>Ga0208971_1001863_pt1 | contig 11913 bp, 10 predicted proteins | sample AOAMet1_18_M0_10_2_FD_188229 | JGI IMG/M metagenome (GOLD analysis project Ga0208971, IMG submission 188229) | Ammonia-oxidizing marine microbial communities from Monterey Bay, California, USA - CAN11_18_M0_10 (SPAdes) | ecosystem: Environmental > Aquatic > Marine > Intertidal zone | place... | reverse complement strand
AAGCCAAAGTAAAATAGTATGTTATTCAATAAAACAGCCAATTGCTTTGGTTTTTTTAATTTCTATTGGGGTGTTTTTTAAATATGCATCGAGTGCATCTTTTAGATAAAACACGTTTACTACTTGCCTTCTTCTACCCAATTCTCCCAACCAATTGTCAAATAAGCCTTGGTAACGAATATTGTTAAATTCGTCGATAAAAAAGACCTCAGGAGTAATACTTGCATTGAGTTGTTTGGTCAATTTCAATTCTGGATCAAATATAATATTTAAAGGCAAACCGTAGGCTTCTAAAAATGAATCAACCTCATAGTGAGTGTAAAATGCTCCGGAAACAACTCCGTAAAAAACAATTTCTTCTCCATATTCTGTAACTAGTTCTTTTAGGTCTTTGGTATAGTTTTTACACAAAGGACAATCAGGTGCAAGCATCACTAAAACTTTAGCTGTTTCATCAGATAAAACACGGTGCTTGTCTTGTTCATCAGAACAAGAAAACCACAACACAAACAAGGATAAAAAAAGAGTTTGTTTCATCGTACTACGTTTTCTCAAAAATACAAAAAGCGAAGACCACAAGTACAAAAAAAACGAATGAAAAAACACAGGAATATTAATTGACCTGTCTTGCTCTCTTTTTGTCAAAATCATTATATTAGAACAAAATATATAAATTTATTAATTATGGAAGAAATCGTAAACTGGCATTGGTGGATGTATGCAGCTATAGCATTGTTTATACTCGAACTTTTTACCCCCGGTTTTATTTTGGCTTGCTTAGGCATTGGATGCATCACAGCTTCTCTTTTAGCTTATGTAGGCTTTGGTATTGACGCACAATTGATTGGTTTTGCCGCCACAACGCTACTAAGTTTATTTCTTATTAGACCGATGCTGTATAAAAAAGGTGGTGTAAAAGACAAAATAAAAACCAATACTGATGCATTGATAAACAGAGCTGCAAAAGTTGTTGAAGAGATTAATCCAGACAAAAACACCGGAAGAGTATCCATAGATGGAGATCTTTGGCGAGCTAAGTCAAGTTCTGGAGAACTAATAGAACAAAACAAACAAGTCGTCGTTATATCAATAGAAAGTACAATAGTAACCGTAAAAATTAAATAAATGGGACTCACAATTATCACAGCATTAATTGCACTATTAGCAATTGCATTTTTAGTCAAAGGAATTAGAATTGTTCAACAATCCGAAACCATCATTATAGAACGTTTGGGTAAATACCACATTACTCTAAAATCTGGATTAAACGTTATTGTACCGTTTATTGACAAACCAAGAGAAATTATTTGGCGTTATTCCAAAGAAGGCCCAATGGGCAATACGTTAGTTCATTACTCCAAGGAGGATAGAATTGATTTGAGAGAAGCTGTTTACGATTTCCCAAAACAAAATGTAATCACACGCGATAATATAGTAACTGAAATTAATGCACTTATTTACTTTCAAATTATGGATCCTGTTCGTGCTGTATATGAAATTGCAAACTTGCCACAGGCGATAGAAAAATTAACCCAAACTTCGCTAAGAAATGTTATTGGTGAAATGGATTTAGACGACACCTTATCTTCTAGAGATATTATAAACAGCAAGCTACAAGAAATTTTAGACGACGCCACAAACAAATGGGGTGTAAAGGTTAATAGAGTTGAATTGCAAGACATAAACCCTCCTCTAGATATTCGTGCGGCTATGGAAAAACAAATGCGTGCAGAGCGAGATAAAAGAGCTACTATTTTGGAGGCAGAGGGTACTCAGCAAGCACAAATATTGGAAGCTAAGGGAAGAAGAGATGCAGAAATTAGTATTGCAGAAGGTGAAAAAAACTCAAACATATTAGTTGCCGAAGGGGATGCTGCGGCGAGAATAATGGTTGCAAACGCAGAGGCTAAAGCAATAAAAGTAGTAACAGAGGCTATTGATAAAACAGGTGATCCTGTAAATTACCTTATTGCCATGAAGTATTTAGAATCTCTAAAGGAGATGACTTCTGGAAAAGACAATAAGGTTGTTTACATGCCTTACGAAGCCACAGGGGTGCTAAGTTCTGTTGGAGGAATAAAAGACTTACTTACGTCAAAATAAGTAACGATTTTACAACGTTTTAAAAGGATGGCGTTGGGTCCAATCTTTAGGTTTTAACATACTTAAGATTGGACTTATTGCTTTTATAATAGATTTACAGGGATGGTAAACATAGCCATACCCTTTGTACGGAACTGCACCAATGGTACTTTTAAATTCTGACGCTGTTCTCCCAAATTTAATTTGTTCGAGATTGTTTTTGATAGCAAACTCAATTTGCTCAAAAAGCATTCTATTGTATATTTCAAACTGATTGTTGTATTCGTAATCAATACCAACAAAATGAGAGTAAAGTGTCTTTCTGATCGTTATTTCAGAAGCAAAACCAACAAGTTTGTCCTCGTGGTAATACCCAAATATCGATACATTTTTTTCAATCAGTTTTAAATCATAAAATACATCTGTATTAAATTTAGCCGCGTTGAACTTAGATTTACTGTAGACATTAAAAAACAATTCTTTCATACGAGCAGACTCGTGCTTTAAATCGGATGGAGAAAGGTCTCTCTTTTCTAAAACAGAACTATTTTTCAGAACATTACGGTATCTCTTTTTGTATTTTGAACTTATGGCTTCAACATAATCACTAAAAGAACGCCAAGATTCGGGGATGGCCAAATGCATGTCTGGCTCTACATAAATCTCTTTGCAGTTTGCTCCTAAAAGTGGAATGGACGGTTCAAAAAATTCAGGAATTAAAATGAACTTAGCTTCTGTTTCTTCAACAATTAAGTTTAAAACATCGGGTAAAAATCTTTTGTCAACTTCCGGTTGGAGAATCTTAAAAGAAGCTTCATTACTCAAAAATACATTCCCTAAAAAACCCACTTTTACGCTTATCTTGTTGGCTAAGAATTCTTTTATTTTGTTAACTAAACTAAACCCTCCTGAACTGTTAACAATGTATTCATTTAGCTTAGCCCCATTTATTAAAAACAACTGAGCATACACAATACCTATAACTTTGGATTGCTCTTTAATCACAATGTAAATGGGCTCTATTTCATTTTCATGTTCGGCTTCTAAAACTTGAACACAAGATGGTGAGATAAAGAAATTTTTGTCTGTTAACAATTCGTTCCATTCATCATCTGGTATCGCACTAAAACGCTTGTATAAAAAATACTCCATGTTTTAAGAAACTAATGAATGGATGTTAAACACCGTAATTTCTGGATAGATACCTACTCTACCAGCATAGCCTAAGTGTCCTAAACCTCGATTTACATAAAGATTTTTTTCTTCTTTAGTATGTAAGCCAGCCCATTGTGGGTATCTGTATTTGGCAGGACTCCACTTAAAGCTACCCAATTCTATACCAAATTGCATGCCGTGTGTATGACCTGATAGTTGTAGATTTATAGGAAAAGAAAAGTTACGTACATGAGCATCCCAATGAGATGGGTCATGGGAGAGTAAAATAGAGCATTTGTTTGGGTCTAATCCAGAAACAGCCTTTTGTAAATCACCGTATTTAGAGAAGCCGCCGGCACCCCAATTCTCTACGCCAATTAAATTGAATGAGGCATTACCAATGTTAATTTCTTTACTTTCATTCAACAAAAGAGTAAAACCAATCTTTTCATGAATCTTTTGAAATTCTGAAAAATTAGTATTCCATTCCTTTAAGCCTTCTGGTGTATTCTTATTTATACCAATATAATCGGCATAATCATGGTTTCCCATACAAGCATACTTTCCGTATTTAGCTTTAATTTTAGTTAAATGAGGAATAAATTCATTGGCTTCCCAATAGTTGCTGTTCACCAAATCTCCTGTAAAAACAACCAAATCTGCTTCTTCTTCGTTTACAAGAGCAACGATGTCTTCTACGGGTTGTGTATTGGTATAACTCCCCAAATGCAAATCAGATATTTGAATGATTTTTAAGCCATTTAAAGCAATAGGCCACTTTTTTAATTGTAACCTTATTCTGTGTTTCTTATAGTTAAACCTTCCAAAAACAATTCCCCAAGAAAGGATTCCAAAAGCCAATGAACCAGTTACGAAACTGATATTTTTAAGAAAGGTAGATCTTGATATTTTATGCGTTGACGGGGCATCGTTAAATGGAATAGAAATCCAAGAATAGATCCATTTAAGCAGTCTTAAAAAATCATCAACAAGTAGCGGAAAGCAGGCAGACATTTTAGCAATGTATAAGCTAAAAACAAAAGCTCTTACCACAATTAAATATTTAGGAGCTTCGGGGTTTCTAAAATTACTTAACGTGTAAAACATAAGTAGACCCACAAAAATAGAAGTAAGCCAATAAGACCATCTTACCCAATGGATGTATTTGGTAGAAATGAGAAAGTTACTCTTAAATGCCTGCCAAAAATAAAGATCCACAGCAAAGAAAAAGAGCCCAAAAAAGAGAATACTAAAAATAAATTTATTCATCCGGGTATATTAGTCGGCAAAAATAACTTCTTTTAGTTAGCTTACCTATTTAAGAATGATAAAACCTTGCAAACGTAAAACAAAATCGAAACTTATAAAAACAGGAGTTTCATAAAATGAATGTTCCTAAAGAAAACTCTTCAGAATTAAGTAATAGCATTAAAAAAAACCCACTTAAAAAGTGGGTTTTTTTAGTTTATCTTCTTCGATCTCTTCTGTTACCGCCAGAACCGGAACCGGAACTTCTTTCACGTGAACCTCTAGAGCTAGAGCTCGATCTTCTATCGCCTCCACCTCTGTAGTTACCACCACCGCTTCTTCTACGGTCACGACCGCCGCCTCCACTTCTACCGCCTCTTGAGCGATCAGGAGAAGATTTAGTGATCTCTAAACTAACTTGACGGTCTCCAATACTGAAACCTTCAAAAGCGGAAAAAACACTTTCTACTTTGGTTTTAGATACGTTAAAGAAGGAGAAAGCTGCTTTTACATCTACACCACCAAAGTCGTCGTTTGTTAAAGCTGTTTTATCTCTTAAAAGATCTTTTAGTGTTGCCCAATCAAAACCGTCTTTTTCACCAATGTTGATGAAAATACGTTCAGAGTTACTAGACTTACTTCTGCCATTAGCTGAAGAATTTAAATCTTGAGCATCTTTGTAAAAGTTTAAAATTTTAGCAGAGCTTAAGGCAATAAATTTCTCCAATACTTCAGTAGCAGACATTTGTCCAGCCAATTCATGTATTGCTTCTGTAAAGGGCTTAAGGGCTTGCGGATGAACTTGAGCGTTCACCAACTTATCCATAGATTGGAATACCATTGCCTTCATCACTTCCTCACCGGAAGGAACCGTTTTACGATCAATTTTTCGGTTAATCGTTCGCTCGATTTGAGACAATTTGTACTTATCCTTACCACCTACGATGGCTACAGAAGTACCTTCTTTACCTGCACGACCTGTTCTACCAGAACGGTGTGTATAAACTTCAACATCGTCTGGAAGTTGGTAATGTATTACGTGAGTTATATCATCTACATCAATTCCTCTGGAAGCAACATCAGTTGCTACAAGAATGGTAATGTTTTTTGTTTTAAATTGCTTCATCACCCCGTCTCTTTGAACTTGAGACATATCTCCATGCAATCCACCTGTGTTGTAACCGTCTGCTTGCAAACGTTCCGCAACACTTTGAGTTTCTGCACGCGTACGGCAAAAAATAATAGCGTAAATACTCGGGCAAGAATCAACCAATCGTCTCAATACTTTATAACGATCACGATTGTCAATTAAATAGTAATTATGCTCAACTGTTGAAGCCGCTTGGTTTTTTGTACCACAGGTAACTTCAATAGGGTTTTTCATATAATTAGAAGCAATTTTAGCAACCGTTTTCGGCATGGTAGCAGAATACAACCAAGTATTTCGCTCCTCAGAAGCTGTTTCTAAAATTTCGTCAATCGCGTCTTGAAATCCCATGTTCAGCATCTCATCAGCCTCATCTAACACTAAGTAGTCAATATTACTTAAGTTAACCAATCGTCGGTTAATCATGTCTTGCAAACGACCAGGTGTTGCTACAATTACTTGTGCACCACGTTTTAGGTTTCTTGCCTGATCCATTATACTGGCACCACCGTACACAGCCACAACGTTTGTTTTCTTAAAACGTGCGTAGTTGTTTAAGTCGCTCGCAATTTGAATACACAATTCGCGAGTTGGAGCCAATACCAGTGCTTGGGTGTTTCTGTTATCGTTGTCAATTTTTTGAATTAAAGGCAAACCAAAGGATGCCGTTTTACCTGTTCCGGTTTGAGCAAGAGCTACCAAATCGGTATCCTCGTTCAAAACAATTGGAATACATTTTTCTTGTACAGGTGAAGGTTTTTCAAAACCTAAATGGTCAACTGCTTGAACTATAACGTCTTCTAGTCCAAGGTCTAAAAAATTCTGATTCATATCGTCAGATTAAGTAGTTAATAAATAACTAATACTCAACCTTTTCGACGAAGTCTAATGAGACTTACTAATGAGCATTAGCGCGGCGCGAAATTACAACAATTAAACGTAAACCAACTACAAATCAAGAAATATAAATTTCTATTTATTTTAATAGATCCATTTCTTTCTCAAATGTTTCTTTAAATTTTTCATAATCATAATCAATTTTTAGCAGCTCATCTTTCATCATTCGTTCATTAAATTTAGCTACTAATTTTTGCGCAGACAACTCAATTGCTATGTACGTTTTGTATTTCCCTTCAGAAGTTTTGGTTAATTTTTCACAAATGGTTTTAATCCCCACCAGTTCTTCTTTTATAACCTCCCTATTGAGTCCCTCAAAGCGCTCTTCCACTTGCTCTTGATTGTTTAGTTCAGAAGATTTAACATAATTATCTACAACCGACTCTATTAAAATCTTAACCGAACCTGCTAAATCTGCCCTAGCATTACTCAAAGCTTTCTTTTTAGAAACAACCTGATCTAGACTTTCTCCGATACTATTGGCTCTAAAATATTTTTTGTTTGTAAAGAAATCTGGCCCAGAACATGGAATAACAACTTCTGTTTCGGTTGCTGGTATGGGTTGATTGGCTGCTTTTTTAGAACTGCTACAGGCTACTAAAAAAGGGATAATACTTAAAGCTACTATATACTTATTCATAATGTAAAGTGTTAAAATGGATTTGAAAAGTTTGGATTATTTAGAAATTCTTCATCGGTTAAGGTACGTAAAAATGCTAACAAAGCCTGTTTATCAGGTTCCGAAAGAAATAAGCCAGTACCCGAGTGAAACATTAATGGATCTAGCGTAGAAGAAGTTGTTCCTCCAGAAATGTAATGCGCTAGTACTTCTTCAAGAGTCTCAAACCTTCCATCGTGCATGTAAGGTCCAGAAACTTCGATGTTACGGAGGGTTGGCGTTTTAAATTTACCTTTGTCAAATTCATTTTGTGTTACATTAAAAAGCCCCAAATCTACTGCAGAAATGTCATCGTCCAATCCGTTATTATGAAATGTAAAATCTGTAAAATGGGGCGCTGTATGGCAATGAAAACAATCTGCACCATCATAGGGACCTTCCGTATTAAACAAATCAAAGCCTCTTAACTCTTGATCTGTAAGGATTGTTTCACCTCTGGAAAATTTATCAAATTTAGAATTGCCGGATACGAGTGTTCTTTCAAATTGAGCCAAAGCTTTGACGACATGTGAGGAGTCAATTTGATCGGTATTAAAAGCCTTTTTAAATAAACTTGGATAATTGCTATGTGTATTTAATTTATCGGTAACATTAAGCCAATTGTCGTGCATTTCAATAGGATTATTAATCGGCTCTAACGCTTGCTCTTCTAAAGAACTAGCCCTGCCATCCCAAAATAAAGAAGGGCTCCAAGCCAAGTTAAAAAGAACCATTGCATTACGATCTCCTTGAATACCATCAATACCGGTACTGAATTGAGAAGGATCTGTAAATCCATTAAATTGATTGTGGCAAGACGAACAAGATTGTGTGCCATCTGCACTTAACAAGGGTTCGTAAAACAATTTTCTTCCTAGGGCAACACCCTCAATGGTCAATGGGTTGTCAGGAAGTTCAGCAAGAGGAGGTAAAGGACTGGGCACAATTAAATTGTATGGAGTGGGTTGGTTATCACCATCGCTATTGTTATCGCAATCGGTCTTGCAACAAGACTGACTTACGAATGAAACAACAAGCAATAAATAACGCAACGTTTTTAGCATAATACCATCAATTTATATACTGCTAAATTATAACAATAGTTATACCAATAAAATTGATTATAATTATTTTTTACAAGAGTTCCATATTTAAAATTGAATTATATTTGCAATTCTTAATTTAACTTATGCTATTGGACACTACAACATCTATATATTTAAACTCTACCTTAGATGAGGGATTAAAAAAAATCGCTAAAAAAGTTTTTTCAAAGGAACGAATTACTGTTGAAGAAGGTGTTTATTTATTTGAACACGGAGAACTCGGTTTTTTAGGTTCTTTGGCAAATCATATTCGGACAGAAAGGCACGGTGATTTTACCTATTTTAATCGTAATTTTCACGTTGAGCCTACAAACATATGTGTCTTCGACTGTAAATTTTGCTCCTACTCTCGTTTGCTTAAAGAACGACAAGAAGGTTGGGAACTGAGTGCTGACGATATCTTTTCTAAGGTTAAAGAATACGATGGTAAACCCGTAACAGAAGTTCATATTGTAGGAGGTGTTCATCCTAAAATGGGCTTAATGTATTTTGCAGAACTCATTAAAAGAATAAAAAACCATAGGCCTGATTTGCATGTGAAAGCATTTACCGCTGTAGAGCTTGAGTATATGTGCAGAAAAGCTAAAGTTACTAGTGAAGAAGGTTTGCGGATTTTAAAGGAACACGGTCAAGATTCGCTTCCTGGAGGTGGTGCCGAAATATTTGATGAAACCATTAGAGCAAAAATCTGTAACGATAAATGCTCTTCAGAAGAATGGTTGTCGATACACGAAGCAGCTCACAAAACAGGAATGCCCTCGAATGCAACAATGCTTTACGGTCATTACGAAACTTATGCGCATCGTATAGACCACATGAACAGGTTAAGGGAGTTGCAAGATAAAACAGGTGGTTTTAATACGTTTATTCCGCTAAAATTTAGAAATGGTAACAATCAAATGTCAGATGTTCCTGAGGTGTCTACTCTAGAGGATTTGAAAACTTATGCTGTATCAAGAATTTTCTTAGACAACTTTAACCACATTAAGGCTTATTGGCCAATGATTGGAAGAAAAACAGCTCAAATGTCGCTTAACTTTGGAGTTAACGACATTGATGGTACTATTGACGATTCTACAAAAATCTATTCTATGGCCGGAGCTGAAGAACAAAATCCGAACCTATCAACGGAAGAACTTTGTAAACTCATAGAAAACATTGGTCGTCACCCAATAGAAAGGGGTACACTGTACAATGTAATTAACGATTATAAAAATTATGATTGGGCAGCAGAAAATGCCCCTCTTTAATTAAAATCATATCCAAAACGGCTTGTCTATATGACAAGCCTTTTTTTATTAGTAAACATTAACCGCATCATCATGAAGAAAATACTTTTTACCCTCTTACTGTTTTCTGTTTTTAGTCAAATTGAAGCTCAACAACTACTTACAGAAAGGCTGCAGAGAAAGTTAAATAACCTAGATCAGTTCGATGAATTAGTTTCTATACGTATTGAGATGCTCAATAAAGTTGATGCCTTTGAAATGCACAAAAAGTTCGTCGAAAATAAAACGCCAATTAAACAAAGAGCTATCCAAACGGTGATGCGCTTGCAAAATAAAGCAACTGAAACTCAATCAAATTTAGTAGACTATATTAAACAAAACAATCCGAGCGTGTATGCTACACTTCGTAATTACTGGATTATAAATTCTGTGTATGCCGAAGCACCTCTTTCATTAATATACGAACTCGGCAATAGAGATGATATTACCCTAATTGACTTTAATATAGACACAAGTTCACCCTTAGAAGAAACGTCTGCCAAAGCCTCAGGGTTTTCAAACACAACGGAAATAGAATCCGGTTTAGTTGCTATAAATGCACCAGCATTATGGGACTTAGGCTACACTGGAAAAGGATTACTTGTGTACGATTATGATACAGGTGTTTGCCCAGATCATCCTGCATTTAAAGAACGTTTTTTAGCAAATCGCTTTCCAATGAGCCAAAGTTGGTACGGTCATTTTAGAGATTTTCCAAATGAACTAAACAGCAATCATGGTACACACACTTTAGGTACAATGATTGGAAAAGGACTTGCTTCGGGAGATACAATAGGAGTTGCACCCGAGGCGTATTGGATTGCTTGTGATTTGGTTACAACGACTGTCGAAGCGCTTCCACCTCTTGAAAATATTGTTGCTGCTTACCAATGGGCATTAGATTCTGACAATGATCCATTAACCACCTTAGAAATTCCAGATGTAATAAACAACTCTTGGAGATGGAGAGATGAAGCAGATACAATACACTGCAATGATTACATTGTTGAATTAATGAATGCACTTGAAGCTGCAGGTATTGCATCCGTTTTTTCAGGGGGCAATTCTGGGCCATCAAACACCAGTGTAAATGCACCTCAAAGAATAAACACAACCATTGTCAACACTTTTTCAGTAGGAAGTATAAATGGAAACAACGATAATTTTCCGATCAGTTCTTTTTCTACAAGAGGTCCTTTGCAGTGCCCTGCCTCAGATAGCTCATTGATTATACATCCAGAAGTTGTTGCACCAGGACAAAACGTAAGGTCTTCAGTTGGCTTAAATTCATACGAAAGTAAGTCTGGAACCTCTATGGCTGCACCTCATGTTTCTGGGGCTGTTTTACTACTTAAAGAGGCATTCCCCAATTTAAGTGGAGCAACAATCTTAACAGCCCTATACTTTACTGCTCGAGATTTAGGTACCCAAGGTGAAGACAACACCTTCGGTATGGGTTTAATTGATTGTTTAGCTGCATTTAACTATTTAAGTTTAAATAATACGCCCACCAACCCGCATCAAAACCCCTATGATATTGAAGTGGTAGAAATTTCAAGTCCTAATTCACAAATTGTATGTGCTTCATCGATTACTCCAAGTTTTTTAATTAAAAACAATGGAGACTCTACTGTTTATCAAATCGGTATAAACGTTACCTTAAATGGAGAGGTTCTAGCCTCGTATACTTGGGATGGAATCCTTAACTCAGGTGAAATTATTACAGAAAGTGTTTCTGAATTTTTCATAGATGAAGACGTGACCATTCAACACGAATTGCAAGTGCAAATCACCTTGTTTGATCGGTATGAAAAAGATGAATACAACAATTCGTTGCTTAAAAGATTTTCATGGAATGAAACTACTACAGCTCCGTTTATAGAAACCTTCGAGAGCAATACGTTCGAAACTAATAAGTGGAAAATTATAAATCAAGATAATGATAGAACTTGGAATATTACTGAAACCCAAGGAATAGAAAACTCTTTCTTAGCTGCGAAAATGAATTTATACAATTATTCGAATATAAATCAAAGAGACATCTTGCAGTCACCAACGATTACTCTAGATCAAAATGAAGAATACTATTTAAAATTCTCCTATGCACATCAAAATAGAAATATTGGCTCTAAAAAAGATTCCCTACTCGTTGAAATTTCAAATGATTGTGGAGAAACTTTTAAAAAAGTTTTTGCAAAAGGTGGCGATGAATTGCAAACTTCTGACACACTCGATTTAAATTTTGAACCATATTTTTCAACGCATTGGAAACACGAAATGCTAAACATTTCAGAATACCTACCTTCGAGTACATCTTTAGTTATTCGTATTTCAACGGTAAATGCAAGACAG
>Ga0208971_1001861_pt1 | contig 11921 bp, 9 predicted proteins | sample AOAMet1_18_M0_10_2_FD_188229 | JGI IMG/M metagenome (GOLD analysis project Ga0208971, IMG submission 188229) | Ammonia-oxidizing marine microbial communities from Monterey Bay, California, USA - CAN11_18_M0_10 (SPAdes) | ecosystem: Environmental > Aquatic > Marine > Intertidal zone | place... | reverse complement strand
TTCGAAAAATAAGTACGAGGCTGAACTGCTTAAGTCATTGTTAGATAGACTTGGCATTGAGGGAAAGACGAGCTATCACAAGGTGACAAACCTGGCAGCGGGAAGAAAACTGTCCGACCAGTTCCATGAAACGAAGGGTGAGACTTTGACTACTTTGGTCTATAATTTCGTGGATATGCTAAGTCACGCGAGAACAGATATGGAGGTGATCAAGGAACTTGCAGATGATGAAGCAGCGTACAGATCGTTAACATTAACATGGTTTGAGCATAGTGCTTTGAAAGAGCTTTTAGATAAAATGGCCGCGGCCAACGGCAGAGTCATCATCACAACGGACCATGGAACGGTCAGAGTGAACAATGACATTAAGGTTCGAGGTGACAGAAGTACGAATAGCAACCTTAGATATAAAGTAGGTAAAAACCTGGGGTATGAGAAAAAGGAAGTTTTTGCCGCAGTTGATCCAGAGAAGTTTGGCCTGCCTAAAAACCATGTAAGTACAGGGTATGTATTTGCACGTGAGAGAGACTTTTTTGTGTATCCAAACAATTATCATCAGTTTGTGAAATATTTTAAGGATACATTTCAGCATGGTGGTGTGAGTTTAGAGGAGGTCATTGTTCCTTTTGCGATTTTAGATGCCAAGTAAATAAAATGAGAGAAGGAGAAAGCTTAGAGCGCATATTAGAGATTGAGGCGTATGCATTAAAAGACTTGGATGATGTCGCAAGGCAGCTTTTAATGAAGTTGCCCGACAACGGAGTGATTGCACTCCACGGAGAGATGGGAGTCGGAAAAACCACTCTTGTGAAGACATTATGTAGAATGCTTGGTGTGGAAGATGAAGTCTCTAGTCCGACCTACGGATTGGTGAATGTTTATGAAATAACAGGAGAGGATAAGGCGTCCAGCAGAACAATCCATCACATTGACTTGTATCGATTGAAAGATGAAGAAGAGGCTCAGGAAGCTGGAGTGTTCGATGCTTTTGAGCAGGAAGGCCTCACTTTTGTGGAGTGGCCAGAACGCATATCCCGCGCTTTGCCTGATGATGTTTGGTTATTGAAAATTGAGGAATCGATGTCTGAAAACTCAGGTGGGACCTCCAACACCAAAAGAAATCTAACTTTACTGCGTCAAATATGTAGTTAGGCGCAAAGAAATCGTTAATTTCACCAAGATATGGATACAGGACGAAAAGCCATTAAAGCATTAGCTAAAGAAGCAGCTCTATTGCCAAAGGAAGAATTGCTTCAGGTAAAGGCGGGTCAGGAAGACCTTACAATTGGAATTCCAAAAGAAACAAGCCTTCAAGAAAAGAGAGTTGCATTGGTGCCTGAGGCTGTAGCGTTACTCGTCGCCCATGGTCATGAAGTATTGGTTGAATCTGAAGCGGGATTGTTGTCTCACTTTACGGATATTGACTACAGCGAGTCCGGGGCGAGAATTGTGTATGATAGAAAGAAGGTATTTCAGGCTGGTTTGGTCTTAAAGGTTGAGCCACCTTCTATCGAGGAAGTTGATATGATGTCTCGTGGAGCAACACTAGTAAGCGCGCTTCAACTTAGCGTACAGAGTGAAAATCTTCTGGAAGAGTTAGGTAAAAAGAAAATTACAGCAATTGCTTGGGATTATTTAAAGAATAAAAACGGACTTTTTCCTCTGGTACGAGCGATGGGTGAAATCGCTGGGAATGTGTCAATTCTCATTGCCGGGGCATTGCTTTCAGGAGAGAAGAGCCGCGGCACTTTGCTGGGAGGCATTAGTGGCGTGAGGCCATGTGAAGTTGTTATTTTGGGAGCGGGTACTGTGGGGGAATTTGCTGCAAGATCAGCGATGGGCTTGGGTGCTCATGTGAAGATTTTTGATGACAGACAACATCGGTTGGTTCGTGTACAACAGAGTTTGGGGTCCAGGGTGTGGACGTCCACAATACAGCCTTCAGTTTTAAATGAAGCGTTAAAAACAGCAGATGTTGCGATTGGTGCCTTGCGCGGAGAAAGCCAAAGAACGCCTGTAGTTGTTAGCGAGCCCATGGTAAGCTCGATGAAAGAAGGCGCTGTCATTATCGATGTGAGTATTGACAAAGGAGGATGCTTTGAAACATCACGGATGACCAGCCACGAAAATCCAACTTTCGTTCACCATGATGTGATTCACTACTGTGTTCCTAATATTGCTTCAAGCGTTTCTGGAACAGCAAGTCAGGCTTTGAGTAACATCATCGCTCCATTTATTTTAGGGGTCGTATCTGATGGAGGTCTTGTGCCTTCTATTAGAAGCTCCAACATTGTGAAGTCAGGAATTTATATGTATAAAGGGGTGATCACACATCAAGGGATTGCAGAAGAACGTGGGCTCTCTTATAAAGAATTAGATCTTCTTCTTGCGGCCTACTGACAGATCAGTTAGTGTCGTTCCTCTCGGGTGAGTTATTTCCCGCCCACTACTTTTCTTATCTCGTGAAGTTTCATGAGTGCATCCAGCGGGGTAAGGTTGTCAATGTCTAGATCTAACAACCGATCACGAACATCCTCTAGTGCAGGGTCGTCTAATTGAAAAAAGCTCATCTGCATGCCCTCTTCAGATTTTGTATTTGAAGAAGCCGGCAGCTTCACGGGGTCAACTGTGAGTCCTGTCTGCGTTCCGGATTTATCTCTCTTGTGTTCTTCTAATTGTAGGAGGACTTCTTCTGCTCGGCGAACAAGGCTTCGCGGCATGCCTGCAAGTTTTGCAACATTAATTCCGAAGCTGTGATTTGAACCGCCGGCGACAAGTTTTCTAAGGAACACGATCTTTCCACCTACTTCTCGCACACTTACGTTGTAATTCCTTATCCTAGAAAAGATGGCTTGCATCTCATTTAGCTCATGGTAGTGCGTCGCAAACAATGTGAGAGGTCTTAATTTATCTACCCCGTGAAGATACTCAGCGATGGCCCACGCGATGCTTACACCGTCGTATGTGCTTGTGCCTCGTCCGATCTCATCAAGAAGAACCAAACTCCGATCTGTGATATTGTTAAGTATCGATGCGGTTTCGTTCATCTCAACCATAAACGTAGATTCTCCACTCGAAATATTGTCTGAGGCTCCGACCCGCGTAAAAATTCGATCTAGTATTCCGAGTTCCGCACTTCTTGCTGGAACGAAACTTCCACATTGAGCCATCAGGGAGATAAGCGCTGTTTGTCTAAGGAGCGCACTTTTACCCGCCATATTTGGTCCGGTAATCATTAATATTTGAGCGTTGTCAGGATTGAGGGTGAGGTCGTTGGCGACGTACGATTCGCCCAAAGGAAGTTGGCGTTCAATCACTGGATGACGACCTCCTACGATGCTTATTCCATGCGACTCCTTCATTCTCGGTCTGGTATACCCGAAATCTGTAGACACTTCAGCAAAACTGACCAGTACATCTGTTGCACCAATGGCCCTGGCGTTCGAGATTAATTCAGTGGTGTTTTTTACGGTCTCAGACACCAAGGATTCATACAGCCGCTGCTCCATAGAAAGGGCCTTGTCTTTTGCGTCCAGAATTCGTGTTTCAAGTTCTTTAAGCTCTTCAGTAATGTACCTTTCAGCTTGCGTCAGGGTTTGCTTTCTGATCCATTCTTCAGGCACCTTATCCTTATGTGCATGCCTTACTTCAAGATAGTATCCGAAAACATTGTTAAAGCCTATTTTCAGTGAACTTATTCCTGTGACCTCTGTTTCCCGGATGCGGATCGCTTCAAGAGCTTTGTCACTTTCAAAGGCCAAACTTCTAATTTCATCGAGTCCTGCATCTACTCCTCCTTTGATCACTGCGCCTTTACCCACTTGCGTGGGTGCTTCATCTTCTAATTCCTCTGTCAGTCTTTTTAGCAGTTCATCACAAGGTGAAAGACGCTCCAATGTTGGGATCAGGGCTTCCTCTCCAGCCGTTACTTCTGCAATCATTATAACCGCTTCAAGTCCGCGCCTTACTTGAACGAGTTCCCTTGGATTAATTCTGGCAGAACTGGCTTTTGAAGCCAGGCGCTCCAAATCTCCAACGCCTGATAGTATTTTCTTTAATTGACGCTGCAGTTGTTCGTCCTCCGACAAAACAGAAACAGCATTCTGTCTCAAGTCAATTTCCTTAATATCCGTGAGGGGCATCACCAGCCATCTCCGCATCATTCGCGCGCCCATAGGCGTTGATGTTCGATCGATGTTGTCAGCAAGTGACTGTCCATCGGGGTGTGTGGGATAGAGAATCTCCAGATTCCTCACGGTAAATCGATCAAGCCACATCCCATCTTGAGCTCTCAACCTTTTCACACCTTGCAGATGTCCAAGTTTTGTGTGATGCGTAAATTCTAAATACTGAAGAATGACTCCTGCGGCAATCTTTGCCAAAGGCGCATCATCTAGCCCAAAGCCTTTCAGTGATGTCGTGCCAAACTGACCATGTAGTTTTTCGGTTGCGAATTCCTCGGAAAAGACCCAATCATCGAGTTTTGAGATGGGCGTATCATCTCCAAACAGGGACTTTAAATCATTTTCAAATTGTTTTTGGCATACCCACTCCTTCGGATTAAGACTCTTTAATAGTCTGTCAATCCAATCAGGGTCACCCTCTGCCGCCATAAATTCACCTGTTGAAATATCAAGAAATGCGACCCCACACCCTTTTCTAGTCCAGTGTATCGCTGCCAGATAATGGTTCTCGCTAGATGTGAGGACCTGATCGTGCATGACAACACCTGGCGTTACCAATTCTGTCACACCTCTCTTCACAAGCCCTTTTGCTTGCTTAGGATCTTCCAATTGATCACAAACGGCAACCTTCAACCCAGACCGAACCAATTTGGGCAGATAATTGTCTAAAGAATGATGAGGAAACCCTGCGAGTTCAATCTCCGATGCGCTTCCACTTCCTCGTTTGGTCAAAATAATATTGAGTACACGGGCAGCCACAACGGCATCTTCTCCGAAGGTTTCGTAAAAATCGCCTACGCGAAAAAGCAAAATGGTGTCCGGATGTTTTTCCTTAATCCGATTATATTGCTTCATCAAAGGTGTCACCTTACCTGCCACGTCTTCTTTTATTTAGAATAGTCGTGACCAAATTAGAAAGGAATATCTCCTACAGCAACTCTGTGAGTAAGATGATTGTCCACAAGTGACAAACAATTGGCGGGTATCTATGCCACTTTCAATTCCTGCGATGCAATATTCCCCTTGTGACCTTCGCAATATTTTCTATCTACGATGAGTTCTTTCACATCGCTGCTTGGGAGTTCAAACATATCGTCTGTAAGAACAGTCTCAAGGATTCCTCTCAACCCACGTGCGCCAAGCTTAAATTTTAACGCTTGTTCCACAATCCAATCTAGGGCGTCTGCTTTGAATTTTAATTCAATATTGTCTAAACTGAATAGATGTATGTACTGCTTAATAATCGCATTCTTGGGCTCAGAAAGGATGCGTCTCAATGCTTGACCATCTAGGGTGTTTAAGTGTGTGAGGACAGGGAATCTGCCGACAAGTTCAGGGATTAAACCGAAACTTCTTAAGTCTGATGGCGCAATGTGAGAAAGAATATTCTCATCTTTATTTCCTGTTCCTTTGCTCTTGAATCCAATTGTAGATCTGCTGATACGCCGTTCTATGTGATTCTCAATTCCTGAAAAAGCGCCTCCACAAATAAAGAGAATGTTCTGTGTATTTACGGTAATGAGCTTTTGTTCAGGGTGCTTTCGACCTCCTTGCGGGGGGACATGTACATCTGTTCCTTCAAGTAGTTTAAGCAATGCTTGTTGAACGCCCTCTCCACTTACATCTCTCGTGATTGATGCATTGTCACTTTTCCGAGCAATCTTATCGATTTCATCGATAAAGATGATTCCCCTCTCAGCTGCATCAACATCAAAGTCTGCAGTTTGTAATAGTCTGGATAACACGCTTTCTACATCTTCACCAACATAGCCCGCTTCTGTTAAAACAGTTGCGTCTGCGATGCAAAATGGAACGTCTAGCATTCGAGCTATTGTTTTTGCCAGCAGTGTTTTTCCGGTGCCAGTCTCGCCGACTAAAATGACATTTGACTTGTCAAGTTCAACTTCGCAATCATCTGTTGGAGGGTTGAGAAGGCGTTTGTAGTGGTTGTAAACTGCAACTGAAAGTGTTCTTTTTGCCTTTTCTTGTCCGATCACATAGTCATCGATATGTGCTTTAATCTCGACCGGTTTCTTGAGTTCTAACTCGAGTTTTTCGACAATATTTTTGTCACTTTCGTTCTCGACAATTGTGTCAGCTTCCTTCACGCAAACATCACAGATATGTCCCGAGATCCCTGCAATAAGGATTTCTGCATCATCTTTTTCCCTTCCGCAAAAGGAACAAACAGCATCTATTTCTTTTGCCATCTCACTCTCAGATTTTTCTTGTAAACGAACTTATTGACGACTCAGTACTTCATCAATCATTCCATAATTCTTAGCTTCTTCAGCCGTCATCCAGTAATCTCTATCACTGTCCTTCCAAACATCGTTGTATTTCTTGCCGCTGTGGTGTGCGATAATTTCGTAAAGCTCTTTTTTTAGCTTTTGAATTTCACGGGCCGTAATTTCAATGTCAGATGCTTGTCCTCTTGCGCCTCCTAATGGTTGGTGGATCATGATGCGACTGTGCTTCAGGCCAGTGCGTTTTCCAGCAGCACCTCCGCACAGAAGAACCGCCCCCATAGACGCAGCCATACCAGTACATATCGTAGCGATGTCAGGACGGATGTACTGCATTGTATCGTAAATCCCCAAACCAGCGTAGACACTTCCACCAGGTGAGTTGATGTAAATCTGTATGTCTTTTTTCGGGTCGGTTGATTCGAGAAAAAGAAGTTGAGCTTGAATAATGTTGGCGATGTAATCATCGACTCCTGTCCCCATAAATATAATGCGGTCAGCCATTAAACGAGAAAAGACGTCAACTTCACGAAAGGGCATTGCTCTCTCTTCAATAACTGTACGGGTCATATTCTCAGGGCCGTATGCAGACGATATGAAATCCCCAACAGTGTGGCTACTTAACCCCTGATCTTTGACGGCAAACTTTAAAAATTCTTTACGATTGTTCATGGTGCTTGATAATATGTCTGCAATTTAGGCTTCAACACTTGATTTAAGACATGTGTTTTCCTCGGATATTCACAAACGATATATAGCAATCTACCGTTGAAGGCCTACATAAATTATTTTACCTCTGCAGCAAGTTCAGAGAACTTTTCATAAGAAATCGACTTGTCCTTAATGCTGACCTTTGTTTTAAGAAAATCTACCACCTTGCGTTCGATAATGACATCAGCAATTTTTCTTCTCTCCTCATCTTTTGCAAGAACGCCTTTCGCCACTGTGTTCATCGTTTCTTCATCTAAAGGCATGCCGTACTGGGCATACTGAGCGCCGACGAATTTACGCGCCTCAGACTCCAGTTCATCAGCCGTAATCTTCATCTCTTGATCTTTCATCACTGTTTGCTGGAGCAACTGCCATCTCAGTGAATCAGCATATCCGGCAAACTCGCTTTCGATTTGTTCTTCAGTGACGGGTTTGTCATTAGATAATTTAATCCAGCGCTTTAAAAACACTTCTGGAAGAGGGATCTTCATGTACTCAATCAAATCCACAATAAATCTGCGTCGAAAGACCCATTCAGCATCTCTGTCAAAATGTCCTTCAAGATCTTTCTCAATGCGAGACCGGAAATCCTTTTCGTCGTTTACTTCACCCTTTGGATATATTTTATCAAACAATGACTGCCCAACTTCATGGGGATTCAGTCTTTTAATCTCTTCAACAGTAAATTTAAAGTCACCCTTTAAATCGTGCACCTGCTCATGTGAAATCCCAAGCATTTTGCCTAAGTCCTCATGGTTCTTACTCACTTTATGAGGGTCAACCACGACGTCGGATCCTATAGACAGCCCAATAAGCTTGTTTTTTGATTCTTTGTCGTTCGTAAATTCAATTGAGATAGAGCTTTTGTTTGTGATTCCTCCTTCCAACTGCGCGCCACTTTCTTCAAGTTGAACAAATGTTCCAATGAGCATATCCTTTTCATCAGAGACCTCCACATCGCTGACCGTACCGTGCTGACGTTGCATGTCAAGGACACGATTGTCGATGGCTTTCTTGTCTACGGGAATGGTGTGTCTTGTAAACCGAGCTCTCCAACCAAATTTTAAATCAACCTCTGGGGCGAGGCCCAATTCATATGTAAACGTAAAAGCGTCAGGATTATCCCAATCTCCATTTTCTCCTTGTTCTTCTGCTGGTATAGGGTTTCCTAAAACATGAAGTTTGTTTTCCGAGATGTGCTTCTGGAGGCTCTCACTCAAAAGTTTATTGAGCTCATCCGCCAAGACAGTTTTACCATACTGCTTTTTCACAATGTCCATTGGAACCTTTCCTTTTCTGAACCCTGGCATCACAATTTGTTTGCGTTGGTGTTGCAGAATCTTCTCACATCGTCCTTCGTAATCCTGTTTTTCTAATTTAACAGTGACTTGCGCTCTAAGCGCATCAATAGGTTCTTGGGTAATATTCATGGCGTTCTAATATAGAATCTGCCCGTTGATTGGAATTGTGCGGGTGGAGGGACTCGAACCCACACACCTTGCGGCACCAGAACCTAAATCTGGCGTGTCTACCAATTTCACCACACCCGCATTCCAAATCGGGGCGCAAAGATAGGACCAAGGAGCGTAACAACACTAATAAATTTACAGCGAACACATGTTTATTTGTTTTTAATGTGTTTCCCTTGAGATCGCACCTTGCCAAGATGAAAGTTCAAGGTGTAAATTTTGCCGTTATTGTTCGGATTTGTTGTGTTTACCTCGTTCTTCTATGTCCTTCTATTTGCATGGCTCAAAGTGAGTTTCAGTCCTCCTTACGCACGGATTTTGTATTGTCCGACACATTTGATTGGCGGATACGTGGAGAACAGGTCATTTGGGGGGCCAAATTACACGCAGTCAATATCGAAAAAACCATCAAGTCTATTCCCGGTTCTAGAGTGGGGGGGAGTTGGTGTGGATGGGAAGCGTGGAACAGGACTAAGTTTTGGTGGGGCCATGAAAAACTCATAGGTGTTGTAGAAGAGCGTATTGTGATTTACGGTTGGCTTCATTTAGGTGCGCAATTAGAGGTCTTGACAGAATTACACGAACGCTCTTGTCGCATGTTATCCAGTACAGGTGTCACAACAACTTTTCCATCTGGCAGGTTTTCCTTGATGATTTCTCCGGATGTGATGGGTGGTGAATGGCCATGGCGTGTGTCGGGGTTAATCACCCCACCCAACACGCATGGATTTCAAGTTGGGTTAGGCATGAAATCAAGTTTACATGGCAGGGACTGGCATCTTCTTGTGGGCGGTAGATTGGACAAGTTAAATGCTCACGTGATTGTTGAGGGACCAGATTTGAGGATTTCTTGCAGTCTGATTCTTTATGGCGAATTCACGAAGGCTATAAGTCATAGATATGGCTCGTTTGGTGGCAATTCTCAATGGATGGTGTCATGGTAAGAAAAAAAGTAACATTGCTTTTCTTGTTTTTCTTTGCCATTGGTTTGTTTTACAATGGCCTTTTGTCTCAGTCTCTTTTGGCCATCAATAAGTTGCTTATACCTGCCATAGAAGAAGGTTGGATGGAAGTATCGGATGCTGAAAGCGTCAAGCTTTATCTAGAAAAGTATGGTTGGCCTGTGGTTCCAGAAGAGGTTTGGGCGATCCCTGGATTAAGACCAGAATGTTCCGAAATACTATTAAAAAGTACAAAGTGGAGAACATGGTGTGAGTGGGGAAAAGAAGAAGCCTCGGGAAAAACATACAGATCTCAACTGAGTCAAGTAAAATCAAGTATTGTGGGGCAGGTTGATTTAAATGAGGAGGAATATGTGGGTTCTAATGTGGGGTGCGTCGTGCGGTTTAAGGGAGGGAATTGGGGATTCGTTGCTGAGCGAGATGTCGGAGAGGTTGGGATAGATTTTATTGGAGGATATATTCAAGGGGTAGGACATCAAGGGTTCACCTGGATTTTAGGTGACCATCGCGTTCATTGGGGCTCAGGCGCAATAATTAACAGATATGACCCATTTCAATCCATGCGGTCTCCCCATAGATTAGGTCAAGTTAGCAGAGGTTTTGATGGGGTATATTCAGGAGATGGTTCTCCTTTTAGACGTGGAGTTGCTGTTCGAAAAAATATGGGTTTATGGTGGTTTGCATCCTCATTGGATTCACAGAAGAGAGCATTCACTCAGAATTCTATGTTTGAATTTACGTGGTTCGATACGGGGCTCCACCGAGATGAAAATGAACTTAATAGATCCGTAATTCGTGTGAATCGATTTGGATTTTCAGCATTTCGAGTGAATGAACTGTTTCAAATTGGTTTTGTAAGTGAAATAGGCCAAACCTTCGCGTCCAAATTATCTGGGTTGTTTGGGGCTGTCTTTCGGATGGAAAAAAATGCGTTTAGTTTTGAAACGGAGGTGGGTGTTTTCAAAGGTGATTTCACGATGCACAATCGTGCAGTGCTCACAGCGAGTAAACATTTCTTTCTATTTTATTCAATCGATAAGACGAGTGCGCTTCATCCAGGAAGAAATTGGGGTGTGAAAGTTGGCGCAGATACTCAATGGCAGGGTATACTCGGATTCTCTTTAGGTCCAGACAACAAAAGATTTGTTGTGAAATCCGAAATGGACCAAGAAGGGGCTTCGGTTCGATCGACCATGAGTTGGAATCACCCGATTGTAAATGCGGGTAAGGTTTTTTCTAGACTTAGCATAGATTGTAACATAGCGGGAGAATTTTCATTGGGTGCTAGATTGAGGTGGGATTTGGATCTTTTCAGATTGACTGCGGAATTTCATAAATCTTGGGACAGTGCGCCTGGTTTTGGAAGAGCATTCAGGGTTGATCTTAAAAGTCGACGGTCTATAACTGTTGCTGTAATGAATGGTGTAGATGGAATGGAAGGTCGATTGTTTCAATTGCTGCCAACAGCGCGCGGATACCGATTGTTTTCAGTAGGTGATTCGGCCTCCCGGGCAATTTTTTCCTTTGATATTATCCCAGATAGGTTGGTTTTTTCGATTGAAAAGATGTGGTCTGTTTGGGAAAACACAACTTCAACGCATCGAATCTCAATACGACTTGAAGGAAAGTGACGGTAGATGTATCTTGCAGACTCATATGAATTCAAATTGACCGATGGCAACTACTTCAGATATCAAAAATGGCATGTGTTTGAATCACAACAATGGTTTGTGGCAAATTGTTGAGTTTCTGCATGTCAAGCCAGGTAAGGGCCCTGCATTCGTAAGGACCAAATTAAAAAACATTGAGACTGGTAGGATTGTGGACCACACGTTCAATTCAGGTTTTAAGATTGATCCCGTGAGAATAGAAACACGAGAATATCAATACCTGTATAATGATGACATGGGTTTTCACTTTATGAATTGCGAGAATTATGAGCAGATTTCTATAGAGAAACATCTCATTAATACCCCTGAATTTCTTAAAGATGGCCTGCATTGTCTTGTTGTCTTCTATGCAGAGGAAGAACGGGTGCTTTCTTGTGAACTCCCACAGTTTATTGAGGTCGAGATTACGTATACAGAACCAGGTGTTAAAGGAGATACTGCCACCAATACGCTTAAGCCCGCGACTGTAGATACAGGCGTTGAAGTAAGAGTGCCTCTGTTTATTAATACAGGAGATTTCATTAAGGTGGACACAAAGAAAAAGGAATATTCTGAGAGAGTTAAGAAGTAATTCATCCATAAATTTCAGATGACAAAATCGCGGGAATCAAGACTCATTGACAAGCTAGAACTCAGAGAGTTTAAGCTCAACGCACTCTTGGAAGTGACGCGCGCCATA
>Ga0208971_1001859_pt1 | contig 11922 bp, 11 predicted proteins | sample AOAMet1_18_M0_10_2_FD_188229 | JGI IMG/M metagenome (GOLD analysis project Ga0208971, IMG submission 188229) | Ammonia-oxidizing marine microbial communities from Monterey Bay, California, USA - CAN11_18_M0_10 (SPAdes) | ecosystem: Environmental > Aquatic > Marine > Intertidal zone | place... | reverse complement strand
GCTTCGTCGACGCCAGCAAGAAATTGAATATTGGCCGGGGGCGTCCAGGGTTTTATTGGCTTTGATGCTGTTGACGGTTTCATTGACTGATCAACCGGCTAATGGATGCGGCTGCAGTGTCCCCAGATGGCAGGTGGATCTGGGTATAGAGTTCCTCAAAGCGCTGCTCTAGCAACTGCCGAGCATTCTTATCCAGGGCATTGACCACCGCCGCGCTAAGACTATATACAGTAGCATCGTCCTGAATTAATTCCGGCACCAGCATTTTATCGGCAAGCAAATTGGGAATCGATGCAAAGGGCGTCTTGATAAAAGGCCGCACTAATTTGTAGGTCAAGTTGCCGAGCTTGTAACTCACCACCATCGGCTTTTTCAATAGCATCGCCTCTAGAGCAGTGGTGCCCGAGGCCAGCAGTACCGCATCAGCCGCTTCCATAGCCAGTAGCGACTGCTGCTCAATCAGCGTTACCTGCAGCTCCGGGTACTGTGCAATGACCTCGTTTAACTGCCGATGGCGATCCTCATTGGCTGCGGGAATCAAGAACTGCAACTGCGAATTGGACTCAAGAAGCCTCTCGGCGACCTTGAGAAATAACTCTCCCATCAGCGCCACTTCACCACCGCGACTGCCGGGCATAATGGTCAAAACTGGCCGATCCACCTGCAGCCCAAGCTGCTGACGCGCCGCCGCAGTGTCTGGGCTGCGAGAGATCTGTCCCGCTAGAGGATGCCCGACAAAGGTTACGGGAACCCCGTGCTGCTGATAAAAGTCCTCTTCAAAGGGCAGCAAAGTCAGCATCAGATCGACACTGCGCTTGATACCTTTGATGCGCCCCTGACGCCAGGCCCAAACCGAGGGGCTGACATAGTGAACGGTTTTTACGCCCTCTTCATGCAATGCCCTTTCGATCCTCAGAGTAAAGTCGGGGGAATCTATACCTATAAAGGCCGCAGGCTTGGTCTGTTTGTAACGGCGAATAATATCTCGGCGTATGGAGAGCAATTCAGGTAAGCGCTTAAAGGGCTCGACAAAACCCATAACCGAGAGCCGATCCATCTGATGATGAGATACAAACCCCTCCGCAATCATTTTTGGACCGCCAATACCCTCAAACTGGGCATCGGGGAAAAGGCGTTTTAGGGCGCGAATTAAATCGGCTCCAAGAGTATCGCCTGAGGCTTCTCCAGCGACTATGGCAAAGGTTGGCGTTATCATATCAGCACTTAGATTGTCAGCTGAGTCAGGCATGACTTAGCGAATAATACCGCGAGTGGACTTTTCGATGGAACTTAAGAACTGGGTTATGGCAGGATCATCGCCGAGCTTGCCAATTGACTCTATGGCTTCCTCGAGCTTGAGACCACGGCGGTACAGCAGCTTGTAGGCCTGATTAGCCAGAGCAATTTGCTCTGCACTATAGCCGCGACGCTTGAGGCCCTCGCGATTAATGGTGCGCGGTTCGGCGGGACTGCCAAAGGCGGTAATAAAAGCTGGGATATCGTGATAGACAAACGCTGCAGGCGCCACAAAGCAATGGGGGCCTATATGGACAAACTGATGCACCAGTGCATAGCCGCTGAGAATCGCCCAGTCACCAACATAGACATGTCCTGCGACACTGGCATTGTTTCCCATAATCACATGGTCACCAAGCACACAGTCGTGTCCCACATGGGCGTAGGCCATCAATAGATTATTGTTGCCGATTATAGTTTCGCTTTTGTCTTGAACCGTGCCCCGGTGAATGGTCACCCCTTCGCGAATCACATTGTTGTCACCAACAATTAATCGGGTGGGTTCGCCGTTGTATTTCAGATCCGGAGTGTCATCGCCAATAGTTGAGAACTGATAAATCTTATTGCCGGCGCCGATCTTTGTCGGCCCTTTGATCACCACGTGAGAGCTGATTTCACAACCCTCACCGATTTCAACATCGGCACCAATCATCGTCCAGGGACCAATGGTAACGTTGTCAGCGATTTTCGCGGAGGGATCTATAACGGCACTGGGATGAATCACTTAACTTTATCTCGATCCTGATAGGCGCAGAGTAAGGTAGCTTCACAGACTAACTTATCGTTTACCGTGGCACGGGTTTGGAAGCGCCAAATATTGCGTTTTACCGCAACCACTCGGGATTCCAACATCATTTGGTCACCGGGTGTAACGGGCTTTTTAAAGCGCGCTTTGTCGACGCCGGCAAACAGGTAGAGCTTGCCATCATCGGCAGTGGTATTGGTGGTTTTAAAACCTAGGATACCCGAGGCCTGAGCTAGGGCTTCAATAATCATCACTCCGGGGAAAATTGGCGCTCCGGGAAAGTGACCGTTAAACACATCTTCATTGCCGGTGATATTTTTCATCGCCAGAATACGATCGCCCTCAACTAGCTCTAGCACCCGATCTACCAGCAGAAAGGGGTAGCGGTGGGGCAATATGCCCATGATTTCGGTAATGGTCAACGAGCTATCAACCGCGACGCTGTTTGTCTCAGCGCTGTCAATTACCGCATCGGAGGTGTTGGGTGTGCCTTCAGTCATTATTGGGTCCATAGATTTTTGGATGTTGTACCGCTCACTCAGTAATGACTGGGTGCACGCTGTTGTTTGTCTTGTACTTACTGTTGCTCTCTATCTAGTTCTTTATTTAGCTCTTTATTTAGCTCTTTATTTAGTTCTTAACCCTGCTCGTTACCAGAGTCTTTAGCTTGCTCTTCAACTAGTTCAACATTTTTTAAACGCTTCGCCATAGCGTCCAACTGGGACATACGCACGGCGTTTTTACGCCATTCCCGAGTCTTCATTAATGGCATACCCGAGGAGTAGGACCCGGGTTCTGTAATAGATTTGGTGACCAGCCCTCGCGCGGTTATCTGCACATTGTCACAGATCGTCACATGGCCAACCACACAGGCATCACCGGCCAAAATACAGTTGTTACCCATAGTGGCACTGCCAGCAAGGCCTGAATATGCCGCCAAGGCGCAGTTATCACCAATCACCACGTTGTGAGCAATTTGCACATGGTTGTCGACAATCACACCGTTGCCAATGCGCGTATCCCCGAGGGCTCCGCGATCAATAGTCGTGCAGGCACCCACCTCAACATTGTCGCCAATCTGAACACCGCCGATCTGATAGATCTTCAACCAGTTACCGGTGCCATCTGGCGCAAAGCCGAAACCATCAGCACCAATCACTGAGCCACTGTGAACAGTGACACCCTGCCCCAGCACAACATCGTGATAGATCGTCACATTGGCCGAGATCCGGGCATTTTCGCCGACTTTTGAGCGCGCACCTATATAGGCACCGGCCCCCAAATAACTCCCTGCACCAATAACCGCATCGGCTTCCACCACCACATTTGCACCAATCGCAACAGCCTCGCCAAGAGACGCCGAGTCGGCAATCACAGCTGAAGGATGAATTCCGGGAACAGCTTTGGGAGCACGATCAAACCACTGGGATACACGCGCATAACCCAAATAGGGGTTGTCGAGAATCAGCACGGCACCTTGGTAGAGGGTGCTATCAACGTCCCGGCCAGCGCCAGTTTGAGAGTTCAGGTGCTTGGCCGCCAAAATCACTGCGGAGGCTTTACTGGAACGTAGCTGACTGCTGTATTTTTCATTGGCGAGAAAGGCCAACTGGCCTGCCCCGGCATCTTGCAATGTATTCAATCCACTTATCCGCAGGGTAGCATCACCGCGCAACTCGGCACCGAGAAAGGCAGCAATTTCCCCTAGCGAATAAGCTTCAGGCATTAATATTTATTGCGATTTCTTGTTTAGACGATCGGCGACCTTAGCAGTCAAGTCGCTTTCGGGGCTATACAATAATGTTGATTCACGCTTCAGCAGAATTGTCACACCCTCTTCCGCAACCACTTCCTGCAGAGCTGCCTGAGCAGTGGGGCCGACTTCCTGCATGATTTTCTGCTGTACCTGCTGCTGTTCAGCCTGAATTTTGCGTCCAGCTAATTCAGCATCAGCCTTGGCGTATTCCATCTTTTTCTGATGCGCGAGAGCCTGTTCCTGAGACCAGGTCATACGCTTGCTTTCAGCTTCTTTTGCCAGCGACTGGAGATCGGCAGTGGAGCTTTCATACTTGGCTCGAAGTGCGACAAAGTCAGCGCCGGTCTCAGCTGCTTTAAGACGCGCCTGAGCCATATTGGAGCTAAACATAGCCCGAGTTATATCGATGACCGCAATCTTTTCTGCGGCAACAGCTGCCATAGAAACCGTACCTGAAAAACCTACTACTAACGCGACCACTACTGCTTTCAAATTAAACAAAATACCTCTCCCTACTATTATTAAAATTGATTACCCAACGAGAACTGAAACACTTCGGTCTCATCAAACTCATTTGAATTCAAAGGCTTGGCGATACTAAATGTGATCGGTCCAAACCCACTCAACCACGTTGCTCCAATACCCACGGAGTAACGCAACTCTCCAACATCTGGCTTATAGCAGTTGGGCTGCTGATCGCCACACTTGGTGTTAAAAATATTACCGGCATCGACAAACAGTGAAGATTGCACTGAGCGCTGATCTTTGAGGAACGGCAGTGGGAAGATAATTTCTGCGCCCATCTCCACCTGCACATTACCGCCAATTGGATCCGGATCGTCAATAAAGCCTGTGGTGCAGGGATTGTCGACAATCAGATTACAGGGTGTGTCCTGAGGACCCAAGGTGTTGCGTTTAAACCCTCGCACGGAACCGAAACCACCGCCGTAGAAGTTCTTAAAGAATGGCATCTGTGAGGTGTCACCATAGGATTCGCCATAACCCAGATCAGCTCTAAGCTTGAGACTCAGGCCACTAAACAGGCCACGGAGATACTGTCCAGAATAGGTCATCTTGTAGTACTCGAGACCGGATCCAGGCAGTGCTACATCAAAGCCAAAGCGCTGCTGGGAACCTCTGGTGGCAAATACACCGCGGTTAAGGGTCGACTTGACCCAGTTGATATTAGCGGTGAAAACATCGAACTGAAGACCGTTGTCGGCGACAAAGTCGGCAATCTCTTTGGAGGCAAAAGAGCCTGTCTTTAGGTCGAGGTTTTCGTAGCCCAAACCGAAACCTATACGCTGAACTTCCGAGATAGGATAGCTCCAATTAACCGATGCACCGTAGGTGTTAGTGGAGAAGCTCGCGACATTGATCCGATCGTAGTCGGTCTCACGACCAAATAAGCTGTAGCCGACACTGACGCCGTCCACTGTGAAATAGGGCTCGGAATAGCTGAAGTTAATTGACGATTGATAGGTACTGCGGTTTAAACCGATACCCACCTGCTTGCCGGTACCGAGAAAGTTATTTTCGCTGAGGTTGGCACCGAGAATCAAACCCGTGCCCTGAGCATAACCGACACTGGCACCTACGGAACCGGAAGGCTGTTCTTCAACGCTGTAGACAACATCTAGCTGATCATTGGTTCCGGCAACCGGCACATTCTCAACATTGACCTCTTTAAAAAAGCCAAGACGTTCCAGTCGTACCTTGGACATTTCGATCAGTGCATTATTCGCCGAACCCGCTTCCATCTGACGCATCTCGCGACGCAACACAAAGTCAGCGGTCTTGGTATTGCCACGGAACTCAACCCGGCGCACATAGGCACGCATACCAGGCTTAACCAGATAGGTAATCTTGGCAGTGCCCTCTTCCTCATTGACTTCAGGGAAGCCTTCAACCTCGGCAAAGGTATAACCTTCGTTGCCCAGACGTCGGGTGATATATTCACTGGATGTGGTCATCAGAGTCTGTGAAAAGGTCATACCCTCTTTAAGGATAATCATCGCCCGAACCTGAACCTCAGGAATCATCAATTCACCGGCGAGTTCAACTTCATCAATGGTGTAAACATCACCCTCATTAATATTGATGGTGATATAGACAGACTCTTTCTCTGGGCTAATCGATACCTGCGTGGAGGTCACTTCGAATTGTAGATAACCACGATCCAAATACCATGATTCCAGAGACTCTAAATCACCGGAAAGCTTCTCACGGGCGTATTTGTCATTACTGGTAATCCAAGATAACCATCCGGTAGTCTGCTGTTCAAAAAACTCCAGCAGTTCTTCTTCCGTGTATTGGCTATTGCCCACTATATTGATGTGACGAATCTTGGCGACATCGCCTTCATCAATTGTAATATTGACTGCAACACGATTGCGCGGAAGCTGCTGAACCTCAGTCTCAACCAATGCACCATAGCGACCCTGGGCAACGTACTGTCGCTGCAACTCCTGGGTCATGCCCTCGAGAATCACCTGGCGAAAGATCTGCCCCTCGGCCAAGCCATTGTCCCGCAGTGCGCTGAGTAATTGCTCGGTCTCAATGGCTTTGTTACCCTCGAGGGTTATCTCGGTGACCGCTGGTCGCTCAGAGAGACCAATGACCAGCACCCCATTTTCCCGGGCCATCACCACATCGGAGAAATAGCCTGTGCGAAACAGAGAGCGGGTGGATGAACGAATCGCCGCCTCGTCTACTAGGTCGCCAACACTAACCGGCAGTGCAGCGAAGACAGTGCCCGCCGAAACCCGCTGCAAACCTTCAATACGAATATCATCAACTTGAAACACCGCGGCGTTGACCGAGCTGACGAACATAACGAGGGCGAACAAAAAACCGTTAAAGAGTTGCTTCATGTAATTATTTAATTCCACATTTTATAGTTGTCTTTAAACGGTTTTAAAAAGACCGCATAACGTCGTTATAGGTTGCGTAAACCATCAGGCCCATAAGCATAAAGAAGCCTAACTTGTAGCCTATTATCTGCACTGTATCCGACACCGGAGAGCCTTTAACCACCTCAATCAGGTAGTAGACAATATGCCCTCCATCGAGCACTGGAATCGGCAAAAGGTTCATTACGCCGAGCATTATACTGAGAATGGCGATAAAGCGAATAAAATTGTCAAAGCCAGATTTTGCTGAGTCCCCAGCGACCTTGGCAATAGTGATGGGACCACTGAGATTTTTTGGCGACAGATCTCCCACTACCAGTTTGCCAATTGACCTGAGCACAAACAAACTGGTCTCGGCGGTCTCTTCAGTGGCGCGAACCGCAGCCCCAAAGACACCGTAATCAACTTCTCGCAGCAACTCTTCAGGATAACTGCCCAGCGATGCTAGCTGGACACCCAACTGACCTACCTGCAGACCATCTCTGTCCACCAGCTTGGGAGTCGCAGTGATCATCAGTCTCTGCCCCGCTTTCCTCTCCACCAACAGCTCCACAGGCTTATCAGCACTAGAGGAAATATCCCCAATAAAGGCTTCAACACTCAGAATATCGCGACCATCGATTGCCACCAGTCGGTCGCCTTCTCGAAGCCCTGCAGCAAAGCCAGCACCCTCTTCGGAAACAGCACCCAAACTCAAGGCCTCCAGTTCAAAGGGAGGGGTAATACCCAGTTCCCGCAGTGGCGAGGGTTCGGCAGCTTCTCGCAACCAAGCAGTTACCGGCACTGCCAACTCATACTCAATATTGGAATCCGCATACGTCACGGTCAGGGGAATATCGCCACTGGTACCTATATAGCTAAATAGCTGGCGGGATACCGCAGCCCAGGTATTGGTGCGCTGACCATTGACCGCGACAATTTCAGTGCCCGGCTCAAAGCCTGACTGCTCGGCGAGTGAACCACCGATAACAGAACCGGCAACCGGTGCTATACCGCGCTCACCGGCGAGAAATACGATCCAAAACGCCACTATAGCCAGCAGAAAGTTGGCCAAGGGGCCTGCGGCGACAATTGCCAGACGCTGCCACACAGTCTTCTGAGTAAAGGCGCCGGGCAGATCTTCAGCAGCTACCTCTCCTTCCCGTTCATCGAGCATTTTTACATAGCCGCCCAAAGGCAGCGCCGCAATAACAAATTCGGTGTCCTGAGAATCTCGCCAACGCAACAGCGGTGTGCCAAAGCCAATGGAGAAGCGCTGCACCTTAACGCCGCAGCGCCGGGCTACCCAAAAATGCCCAAACTCGTGAAAACTGACCAGTACACCGAGGGCAATAAGGGTGAAAAAAATTGTCTGCAAAAGATCCATATATTATTTCTCCAGGCTTTTAATCAGCGTACTACTATAGAGGCGTGCTTCGCTGTCGGACTCTTGGACTGCTTCAAGTGATTCTGGTTCACAAACTGTCTGATTGTTTAACGTCTGCTCGACAATCTCGGCAATCTGGGTAAAGCCAATGCGCTGGTCGAGGAACGCCTGAACTGCAACTTCGTTAGCTGCATTCATTATAGCTGCCGCATTAGCACCTGCTTGAGCCGCGGCTCGAGCAATGGCTAGGCTCGGAAAAGCTTGCATATCAGGCTGTTCAAAATCCAGCCGTGCAATATCAAAGAGGTCTAGATTGGCGACACCGGAATCGATCCGCTGGGGCCAGGCCAAGGCATGGGCGATCGGTGTACGCATATCCGGGTTACCCAGCTGCGCGAGAACCGATCCATCACTGTACTGCACCAGTGAGTGAATAATGCTCTGTGGATGCACAATCACATCAATGGAGCGCTCTGGCACGGCAAATAACCAGCAAGCCTCAATCAGCTCCAACCCCTTATTCATCAGCGTGGCCGAATCCACCGAGATCTTGCGCCCCATACTCCAGTTGGGATGAGCGCAGGCTTGATCTGGTGTAACCCTTTGCATCTGTTCGAGAGTCCAGCCGCGAAACGGTCCGCCGGAGGCTGAGAGCAATAGCTTTTTAACGCCGTTGTCCGCTGAGCGACCATAATCACTGGGCAGACATTGGAATATGGCATTGTGCTCGCTATCGATGGGTAGCAACACCGAACCGGAATCTGCCACCGCCTGCATAAACAGACCGCCGGCCATAACCAGCGCTTCTTTATTGGCCAATAATATCTTCTTGCCAGCCTTCACTGCTGCCAGAGTCGGCACCAGACCCGCGGCGCCGACGATCGCCGCCATCACAGTATCCACAGCGGCATCACTGGCTACTTGGCAGAGTGCCTCTAAGCCGTATAGAGCCTCAGTATCACAGCCGCAGGCGCGCAGTTTAACCTGCAGCCGCTCAGCTGAGACGGCATCGCCAACAACGGCAAATTTGGGATTAAACTGCTGACATTGCTCTGCTAACTTGTCTACTTGGGTGTAGGCAGTCAGGGCATAAATGGCATATTTATCCGGGTGTCGAGCAATCACATCCAGAGTGCTAACACCGATAGATCCGGTTGCACCGAGCAGGCTAATCATTTGCATAATTTAAAAGGGGCTCAACAGCAGGAACAGTAACGCGAAGAGCGGCAGCGCGGCGATTAGACCATCGATTCGGTCGAGCACACCACCGTGCCCTGGCAGGATATTACCGCTATCTTTAACACCGCTGTGCCGTTTGACCATGCTTTCGAAGAGATCACCGAGCACTGAATAGAGAGACACAGGAATCACCAGCGCCACTAACATGGTGAGAGTGATTTGTTGCGGCATAAACTGGCTGAGCAGGACAATCAAGACGCACTGCAGGAGGATGCCACCAAAGAAGCCCTCCCAGGTTTTGCCGGGACTGACCAACACTGCCAGCTTGTGCTTGCCGAATAAATTACCCGCCACATAGCCGCCAATATCCGCTAAAGCCACCACCACTACCGCAAACAGCAACAGCCATGCGCCGTGGGGCAGATGCACTAGCAAGGCAATAGCAACCCAGGTAAAAGAGAGTAACAAGAGCCCCAGCAGACCCAACACCGGTCGTGGCGACCAGAGTATGGCGCTGGAGGGATAGCCCTGCACCCAGAGAAAAATAACCGCCCAGAGAATCGATGCCGCGAGACAGAGGTTCTGCGCCATAGCCACATCGAGACTAGCAAAGAGGTTTAAGATCAGAGCGGCTGCTGCCAGCGCTAAGGCCAGCAGGGTGATATACGCCAGCCGATGGCGAGTCGCACTGATACCCATTAGATTGCTCCACTCCCAACCTGCGAGCAGCACGATGGGTGCCACCACCAGAGAAAAGTGTAGAGAACTCAAGCTAAACAGCAGCCCTAAAAAGCCCAGCACCAAGATGACCGCAGTAATTACGCGCTGTTTAAACACCTTCTAAAACTCCTCGGGAGGGAAGATCATCGACACCATCGCGCAGGCCAAAGCGTCGCTGACGAGAATAATATTCATCTATAGCGACTGTCAGGGCGGCAGAATCAAAGTCCGGCCAGTAACAGTCGGCAAAATAAAACTCGGTGTAGGCCATCTGCCAGAGTAGGAAATTGCTGATGCGCTGTTCTCCAGCGGTGCGTATACAGAGGTCGGGATCTGGCAGACCGGTGGTCTGGAGAAACTTATCCACTGTGGCTTCACTGATATCAGTGGGCCTTAAACGCCCCATCTGAACCTCTGAGGCAATCTTTTGCGCGGCATTGGCAATATCCCAACGGCCACCATAGTCGACACAGAGTACCAGAGTAAACTGGCCGCTGGCAGTAATGCCCTCGGCATCGGCAATCAGTCGCTTGAGACGATCGCTAAAACGACTGCGATTGCCCACTACCCGCAGGCGCACACCGTCATCACGAAGTTTCTTGGCTTCTTTTTTAAGGTAGGAGGAAAACAGTGACATCAGGCCACGTACTTCAAGCTCTGGGCGCTTCCAGTTCTCGCTGCTAAAGGCAAATAGACTCACCGCCTCGACGCCCCGCTCTTTGGCGGCGCGTAGAATATCGCGAATGCGCTCAACACCGGCCTCGTGACCGGCTATACCGGAGAGACCACGCTGTTTAGCCCAGCGATTATTACCATCCATAATCATCGCAATATGCTTTAGCGGGTGGGTCGAGCTCTCGTTACCTGAGCTTGAGTCTGCACTGGAATCTACCATCAGAGGTTTCACCATGGAGACTATATCTCCATCAAGTCCTTTTCTTTGGCTACCAGAGCCTCGTCGATGCGGGCAATAAAGCTGTCAGTGATCTTTTGGATATCGTCCTGACCTTTACGCTCTTCATCTTCGCTGATGTCTTTATCTTTTTGCAGCGCTTTCAGGCTCGACAACACATCGCGACGCACATTGCGCACTGAAATACGGCCGTTTTCCGCTTCAGCTTTAGCCTGCTTGCCATACACTTTACGGGTTTCTTCGGTCAGAGCTGGCAGTGGAAGGCGAATCACCGATCCTGCAGTGGTCGGATTCAAACCCAAGTCAGATTTCAGAATCGCCTTCTCAATCTCGGGCACCAGACTCTTTTCCCAAGGGGTGAGAGAGAGTGTTCGGGCATCTTCGATAACAATCGATGCGGCCTGAGCCAAGGGTGTACTGACACCGTAGTAATCGACAGTGATGCCATCTAAAAGGCTCGGGTGAGCACGGCCAGTACGAATTTTATTAAACGCATTACCAAGGGCTTCAATAGCTTTGGTCATGCGGGTGTTAGCTTCAGTTTTTAATTCATTAATCATTTTTCACCCTCTTCGATCAACGTGCCCTCGACGCCGCCGACGACCAAATTGAGCAGTGCGCCCTGTTTGGACATGCGGAAAACGCGCAGTGGCATATTATGTTCGCGACACAGACAGATGGCGGTGAGATCCATAACCCCGAGCTTCTTATCCAGCACCTCATCATAGGTGAGATGATCATAGAGTTCGGCCGTGGGATCGAGCATGGGATCTGCAGAATAGACGCCATCGACTTTAGTGGCTTTGAGTACAACATTCGCTTCGATCTCAATGCCGCGCAAACAGGCGGCTGAGTCGGTGGTAAAGAAAGGGTTGCCGGTACCGGCTGCAAAAATAACCACGTCGCCATCTTTTAAATAGCGAATCGCGCGACGGCGATCATAGTGCTCGACAACACCACTCATGGGAATTGCCGACATCACGTGGGACGAGATATTGGTTCGCTCAAGTGCATCGCGCATAGCCAAAGCATTCA
>Ga0208971_1001842_pt1 | contig 11998 bp, 4 predicted proteins | sample AOAMet1_18_M0_10_2_FD_188229 | JGI IMG/M metagenome (GOLD analysis project Ga0208971, IMG submission 188229) | Ammonia-oxidizing marine microbial communities from Monterey Bay, California, USA - CAN11_18_M0_10 (SPAdes) | ecosystem: Environmental > Aquatic > Marine > Intertidal zone | place... | reverse complement strand
AGAACGTACTAGTTCTAATTGTTTTCCTGCTAAATTTAGTTCAGCTCTAGCCATATTTTCGCCCGCAGTTTTATCCTTCCATTTATACCTCATTGAATTATCTCCTACAACAACAATAACATAATCTGCATCTTTGGATGCATCTACAGTATTTTGAATATTTTTATTGGATATTTTTCTAATATTATCACCAGAATCAAAAAATGACACATCATATCCTTTTGATTCTCCTAAATCTTTTATTCCTTCAAAAATTGTAGTTACATTTTCATCTGGTTGTACAGCATGCCAATCACCTAATATTGATTGATTATTTGCATTAGGTCCGGTAACTAAAATCTTTTTTGATTTTTTAACTTTATTTAGTGGTAATAAATTAGAGTTCTTTAACAATACAATCCCTTTTCTAGCAGTTTCTAGTGCAGTAAACTTATGTTCAGGAGTAAAAATATTTTCAGGTATTTTTTCAATATCAACAAATCTATTTTCAAATAATCCTAATTTAAATTTAGCCATCAAAATTTTTGAACATGCTTCGTTGACTCTAGAAATTGGAAGTGTCCCTTCTTTGACCAATTCAATTATTGCTTCAGGAAAATCAACACCATGCATATGCATATCCATACCTGCATTGACTGCTAAGTAAGATGCTTCTTTTAAACTACTGGCCACATGATGTAAAGTTTCTATCCTTTCAATATCCATCCAGTCGCTTACATAAAACCCCTTAAAGCCCCAATCTTTACGAAATAAATCGGTCATTAACCAACTACTCATATGACAAGGAACTCCATTTAGTTCGTTATGTGCTGCCATAATAGAATATACACCTGCATCAATTGCTTTTTTATACGGAGGTAAATAAACTTCTTTTAAAGTTCGCATGGATACATCCATCGGTGAAGCATTTAAACCATTGATTGGCTCACTACCAGCAATCATATGTTTTGCACATGCAATAACTTTATTTGTGCCTGTAAAATCATTTAACTGAAAACCTTTTATCATTGATGCTCCTAAATTTCCAACCATATATGGATCTTCTCCAAAAGTTTCACCTACTCTACCCCATCTAGGATCTCTTAATACATCTATATTAGGAGTAAATGCCCAATGAGAGCCAGTAGCTCTCATTTCAAGAGCTGTTTGCCTTCCTACATCAAAAAGAAAGTCATCACTCCATGTTGACGCTAATGTAATTGGAGATGGATATACAGTAGCACCACTAAAAAGTGCATTTCCATGAATAGCGTCGATTCCTATTAAAATAGGTATTTTTAATCTGGATTCATTAGCAAGTTCTTGTAGTAAATTTCCTTCTTCGGCAGTTAAAACATGTAAAAAAGACCCTATTTTACCCTCCTGAGTCATTTTCATAACATCATTACTAAATACACCTTTATAAAAACCTTGAGCATCATTGTTTACCAAATCTTCAGGTGATAAATCTTTCTCTGCTTTTCTCATATGATCAAGTCCAACAAATTGATTCATTTGATAAACCTTATCTTCTAAGGTCATCCTAGACATTAAATCATTTAATCGATCAATATGGGATTTCGAACTATCCAAATACAATTTATAAGAGGAATCTTCTTGTCCTAAAGAATTAAAGACAGTAAAAAAAGTAACAACTAATAATCTTAATCTCATTGTATTTATTTTAAAATATTATTTAACAATTCATAACTCGGATTAGGCTTTAATTCTTTTGAATAAATAGATTGAAAATAACCCTTACCTTTTTTAAATCTCTCACTCATATCCCAAAAATTTAGTGTAACAAGACCATTTTTAGATTTATCTTGAAGCAAATTAATTATTCTAGAATATATCATTTTCTGCTCTGACAAATGATAACTTAAATTAGATTTATCTTCCACAAAATAATCTAATTCAGTTACATGAAAGTCCAAGTCATTTTCATGGGCCCAATCAATTAAATTTGAAAGATCCTTAATTCCCTTATCTAAATCATTTACAAAACCATATGTTGATTTACTGAGAAGCAAATGTCCCTGCCATCCTATACCATCAACTCTATAGCCTCTAGACCTAATATATTTAACGCTCTTTTTTAATTTATCCCAAAGACGGGGTTGAAAACCTGCATTTTGATTAAAAACTAAACTTATATTAGGGGCAAGTTTTGTAGCAATTTCAAAAGATTTTAATATGTATATAGGAAATTCATTTTCATCCAAACCAATTTTTAACCATGGATTTTCCCATTTATTATTTCCAAGTTTAGGTCCATGCCATTTTCCACTTGGTAAGATAGTTTCATTAACGACATCCATCCACTTAATGGATGGTTCTTTTGAGAATTTAATACAAGATTCTGTCATAAATTCAACCAAATTTAACATTAACTCATCACTAGTTCTTAAATCGTCTTTAGCCCATTTAGAAGATTGTGGTCCAACAGGTCCATGAATACGTAAGTCTAAATTATGAAGTTTAGCAAAATCTATCATTTGATCAATCTTAGTCCAGTTCCATGTATTAGGTTTTGGGTGTACTATGGTCTGTTTTGCAGCGTTGGCAGGAGTTAAGTAAGTAAAATCTTTTAAAAATAAATTAGATTTTTGAGTATTGAGCTCATTGAAATTTAAAGTAGCTCCAACTATAAAATTATTTTCTTGAGAACTAATTGAAAAAGAAAAAAATATAAAGAATATAATTAAGTGATTTTTCATACTTATAAATATAAAACAATCTAAGAATGAAATTTACTTGAATAGTAAAATATTTGGGGAATTTCATATCAATATTGAGGATAAATCAAACAGTATGAAAAATAAGTTAATAGTCTTATTATTGTTTAAAGAAATAATTTTCTTAGTCCTACAAAAACAATTATAAAAACAGAGTAAAAAATAAAAAAAGGAATTACATACAAGTCAAAATTAAACACTAACATAATAGCCATTATTAGCAACTGAAATCCAAGGCCATATAAAGAAACCAATGTCATAAACCACTTTGGAAATGGCTTACATTTACTTGCGTCTTTGTCCATAAAATACATGATTTTATCAAAGGTAATGTATAATACATCATAAATATTGTAGAATATATTAACCATCTTTTGACTTTCACCTTTGAGAGCAATTGGTGCAGAGTCTTCGACTATACGGCTAGTTGAATCTCCATCAACAGAATTTCTTAAAATAACATAATAATAATTAAAAACAGTCCCTTGAAGTTGAATACAAAAAAAAGCAATAAACATATAGATTATAGAAATTTCAGATAGATACCAAAAAGTGAATAAAAAACAGAAATTAAGTAAAAAATCCGCAATAGAGTCATAAAAACGGCCTACATAAGATGGAGATTTTTTTAGTCTTGATAACTCTCCATCAGCTGCATCTAAAACTGATTTTAAAATAATAAAAAATGCAGCCGTAATATAATATTCACTAAGCATAAAAGCTATTGCTAAGAGTCCAGAAATTACAAACATTGAAGTTACATGAATTGCGGTAAATTTTGTGTATTGAAGCTTAGTAGCAATCCAGCGACCTAAGGAACGGCCATAGTCAGAAAAATCTAAAAATTGATACTTTACAGGAAGTTTTGCCATAGTTGTTTACTACAAATATTTATCTGATCAAACGTGGCAAAAATACAATCATTTTTCATTACAATAAAAAAAAAGGGACCTATATAAGCCCCTTTTAGTAATTTATTGTAAAAATCTAATTAATCATCAATTAATATATTAGTATTAATTTCTGTTAGTGGAATTGGCAACTTCATGACCTGATTTGGATCAGTACTTAAAGTCAAATCTACATTAGGTGAAAATATTGGATTATTATTATGTTTGTTTATCGTGTTTGTTAAAAAATAATCAAATCCTCTTCTTCTGTTATTATGTGCATCTTCTCCTTCACCGATAAGTTCATATCTATATTCATTCATAATGGCATCCCTAAAAGAGCTTTGACCACCAAGATAAGCATCGTTTGACATACCAACACGATCTAATACTTCAGTTACATAGCCTAATTGTTGATCATTTTGTAACTCATTAGAAATCTCTGCTAACATAAGTAAAAGATCTGCATATCTGTAAATAATTAAATTTTGATCTCCAAACTGATTACTATGTTGTGTGTCTTTTTCTACAAACTTAAATAAAAAGGGATGTGATTTAGTAAAAATATTTCTATTTGAAATAGCAGGATAATGTTGGATAAGATTTCCGTTATCTGCTCTATTATATTCATAGATGTAAGACCCATCAATTCTTGGATCATCTGGATATGTAGCCATATGATCTAACAAAACATCTGCATGGACCTGTAACCAACCGAAATGTTGGCCTAATTTATATTTAAAAGGAGTGTAATTTCTACCCATTTGAGAATTGGCTGCATCTTGAGCTAATTGTAATTCAAAAATTGATTCTGTTGAGTTTTCAAATTCATCCGTAAACAAAGAACTATAATCAGCAACTAAGCTATATTGACCATATGCTAAAATAGCTTCTTCATAAGCCATTTGCCAATACTGAGCCTCAGAAACACCATCTTCTCTAAGAGAAGGATTAGTAGCTAATGTCATATAAACTTTTGCTAATAACATGTTAGCTGCATATTGTCTTGGATAACCTGCACCAGAATTCCCATTAATTAGACTAGCAGCTGTTTGAGCATCTAATATAATTTGGGCATATACATCTTTTGCTAATGTTTTTGGCTTAGCTAAATTCTCACTATCTGGAAGCTCTAACCAAAGTGGGATATCTTCCCACAAACGTACTAGAGTTAAATACGACCAAGCTCTTACAAAATAAGCTTGCCCTGCAATATCATTAAAACCTAGTTCTGATGTTTCAGTTGGTGAATCATAAGTTGTAATATTAGCAATTGCTCCATTACATCTACCTATTGCTGCATACATACCTTGCCACATATTCTGTGTGTCTCTATCATATGTTGGTTTTAGAGAAAAAAGATTAATATTATTTACATTATTATTATTGTTTCCATTTTTTTTAGTTACAAAGAGCCCTGAAAAACCATTAACTGCAAAAATACGTTGCTCCATGGCCATGTAAGTACTTAATTGTTGGTATATCCCATCTAAAGCACCTCTAGCAACTTGGAGGTCAGCATATGTAGCTTCTGCATCCAAAAATATTGGATCTTCTTCTAAATCACATGTGTAGAAAGTCAAACCAATAAACGTTAATAATATAATTTTTAAATTTTTCATAATTTATTATTTTTAATAATTGTACTTATTATTTTTTTTGATTTAAAGTTTAAAATTTAATGTTAACACCCATCAAAACATTTCTAGCATTAATACCACTATTCCAATCAACTCCATTGATTAGACCTGTAAATAAGAAAGTAGAAACTTCTGGGTCATAACCACTGTAATTAGTCCAGGTAAATAAATTTTGACCAGCTAAGTAAACATTTAAGTTATTAATGAATTTGTTTTCACTAACTGGAATATCGTATCCAATAGTCAAATTATTTAATCTTAAATAACTTCCATCTTCAATTATTCGATCTGTAATAGCTATTTGCCCCTCTGTTCTGTATCCAATTCTTGGGTGTGTATTAGACTGACTATCTGGTCTCCAAGCATTATAATAAGCACGAGGCATTATATTAGCAAATTCTCTACCCTCTGCATTGTCTAGTTGTAATAACATTCCATTAGCAATATCATTTCCATAAACTCCATTAAATAAAGCACTTATATTCCATCTTTTATATCTTAAATTAAAATTGAATCCATACACATAATCAGGATTTGGATTTCCAATAAAAGTTCTATCCTTTTCATCGATTATTCCATCACCAGAATCTAAAATACCATCTCCATCTGTATCCTCGGTTAACTGATCAACTCTTCTAACATCTCCAGCAACAGCACCTTCTACAAGATCAGTATCTTCTGTTTGATATATTCCATCAGTCTCAAATCCGTAAAAAAGACTAGACTCTTCTCCTTCAACAAATACATTCGCAGGATATCTAAAATATTGACCTCTACTAATTGAATTACCAAAATAGAATCTTCTATCGGTCATGACACCATTTTCATAAAAGCCTAGTAAAGGTTGTGATTCTAGATTTACAATTTGGGTCTTATTAAATGAAATATTTCCACCAAAACTAAGTTCAACATCATCAGTTGATATAGGTGTGATATTGAGTGCTAGTTCAACTCCTTTGTTAGTTATATTTCCTTTATTTACCAAAATACGTGTAAATCCAGATGAAGGAGGGATTTCAGAATTTTGCAACAAATCTTTAGTCATTTTATCGTAAACATCAATATTTCCCGAAACAACTCCATTTAATGTAGTAAAATCTACACCAAAGTTTGATTGTTCAGTTGTTTCCCATGTTAAATCTGGATTAGATAAGTTTTGTAAAGCTATTGGAACATTTGTACCTCCGTCTGCATTTCCATATAGATTAGATACTCCATAGTTAGATAAAGATCCATAAGGACCGATACCATGATTCCCTATTTGACCCCAACCAGCTCTAAATTTTAAGCTTTCAAAAATATCTAAATTCTGAATAAATCTTTCATTTCCGGCATTCCAAGCGAAAGCTAAAGATGGAAATACACCATATTGGTTGTTATTGGCAAACTTCGAAACTCCATCACGTCTTACAGTAGCTGTTAAAATATACTTATTATCAAAGGTGTAATTAACTCGACCTAACATAGAAAATATCTGCTGATCAGCTTTTACATATGTTAATGGTCTGGTTACTACATTTCCATAAGCTGGTTGATTGGTTGTAAATTGCATAGTAAGAAAATCTTCAACAGCATAAATACTATTTTCTACATCTCTAACATCATAAGTTAAACCAACCATTGCATTAACTCTATGTCTTCTGTTAAACTTTCTGTTAAATCTAACTATATTATTGAACTGATGTGTTTTAGCGTTTATAGTACTTATTTGTAATGTTCCATTGGAGTTTAAACCTTGAAAAGTACTAAGTCCGTAAAATCGTCTTCTATCCTTTGTTCTAATATTACCACCATATTTAATTTGATAGCTTAAACCCTTAACTGGCAACTTATAGGTAAGACCTACAGAACCAATAAAACGCACTTCTTTAGAAATATCAGAAAAGTCTTTTTGCCAAGCAAATGGATTTGTAGTAAAATTTCCTTCCGAGTAAACATCATCCAAATCATGATCGATAATTGGTCTATATGCAATTACGTTTCTTACAAAACTCGTGTTAGCACCTCCCAGCAAATCTCCGCCTTCAGCGAAGTTTCCACTATTCATAAAACCACTAATACGTGCTTGTAACTTTAGATTCTCGTTAAGATCTTGATTTAAGTTAATTCGAATATCACTACTTTTAAATGTGGAAGTCCTAACTACACCTTGCTGATTGTCAAAACCTGCAGAAATGTAATAATTACCATTTTCTCCACCACCTGAAGCAGAGGCTCCAAATTTTTGACTAAAACCTTCTCCATAAATTTCATCTTGCCAATTGTACAAATCAGTAGTTCTTACGGGACCTTGTCCTTCTCGTCCAATAAAAATACTATCGCCAGAGAAAGAATATCTTGGTAGAAACCCATTTATTCCATCTAATTCATTAATATATTCTGCAAAACCAAATGCATCTAAAACATCAATTTTATTAGTTGCTGTCCTAATTGAATTAGTAAGAAAAGCACTTATTTTAGGTTTTCCACTAGTTCCTTTTTTTGTAGTAATTAAAACAACTCCATTAGCTCCTCTTGATCCGTAAATAGCAGTCGCGGATGCATCTTTTAAGACTTGAATACTTTCTATATCACGTGGATTAATACCATTTAAGCCATTTTGAGTCTGTTGACCAGTATTACCTCCACCAGTTGGAAGAACATCTTCACCTGCAGAAGAAATAATAATTCCGTCAATAACATATAAAGGTTCATTATTTCCTCTTAAACTACTCGTACCTCTAATCTTAACACTTATTCCAGAACCTGGAGCAGCACTGTTTTGTATAACTTGTACTCCTGATGCTCGACCCTGTAAAAGTTGATCCACAGAATTTGATTGGGTTGCCACCTCATCATTAACTGAAACGGATGATATAGAACCTGAAATATCTTTCTTTAAAACAGTTCCATATCCAATAACTACTACTTCTTCAAGTTCATCAGTATCAACTTGCATATTTAACGAAAATGTTTGTTGTTCAGAGACATCTACTTCTTCAGTTGCATATCCTACATATGATAAAACTAGTGATTGTTTTGCACCCGATGGTATAGCAATTGTAAAAACACCATCAAAGTTAGTTACAGCACCAAGATTATCTGAATCTTTTACCTGAACAGTTACCCCTGGAAGAGGTAATCCAGACTCGTCATTAACGGTTCCTGTAACTAAGTTGGATTGAGAAAAAGCAATTAAAGGAGTTAAAACCGATAAAATAATTATACGGAAAATGATTTTCATAGTTTATAATATTTAGTTAAATAGAAAAAATTTGTTTTTTAACAATTCAATTTAGACAAATATAAATTTTATAGCTCTTTTTTTAAAGAATTTAAAATTAAACATGTACAAAAATGAATATCTAATAAAATTACAAAGACTAGCTAATTAAAATTAATAAGTTTGAAGAAATATATGTAAAATTTGAAGCGATATCCCTATAAACAAAAAAAACCTGCAGAATAAAACCACAGGTTTTTTTAAAAAATATTAAAAAATCTAATCTAAATATATTGGACCTCCCGCATCTTCAAGCATCTTTCCTAACTTTCTTACTTCTTCAATAAAACTATCAATTTTAGGTTTTGATCTTTCATACATTTGCTTAGCTATTTCAAAACTTTGCATGTGCAATTCTGTAGGTCCATATGAATTTGGATACCAACCTCCCCTAGCTTTCATTAGCCTGTCCATTATGTTCAGTCTGTCTTTTTCACCAATTTCAGCTTTTGCAGCACTTCCCGAAAATTCTCTATCCAAGACATTCATTTTATCTCTTAATAGATAAACTGCTTTAGTAAGCTCTTCTTTATTTGTTTTAACTTGATTTAAATTTCTCTCATAAGTAGTAACACGTGACATAGCTTTCATGAAAACATGAGATGATTTATTAATTGATATTGTTAATTCAGCTAAGTCAGTATTATATTGTTCGTGTTTATCAGCATTAGGGTTTTTAAGAATATTTTCTCTAATACGTTCTACTGTAATTGAAACTGGATCAGACAGTTTTGTTAAATCACCACCCACTCTTTTGTAAAGAGTTACAGAATAAGTACCAGGATTAACATTAGTCATAATCCCTCTAGATCTACCCCATCTTTGACGATTTGCTGAACCTGAAGCCACATTAACTGTTGTCGCTTTAGAGGTTCTTAATCCCCATGTTACTCTATGAGTTCCTTTTCTAAGCGGTCCTGAAATCTGATCAACAATATTACCATTATTATCTTTTATCATTAAAATAGCTTCAGCTTTAGCTTCACTAAGTTCTTTATCTAAAGCTTCCCAACCAGGAAATGGAATATCAGAATTTTTTAATTTTCTTTCCATTTTTTGACGTTTATCTCTAAGTGAAACGTGAGGGGTTTCTGACAAATGATAAGTAATAGTAGCTCCGTAGTTAGGGTTTTTAGCTACATAAGTAGATCCTCCTGAACTTCCTGAACCACCCATTATTTGGTTATACTGAAGTGCTTTTCTTGTAGGAAATAAAAATGCCTCTTTATTAAGATTATCGTCTGTCATTTCCCTTAATGGACTATAATCATCTAATACATAAAAGCTTCTTCCAAAAGTAGCTAAGACTAAATCATTTTCACGTTTTTGAATAGCTAGATCTCTAATAGAGATAGTAGGTAAGCCATTCGAAAATTTATGCCATTTATCACCTTGATTTAAACTCACATAAACACCATATTCAGTACCTAAGAATAGTAAATTAGGGTTTACATGATCTTGAACTAAACGCCATACTAAAGTGCCATCTGGAATACCATTAACTATTGACTTCCATTTTTTTCCTCCGTTTGTAGTTTTGTATAAATAAGGACTGTAATCACCAAACTTGTGGTTATCAAGCGCTACATATGCAATATTATCGTCATGTAAATCTACTTTAATATCATTAACAAATGCAGAAGCTGGAACGTCAGGTAATTCATCGACAGTCATTTTTGACCAGTTATCACCTCCATCTCTAGTATATTGAATAATACCGTCATCTGTTCCAGCATAAAGAACATTTTCGTTAGTTTTAGATTCTGATAAAGATGTTATGGTATTGTAGGTTGACATTGCATAAACATCTAATGCATTGTCAAAACTTTGAACTCTACCCATAATTGGCAGACTAAGTCTTTCTTCATTTTTTGTTAAATCACTCGAAATAGTAGACCAACTATCTCCTCTATTTTCAGATCTCCAAACTCTTTGGGTACCAAAATAAAGTCGTTTAGGATCATGTTGACTAACAAGAATTGGAGCATCCCAGTTAAATCTTTCATAAGGCTCATCAATTCCTTCGTGAGGTCTGATATTTACTGCCTCTCCTGTTGTTCTATCAATTCTATTAATATATCCTTGCTGGGATTGAGCATACATAATATCAGGATTACCTGGCTCCGTTGCTGGTTGATGACCGTCACCCCCTAAAACAACATACCAATCATCATTACTAATTCCGTTTCTTTTGAAAGTTCTTGACGGTCCTCCTTGTGTATTGTTGTCTTGAGTTCCACCATATATATTATAAAAAGGCTCAGCATCATCAACTGCTAATTTGTAAAATTGAGTCAAAGGTAAATTAGAAACATACTTCCAGTTTTTAGAATTGTCAAAAGATTCATAAATACCACCATCAGTTCCAATTAACATGTAATTAGGGTCATTTTCTTTAAATGTTAATGAATGATTATCAGAATGTTTTTGAGACTCTTTCATTTGATAGAAATTTTTTCCACCATCATCAGAAACTAGAACACGCACATTCATTAGATATATTTTATCAAACTCATGAGGGGAAGCTACTAATTCCTGGTAGTAATGAGGTCCTGTTCCACCTGAAACAGTATTAGACATCTTACTCCAACTTCCTCCACTATTTGATGTGCGATATACAGCCCCTTGACGTCTATCTAGTTCAATTGCAGCATATAAAACTGTTGGGTTTATTGGAGAAATAGCTAAACCTATTTTACCCATATTTGATCTAGGTAAACCTTTGTTAATTTTAAACCAATTGTCTCCACCATCAGTACTTTTGTAAAGTGCCGTACCTGGGCCACCGTCAATTAGTCCTGCAACATTACGATGTCTTTGCCAGCTAGCAGCATAAAGGATATCTGGATTAGTCGGATCAATAACTAGATCAGTAACGCCAGTCCACTCATTAATTTCTAAATTATTCTTCCAAGTTTTACCTCCATCTGTAGATTTAAACAAACCTCTTTCTCCTCCAGAACTCCATAATGGGCCTTGAGATGCAACCCATATTATATCAGAATTGTCTGGATGAATTATTATTTTAGAAAGATGTTCTGATTTTTTAAGCCCCATGTCTTTCCATGATTTACCTCCATCTAAACTGTGATAAATACCATGTCCTATTCCAATATGTCTACCAGCAACATTTTCACCTGTCCCTAGCCATATAGATGCTGAATTATTAGGATCTATAGTTATGCAACCTGTAGCAAAAAAAGGCTGATTATCTGTTAATGGTTGCCATGTAGTTCCGGCATTTTCTGTTTTCCATGTACCTCCAGATGAAACAGCTACATACCATATATTTTCGTTATTTGGATCTATTGCAATATCAGAAATTCTACCAGACATAAATGCTGGTCCTATACTTCTGAATTGAAACCCATTTAATGCTGTATCAATTGGGGATTTTTGTTTGTTATCTCCTTTACCTTGACCCATAATTGAAAAATATGAGAAAAAGATTACAAGAGAAACTAAATAAAGTTTCAAGTTTTTCATAAT
>Ga0208971_1001837_pt1 | contig 12027 bp, 11 predicted proteins | sample AOAMet1_18_M0_10_2_FD_188229 | JGI IMG/M metagenome (GOLD analysis project Ga0208971, IMG submission 188229) | Ammonia-oxidizing marine microbial communities from Monterey Bay, California, USA - CAN11_18_M0_10 (SPAdes) | ecosystem: Environmental > Aquatic > Marine > Intertidal zone | place... | reverse complement strand
AAATGATACTGGTTTTGAATACACAGGGACTCCGTCAGGCAATGGTGATGAAGATTTACTTTTAGGAACTACAAAAGAGCAAATGAAAGTAGATGCAACTTTAAAATGGAGAGATTTAACTGAATTTACAACGACCAACACAACGATCAATTACGAAAATGCGAATCAACAATTAGATTTAACTATTCCTATTGTTACATCTGCAACTTTTACATTCAATATTATCAATAATAGTGGCGCAGGACAACAAGTGTAAACGGCAACTGCAACTGATAATGTAGGAGTTACAAACTTTGCAATTGGAGGTAACGATGCCAGTGCATTTACCATTGATGCAATTTCAGGTGTGGTTACTTTAGTGGACAATCCTATTCTTGCAACAAAAGCATCGTATAGTTTTGAAGTTACTGCAAACGATGCTCAAGGCAATACAAGTGTCCCTTTAAGTGTTAGTTTCTCTATTATAGATGAAAATGATTTAAATCCGGTAATTACTTCAGGAAATTCAACAAATGCAATTGTTGAGGAGAGCGGTGCAGGTCAAGAAGTCTATACCTTAACAACAACTCATTTTCAAGACGTAACTAGCTATATAATAAGAGGAACAGATGCAAGTTCATTTAGCATTGATCAAAATACAGGTGTGGTTACCTTTCTGGTAAACCCTGATTTTGAGACAAAATATTATTATAATTTTAATGTTACAGTTAGCGATGCTGATGGAAATTCGAGCACGACAAATACAATCGTCTTAAATATTGTTGATTTAGATGATGAAGCTCCTATAATCACATCCAGTCTAGTAGCTAATTCAATTGATGAGAACAGTGGTGCAGGTCAAATAGTATACACAGCAACTGCAACAGACAATATTGGAGTAATAAGCTATGCAATTGGTGAAATATCCGCCACTTTAAAGGAATACGATGAATTTGGGAATACTTATAGAGTAACTACCGTATCAATTGATGGAACAGACAATAATACATTTAGCGTTGATGAAAATGGGGAGGTTACCTATCATTTAAACCCAAACTATGAGTTTTACAACTCATATAGTTTTGAAATTAATGCCAGCGATGCTCAGGGCAATAAGAGTTCATGGGCAACAATTGAACTAAACATCAATGACAAAAACGATAATACTCAAGTAGAATGGGGTCAAGTTCGGTACATTTTACTTAAAGGAGGGCTTTATGATCTTACTTCAATAATATTGGGGAAGTAGATATTTTAGATACAAATGGTGTAAACCTAATTGACAACGGAACTCTTAATGTAAATGATTTTACTTATGATTACGCCAATGGTTATTACTCGGGTCAAGGGGGTGAAAATCTATTTGACGAATTAGCTTCATCAGCATATGCTAACAGTCAAAGCAACATAGCTATCGATCGTGAAAAATGGGTTTTAGTTGACCTAAAAATATCAGTTGAGCTAGGAGCATTAACAATACAAGCACGATCAAATTCATCATCTCATATTGATCGTATTACCCATATGACAGTTTTCGCTTCAGATAACGCTGCTGATTTCGCTTTCACAGTTACTTCAACTGGTGCATTTACTGAAAAAGTACTCATGAATCAATCTACTAGTGAGATGAAAGGTAATGAAGCTATAAGATGGAGAGATTTAGATGAATTTACAACAACCAATATATCGATTACTTACGAAAATGCAAGACAACAAATTGAAACAGACTAAATTAAATACGAACAAACACTTAAAATCTAATTAAACCGATGAAATAAAAATATTTTTTAATTAACACATGATTAAAATATAATGTCATAAGTGAAACCACTTTATACAAATGATTTACACATGTAAACAAATTTAAATGTAATCTAATTTAATTTTTTAAATAAATATGACGAAAATCTGTGAGCATTAACGTACGAGAAAAATAATACTAAAATACTGCCAATATATAATGAACCTTCAGACATAAATGACTTCATAAAAATTCTACTAAAATTTTAAAATGACTAAAATTTATTATAAAAATGTTACTATCTAAAAGAAACTTTAACAAACATGATTGGCTAGAAAAGAGGAAGAGTAGAAAACATATGGTTAATTCTCTTAAAGAAAGCAAATTATTGATTGGTTTAATGAAAAATGAAGTAATTAAAATTCTTGGAGATGAATACAATGATGCAAACTCATCCAAATGGTTTTACTTCATTGGTAAAAAAACCTTCTTATTTAAAATGTATTTGTACATTCATTTTGATAAGTTTGGTAAAGTATGTAAAATTGAAACATAAAATGTTGCATACTCACAATTAAAACAACAAAACAAAAGTGTATTAAAATTAATGTAAATTTGGTTTTTAATAAATAATTATGAAAACCATATTACACGAGATAGAAGATCAAGTTTGTACAATTAGACTAAACCGTCCAAAAGTATTTAACAGTTTTACAAAAGAAATGGCTTTGGCATTCCAAAGCATTTTAAAGAAATGTGAGCAAAACCCCTCAGTCAGAGCAATATTAATTACAGGTGAGGGTAAGGCGTTTTGTGCTGGTCAAGATCTACAAGAAATTACAGACCCTAAAGGCCCAAAACTTGACTCGATAGTACGAGACCATTACAACCCAATTGTAGAATTAATTAGAGCCATCGAAAAACCAATTGTATGTGCTGTAAATGGAGTTGCAGCTGGAGCTGGCGCTAACATTGCATTGGCTTGTGACATTACTGTTGCAGCTGCATCATCATCCTTCATTCAAGCATTCAGTAAAATTGGTTTAATACCAGACTCAGGCGGAACCTTTTTTCTGCCCAGAATTATTGGTAGGCAAAAAGCAACTGCATTAATGATGCTAGCGGATAAAGTTAATGCAGAAGATGCAGAAAAAATGGGGATGATTTACAAAGTTATCGCTGATGAAATCCTGCAATCAGAAGCCAAAAAAATAGCCAAAAAGCTGGCTTCTTTACCAACCATTGGTTTAGGATTAACCAAAAGAGCCTTAAACAAATCTTTAACAAATGATTTGACCACTCAATTGGCTTTAGAAGAAGAACTGCAAACTAAAGCAGGAAAAACATTTGATTATAAGGAAGGTGTTTCTGCCTTTATTGATAAAAGAGCTCCTAAATTTAAAGGCAAGTAAATGAAACAAGTTGGAATTATAGGTGGTGGTGCCATGGGCTCAGGAATTGCTCAAATTGCAGCTACAGCAGGGTGTAAAGTAATTTTATTTGACACCAAACCTGAAGCATTGGAACTTTCAAAAGAGAAACTAACCAAAATTATGGATCGGTTGGTAGAAAAAGAAAAACTAAACTTGACAGAGGCCAATGCAATTAAATCAAATATAACATATACAGATAATTTAAAGGCTATTGCTAAATCCGATTTGATAATTGAAGCAATTGTTGAAAATTTAGACATTAAAAAGACTGTATTTTCTGCAATAGAAAAAATAGTTTCTAGAGAATGTATCATCGCAAGTAACACCTCTTCCCTATCCATAACTTCTATTGCTGCGGCTTGTAAAAACCCCGAACGTGTTATTGGAATTCATTTCTTTAACCCAGCACCACTTATGCCTCTGGTAGAGATTATACCTGCATTGCAAACTACGGAGCAAGTAGCTAAAGATACAAGATTACTAATCGATTCATGGGGGAAAATTACCGTTTTGGCTAAAGATACACCTGGGTTTATTGTAAACCGAGTGGCGCGTCCTTTTTATGGAGAAGCCATTCGAATATTTGAGGAAGGCATTGCCGACGTGGCAACCGTTGATTGGGCTATGAAAGAACTTGGGGAATTCCGTATGGGACCGTTTGAGTTAACTGATTACATTGGCCACGATGTAAATTTTGTGGTTACAGAAACCGTTTTTAAAGCGTTTTATTACGACCCGCGTTTTAAACCGTCTTTTTCACAAAAAAGGCTTGTTGAAGCAGGACGTTTGGGAAGAAAATCTGGCCATGGATTTTACGATTACAGTGAAAATGCGCTAAAACCTGAACCTCGTAAAGATTTGGTTTTAGGTAAACAAATAGTAACCCGTATTTTAGCAATGTTAATTAACGAAGCTGCTGATGCACTCTTTTTAAACATTGCATCAGCAAAAGACTTGGACCTAGCCATGACAAAAGGCGTAAACTATCCTAAGGGATTGCTGGCATGGGCAGATGAAATAGGATTGGATGTTGTATTAAAACAACTGGAAGAGCTCTACACATACTATTGTGAAGACCGCTACCGCCCTAGCCCTCTACTACGAAAAATGGTTCGAGAACAAAAAACATTTTTCTAATGCGTATGAGTCCAAAACAAATTGTAGCTAAAATGTTTGAGAACGATGCCTTTAGCCAATGGCTTGGTATTAAACGAATAGAAGATGGCGCCGGAATTTCCGTACTTGAAATGACCGTTCGCAAAGAAATGCTCAATGGCTTCGATATATTGCATGGCGGTATCACCTACTCCTTAGCTGACAGTGCCTTGGCATTTGCCGCAAACGGACACGGTGTTAAATCCGTTTCTGTGGAAACATCTATTTCTCATACAGCACCCTGTAAAACAGGAGATGTACTGCGAACAGAAACCAAAGAAATGAGTCTATCTGCCAAAATTGGCGTATACCAAGTTACCATTACAAATCAAGAAAACGCAATAGTAGCACTATTTAAAGGAACCGTTTACAGAACAAGTAAAGTTTGGTAGTTTTACTCCCTAATTTTACTTTTTGATAAAAAAAACAACTATGAAAACAGCTTATATAATTGACGCAATTAGAACTCCTTTTGGAAACTTTGGAGGTTCTTTAGCTACCACAAGAGTAGATGATTTAGGCGCTTTGGTTATTAAAACTTTGATGAATAGAAACCCTTCTGTGCCTAAAGATTCAATAGAAGATGTGATCATGGGTTGTGCAAATCAGGCTGGAGAGGACAATAGAAATGTGGCTCGTATGTCGTTACTTTTAGCAGGCCTACCCTACTCTGTTCCAGGAGAAACTATTAATCGTTTGTGTGCCTCAGGAATGTCTGCTATTGTAAATGCAAGTCGGGTAATACAACTGGGCGAAGCAGAAATAATGCTTGCAGGTGGTATGGAGAATATGACACGTGGCCCATGGGTTACCTCTAAAGCATCTAAACCTTTTGGCAGAGATGTGGAAATGCACGACTCTAGTTTTGGTTGGCGTTTTGTAAATAAAAAATTAGAGGCGCTTTACGGTTCAGATGGTATGGGAACGACTGCAGAGAACTTAGCTGAAATGTATAAAATTTCAAGAGCAGATCAAGATGAATTTGCTTTAAATTCTCAGCTAAAAGCAGCCAAAGCTCAAGATGCAGGACGCTTTGATTTAGAAACAGTAGCCGTAGAGATTCCTCAGCGAAAAAAAGAGCCTATCGTCTTTTCCAAGGATGAATTTATAAAAGCAAATAGCACTTTAGCCGTTTTAGGAAAACTGAGGACTGCCTTTAAGCAAGACGGAAGCGTAACTGCAGGAAATGCTTCGGGCTTAAATGATGGAGCTGCAGCGATGCTTTTAGCCTCTGAAGAAGCCCTTGCTAAATACAATTTAAAACCCATCGCTAAAATTGTGAGTTCTGCCGTTGTTGGAGTAGCACCACGTATTATGGGGATTGGACCGGTTAAGGCATCAGAAAAAGCACTTAAAAAAGCAGGCTTAACCTTAGATGACATGGATATTATTGAGCTCAATGAGGCATTTTCTGCACAAGCATTGGCTTGCATTAGAGCGCTGGGTTTAAAGGATGATGATGCACGTATTAATCCGAATGGTGGTGCCATTGCCATTGGACATCCACTTGGAGTTTCCGGAACGCGAATTATTCAAACAGCTGCTCTCGAGCTGCAAAAACAAAACAAACGCTATGCTCTCTGCACTATGTGTATTGGCGTTGGTCAAGGCTATGCAACCATTATAGAACGTGTTTGATTTTTGAATACGAATAAAAAAAACCTTCTCGTTTCTGAGAAGGCTTTAGAACTTATTAAAACCAAAAACGGGAGGCTATCTTTCGATAATCTCCCGTTGTGTACTCGAGGCGGGACTTGAACCCGCACGAACTAATGTTCATCAGATTTTAAGTCTGACGTGTCTACCAATTCCACCACTCGAGCATAATACTTTACAATGTGGAGCGAGTGAAGGGATTCGAACCCTCGACCCTCACCTTGGCAAGGTGATGCTCTACCCCTGAGCTACACTCGCAATAGGGCTCTTTATGTAAGAGCGATGCAAATATAAGTACTTTTAAGAGACCGCAAAACAAATAGAACAGAATTTATCGCTATTTTCTCAAGTACCTAAGCACCAATCATTTTCTTAATCTCATTGAGTTTCATTAAGGCTTCAACCGGCGTTAATGTGTTTATATCGGTCTTTATTATTTGGTCTTTTATCTGTTCGAGCACAGGATCGTCTAGTTGGAAAAAACTCAATTGAACGTCGGACTCTTTCTGAATGGTTTTTGCTTTGCTTGTAAGTTCTTCCGAAGAGTGCGATTTTTCTAGATGTGACAAAATATCATTTGCTCTTTGAATTAAAGCTACTGGCATACCTGCCATTTTTGCAACATGAATACCAAAACTGTGGGCCGAGCCACCTGGCTTTAGCTTGCGCATAAACAATATTTTTTTCCCTACTTCTTTAACCGATACGTTAAAGTTTTTGATACGATCAAAACGGTCTGTCATTTCATTAAGTTCGTGGTAATGTGTAGCAAATAAGGTTTTAGCTCTGGTTTTATTTTCATGCAGGTACTCTGCAATTGCCCAAGCAATTGAAATACCATCATAGGTACTGGTACCTCTTCCAATTTCATCTAATAAAATTAAACTCCTGTCGGATACATTGTTTAGTATGCTCGCTGTTTCGTTCATTTCTACCATAAAAGTAGATTCGCCCAATGAGATGTTATCGGAAGCGCCAACACGGGTAAATATCTTATCTACTACACCTATAGAAGCTGCTTTGGCGGGAACAAAAGAGCCCATTTGAGCCATCAATACAATTAAGGCTGTCTGCCTTAGTAAGGCTGACTTACCGGACATATTTGGCCCCGTTATCATTATAATTTGTTGCGTATCGTTGTCTAAATAAACATCGTTGGTAATGTAAGACTCTCCTATAGGCAGGTGCTTTTCTATTACAGGGTGTCTTCCGTCTTTAATATTTAACGTAAAACTATCGTCAAGGACAGGTTTTGTGTAGTTATTTTTTTGCGCAATAGAGGCAAAAGAAAGAAGTACATCAAGACGTGCAACCAAATGAGCATTTCTTTGAATTACCTGAACATAATCTAACAAAGAAGCTACAATGTCATTAAAAAGATTTTGTTCGAGTGTGTAAATTTTATCGTTTGCACTTAGTATTTTAACTTCAAGTTCTTTTAATTCCTCTGTAATGTAGCGCTCAGCATTTACTAAGGTTTGCTTGCGAATCCACTCTTGTGGAACTTTGTCTTTGTGTGAATTGCGAACCTCCAAATAAAACCCAAATACATTGTTAAAAGCAATCTTTAAAGATGGGATTCCAGAGGCTTCGGACTCCCGAACTCTTATTTGCTCTAAATAGGCTTTTGCAGAGGTAGAAAGTGCTCTTAATTCGTCTAATTCTTCGGATACTCCGGTTGCAATTACATTTCCCTTTATAATTTGAACTGGGGCTTCGTCTTGCAATTGATTACTTATTTTTTCACGAACCAAATCGCAAGGATTTAGTTGTTCTGCGAGGTCTTTTAAACTTCGATTACCCGATTTTTTACAATGCTCCATAACTGGAACTAAGGCGTTTAAAGCCGTCTTTAGCTGCACCACCTCACGAGGGCAAATTCTAGAGGTAGCTACCTTGGATATTAGGCGCTCTAAATCTCCCATTTGCTTAATTTGAGTGCACAACTCGTAGGCCGTTTCGGAGTGATCGCAAAAATGCGCAACAATATTTAACCGGTTTTGAATGGCTTTTTGCTCTTTTAATGGCAGTACAATCCACCTTCTTAGCATACGTGCCCCCATCGGAGATGTGGTGTGATCTAGTATATCTAAAAGAGATACACCATTGATACCAGTAGATTGAGTGAGTTCTAAGTTTCGGATGGTAAAATTGTCCATCCAAACATAATTTTCTTCTTCAATTCGGTTAATCGTAGAAATATGACTCACCTTATTGTGTTGGGTTTCATTTAAATAATGAAGTGCAGCTCCGGCTGCAATAATCCCTAAATCGAGTTGATCAACGCCATAACCTTTAAGCGATTTGGTTCCGAAATGTTTGAGTAATAAATCTTCTGTATAGGTTTTAGTAAACACCCAATCTTCTAATGTAAAAGTAAAGTAAGCATCAGAAAAGCGTTTTGAAAAATCTACTTTGTGCTGTTTTTGATAAATCACCTCGGAGGGAGAAAAACTTTGGAGTAGTTTATTTACATAATCCCAAGATCCTTCGGCAGCTAAAAACTCTCCAGTGGACACATCCAAAAAGGATACTCCAGCTTTATCTTTCTCCATATGAATGGAGGCTAAAAAATTGTTTGAGCGTATGTCTAACGTTTTATCGTTGTATGAAACACCAGGAGTGACCAATTCAGTAACGCCTCTTTTTACAATTTTCTTAGTTTGTTTAGGATCTTCCAATTGATCGCAAATAGCAACTCTACATCCAGAACGTACTAATTTGGGTAAATAGGTATCTAAGGAATGATGTGGGAAACCTGCGAGTTCAATTTTTGAGCTACCGTTTGCTCTGTTGGTTAACACAATTCCTAAAATCCTAGAAGCCTTAATTGCATCTTCTCCAAAGGTTTCGTAAAAATCTCCAACACGAAACAAGAGTATTGCATCTGGGTACTTAGCCTTAATTCCATTGTATTGAGTCATCAATGGAGTTTCCTTCTTCTTTTTATCTGCTTTTGCCAAGGCTATTGCTATTATATTGGTTAATTTGCATTTGTTTTGAACAAAGCACCAAGGTATTAATTCTACCCGAGAAGCAGATGAAAAAATTAAAAAATAGCGAACTTAATAGATTAAGTGTTGATGAGTTTAAGGAAAAGAAAAAACTTCCTATCCTTGTGGTTCTTGACAATATTAGGAGCCTAAACAACATTGGATCTGTTTTCCGAACATCCGATGCTTTTCTAATAGAAAAAATATACCTCTGCGGAATTACTGCTAGACCACCGCATAAAGACATTCACAAAACTGCATTAGGAGCTACCGAATCGGTAAGCTGGACTTATGTTGAAAATACAATCGATTGCATTACAAATTTAAAAGATGAAGGGTACGAGTGCGTTGCGATTGAGCAAACCAAGAACAGCGTAATGCTCAATAAATTTAAACAAACGAAAGCAACTAAAATAGCCGTTGTTTTTGGCAACGAGGTTAAAGGCGTACAGCAAGCTGTAATAGACCAATGCAATGCATGTATAGAAATACCTCAATTGGGCACCAAGCATTCTTTAAATGTATCTGTAAGCGCTGGTATAGTTCTTTGGGACCTTTACAAATCGATGCTTGAATAAACGAAAGCAATACTTAAAAACTAAACCAAAAAAAAGGCTTCCATATGGAAGCCTTTTTTTGTTGTACAAAATTTAAATAAATTACTCGATCACAAATTCTACGCGACGGTTCATTCTAGTTAAGTTATTAGAAATTACTTGCCCATCTGCAGTTGTTTCTGTTACTTTAACAGACTCGTTTGCTAACGGAGCATCTTCTCCTTTAGAATCGGCAGACAAACGAGAAGAATCGATATTAAACATAGAAGTTAAAGCATCGATCACAGCGTTTGCTCTTCGCAAAGCTATTTTGTGGTTGTTTTCAGAATTACCAACAGCATCTGCATAACCAACAACTTTTAATTTATAATTTGGGTTGGCTTGTAAAAGGGAGGCTACAGCCGCCAGTCTTTCGTAGTTAGCATAAGATACTTTAGAGGAATTAAAGTCAAAATAAACTGCTGGCATGAAAGCACCTTTAGCTCCTTTAATTTCTTTTCCTTGGAAGTTTACAGTTGCTCCAGATTCCGTGTTAGGCTCAATGTCAACGGAGTTTGCTACGCCATCTTTATCAGAATCTAGTTCACGACCTTTGGCATCTACCTGCACACCACGAGCAGTAAATGGATCTTCATCTGCGTAATCAGCTATACCATCCATATCAACGTCTAAAGCGTTTCCTTTTCCGTCTACAGCAACCCCTTGTGGCGTGTTGTTGTCTACATCAAAAGCATCTGAGACACCATCACCATCAGAATCATTAGATAGACCTTCGATTTCAGTTTTCACAGTTGCAATATCACCATACATAGCATCTAAAGGATTGTTCCACTCAGTAGAAACTTCCTTCTTCGTAAATCTATAATTTAAACCTAGACTAGTAGACATAAATGGGTTGATCGTCTCTGGAGTTAAAGATGCTGTATTAAGGTTGAGTAATAAATCTAAATCTAAAGAATTCGTTAAAGAATATTTTGCTCCTGTACCAATATTAGGGGTAACAGCTCTTTGTTCATAATTCATTACGTTAAAACCAGCAGATAAATAAAATAGAACATTACTTGCCGCACCAACAGATACATTAGTTAAATTGATTGTAGTGTTAACTGATATTGCATCAAAGTCAATGGTATCTGTATCATTTGATAAAGTAGATATATTGTAACCTAGATTAACTCCAACTACTGGACTAATTTGTTTAGAATATTTTAAACCATATCCAAAATCAACATTACTTCCAGCAGAAAGATATTGATTCGATAGGCCGTTTACACCAATAGATGCGTCGTTAATTAGTAAACCTTTTATACCTGAGTTTTGAGCAAAAGCACTGGAAGTGATCAGCAAAGTTGTGAGGGCTAGGTTCTTGAAGTTAATCATGTTTTTTTATTTAAAATAAAGTTAATTAATTAGATTATTGCATAACACTATTGTATTGCACAACTGCAAATATAATAAAAATGCCCTTACCTACAACATTATTCTATGCACTCCTTTGCTGTATTCTTTATTCAAACAGGATACAATGGATTCAAAATCACTGACAGAATTGACAAAGTCAATTTTTGTAGTATTTAATAGCAATACAGGAAAGTCTGTCTGCTGATTTATAAACAAAAGATAGCTCTCTTGGATCTGTGCTAAATAAGAATCCTCTATCTCCATTTCGTAGGCTCTACCTCTAGCTTTTATATTAATCTGCAAACGATCTACATCAGAATATAAATAAATATACAGACTGGGTTTAGGTAGTTTTTGGTGAATTATTGAAAATAGACTGTTGTAAAGATTGAACTCATCTTCTGGCAAATTTATTTCCGCAAATATTAGAGATTTTGACAAATAATAATCTGAAATAATTGATTTATGAAATAAATCTCTCGAGTTCAGTTCGTTTTTAAGCTGATGATAGCGTTCTGCCAAAAAAGACAATTCTAAAGGGAATGCGTGTTTTTCTGGATCTGAATAAAATTTTGGCAAAAACGGGTTGTCGGAAAATTCCTCATAAAACGCTCTTGCATTCAAATAAGCAGATAACTTTTGAACAAGTGTTGTTTTACCAGAGCCTATATTTCCTTCAACTACTATATAAGGATAGGGTTCCATATAATTTAATTTCAGATTGATCTTCGCATTGTAAAAGTAGGTCATTCAAAGTTACATCCAATAACTCATGTACCCAATTTGGAGCAATATCAACCATAGGTTTTAGTACAAATTTCCTTAAACTCATTCTTGGATGAGGGATTTGAAGTTTTACATGATCAATTACAACACCTTCAACAAGTATAATATCTAGGTCTATTTCTCTTGCCTGGTACTCAGCAGTTAACGAGCGAGTTCTTCCAAGATTAGATTCTATTTTCAATAAGGATTCAAGAAGTGCAATCGGTTCAATAGAGGTAAGCAAACATATGGCATTATTTAAATACGGTGCATCAGTATAGCCCCACGAAGCTGTTTCGTAAACTGGAGAAATGGCTAAAATGGAACCTAGCTTTCCCTCTATTTGA
>Ga0208971_1001834_pt1 | contig 12033 bp, 19 predicted proteins | sample AOAMet1_18_M0_10_2_FD_188229 | JGI IMG/M metagenome (GOLD analysis project Ga0208971, IMG submission 188229) | Ammonia-oxidizing marine microbial communities from Monterey Bay, California, USA - CAN11_18_M0_10 (SPAdes) | ecosystem: Environmental > Aquatic > Marine > Intertidal zone | place... | reverse complement strand
TCATTAAGAAGTTATGAAAAGATCAAACCTAAAAAACCAGCTGTAACGGTAAGGGTTGAATTACACAAAGTAAATCCGTATTCAATAATGTGGGTAGGAGAGAAACTATTTAATCATAGAGGACAAGAAGAAACTTTTTTGAGATTTAGATTAGACAAAGATGGAAAAGTTCTTCCGCCGTTTACATTTGAAAAGAAGAAGTTTGTGACTCCGTTGCAGTCATTAGGAAATTATCAAGGTTCTGGTGTGGAAGCATATGAAAATCAAAATACTCCCGATACCCCTGACGGAGCTGCAGGAAGATGATAGAACTTTTAATTTTCGGATTAGTATTACTTTCGGTTATATGTTTGTGGTTGATGATTGAAGGAAGAAAAAGCCCAAAGTTTTTGGTTTGGTTTATTCCACTTGTTCTCATTTTGGTTTCATCAACTTATGTGACTTATACTTCAATATTGGGGTATCCAAGAGTTGCAAAACCAAAAGAGGGATTGTATCTTAAACATTATATTGATGAACCAAATTGGATTTATTTGTGGGTTGTATATAAAGAAAGAATTCCTATATCTTATCAGTTGGTGTACTCAAGGGAAACACATAAAGCGTTAGAGGGTGTGAAAGAGAAATCAGAGGGAGAAGGAAAATTCATGGTTTTACGTGAAGAAGTAAATGAAGGAGTTGGTGGAGAAGAAGGAGCAGAAAACAAGAAAGAGGGCGGAATCACGATTGGTGGAGACATTAGTTTCTATGAATGGGAATATGAATCTGACAGTCAACAAAAGAATCCAGAAGGAGAATGAATGAATAGGCTATTATTGATTTTTATAATAATAGCGACATGGATAGTTGTTGGATGTGGAACAAGTACAATAGGATGTTTTGGACATTGGGTTAAGGGCCCTGGGCATCACAGAGGAACTAGAACTCTTCTTAAAGATGCCAGTTTACCTTATTACCAATGTGTAGATGAGAATAACAAAGGTAACAATTTAAAAGAACGGAGATATTTGTGAAGAAGCTATTATTAATTTTTATAATGATGGCGACATGGATGGTTGTGGGATGCGAAGCCGTAAGACAAGCAGGGTGTTATGGATATTGGGTGGAGTCGGGAGATGGACACCAGAGGGGCACTAGATGGTCTAATCGAAATAACACAAGACCTTATCGACAATGTGTGGAAAAAGAAGCTCCACATAAAAATACGGAGAAGAGGCCCTATGGATAGAATCAAAATAATTTTAGATTTAGTTAGTCTTAATTTGATTCAAATAATATTGACAATTATCACTATTTGTTTACTTACTTCTTGTTCAACAAAGAGTAACAATTGGCCAAGTGGAATGACACCATTTTTTGCAGAGTGTCAATCTGATATGAAGGTATACACCGATAGGGCATATCTTAAAAGGAAACGATTGCCTTGCGGAGGTGGTTGGAAATATTACGATAGAGGCGAACCAACTTTAACAAACGATTAAAGGAACATTATGATTAAATCATTTTATAGATCAAAAGAATGGGCGATGTGGGCCTATGGGGGAGGACTTGCACTTATTGTATCTCTTTGGTTACAAGTACAAATGAGTGTAGCGATTAATACGTGGTACGGCAAGTTTTACGACTTACTTCAAAATGCGAAAGATTATGTGGACAAACCACAAGAAGGTATTACTTCATTATACGAACAACTTGTTTCGTTGCAATATATCCTGACAGGATTTGATGGGAATCCATCATTTGCGGTGATTGCATTTCCGTATATTGCATTGGCTATTTTTACTGGTTGGTTCACTAGAATCTATGGGTTGAGATGGCGAGAAGCAATAACGTTTAATTACATTCCACAATGGCAAGTAGTCGATCAAGAGATCGAAGGTGCGAGTCAAAGGATACAAGAAGATTGTAATCGTTGGGCGAGATTGATTGAGTCATTAGGATTGCAAGTAGTTCGTGCGGTCATGACATTGATTGCATTCATTCCGATTTTATATGGGTTTAGTGATAAGGTAGATTTACCAATCATACGAGATATTGAAGGTTCTCTTGTTTGGGGAACTTTGTTAATCTCATTAGGTGGTCTTGTAATTTCTTGGTTTGTGGGATGGAAATTGCCTGGATTAGAATATAATAATCAACGAGTAGAAGCAGCATTTAGAAAGGACTTGGTACTAGGTGAAGACGATAAAGCAAATTATGCACAATCTGATACCCTTGCCGAGTTGTTCTTGGGAATCAAATTTAACTATCATCGCTTGTACTTACATTATGGTTATTTTGATTGTTGGGTTACTTTTTATGATCAGTTTATGATTATTGCACCTTACCTCATTATGGGGCCGAGTTTGTTTACTGGTGCAATAACACTTGGAGTGATGGTACAGGTATCAAATGCGTTCAGTAGAGTGCATGGTGGGTTTGCGTTGTTCCTTCACAACTGGACAACGATTACAGAGTTACGATCCATCTGGAAACGACTTCATGAATTTGAAGTAAACTTAATTAAAGCGGGGAAATAAAATGTCAGTATGGAGTAGATTCACTTCATGGTTATCGGGGTGGCCTGAATCTAAACATAGAAAATCAGAAAGAGAACAGGGATTTCTTTTTGCAGAAGAAGAAAAGAAGACCAAAGAAAATAATAAGAACATAGGAAAGAAAAAAACAAGAAAACAGGGAAACATAACATGACAGAAACAACATTATTAGTATTAGTATTATTATTTTTAGGAGGAGCTTTGGGTGTAGTAGTTTACTATGATCGAAAGATTGTTAAAGCAATTGCAAAATATGAAAAACGATTAGATGAGAAAGGAATACTGAAAAGACATTTCAGTAAACCAATAACATAATGGACTTGATTGTAGAAAAAGTTAAAGTAGTAGAACTAACATTAGAAGATGGATCAAAAATATTATGTCGTGGAGGAGAAGAATCGGTACTTAGAACATGGGGAAAATATCCTGTGGTTTCTGCTAAATGGACAGGAGAAGAAGAAACAATGCAATGGATTCCAGAATCCGATGAACTTTCCGATGGTAGTATAATGGGTTGGTAACAGAAAGAGGAATAATGAAAGAGAATTATATAAAAAGTATTTTAATAATATTATTAATATTGATTGTTGTAAGTTTATTCATTGTAAATATTACATCAGTAAGAGCAGAAGACAATAAAACAACACAGTGGAATACACAGTTAGTTTATGATAATGTGAATGCTTGTTATCAAGGAACATATAGATGGATATTAATGGCGAATCCTGCATTGATTGGAAAATCGCCCCCAATTATTGTTCAACGACAAATGGTTCAACATTGTTTTTGTGTATTGGATAAGATAAGAGTAGAATTTCCTACTGAAAAATATATTGAATTGATAGGAATGGGTGTATCGGTAGGAGAACTTTACATGAAGAAAGCATATGAATGTATTGAAGAATATGATACGATGCGTGGAATAATCATTTTACAGGATTCGTTAGATAATGCAACAAAGTCAGACAATGGGACGATTGAGAAATTAGAAGTGTTGCCTGCAGAGCCGGAAGGGCCCGAAGAGTCATCGCCTGACGAGAAACCAAAAGATCAACAAACAATTTTACAGGGGTAGGACACGAATGAAAATACTCAGGCTTTTAAGCTTGATGTGTTTTTCTATATTCGTTATTAGTTGTGCGACCAATAGTAACAACATATCAGTTAAAGAAAATAAAAATGATCTGTCATCGGTAATAGAACGTGTAAAAGAATCTATTGTTTATATTATGATAAGTGAGCTCGAAGACCCAGCAATAAACCCAACAAAAAATTCTGCGTGTTCTGGTGCTGTGATAGAGAATCAATATATCATAACTAACTATCATTGCATTCATAATCAAAAATATATCAGAGTATTTTATTGGGATGAAAATGATTGGGAAGAACATGAAGTATCAATTATAGGAAGAGATCCACTTGCAGATTTGGCACTTCTTGAAGTAACAGATAAAGAAACTCCTGTTCCCTTTCTCAAGTTTGCAGAAGGTGAATTGAAAACAGGAGATGAAGTTTTTGCGATGGGTCATCCAATGGGTATGACATGGACTGTGACTAAAGGAATTCTTTCAAACACAGATAGATTTGCAAGACACCCTTATGTTAAAGCAGTTCAAACAGATGCAGCAATTAATAAAGGAAACTCTGGTGGGCCTCTTCTGAATATGAAAGGCGAAATTGTCGCAATTAATTCTTTGATGATTTCTAGAGTAAATGAAAATGCAGGATTGGGAATTTCAATTCGAGCAGACATTGCGAAACAGTCTATTGAAATAATGTCAGAACATGGTATTGTGGATAGGGGGGCGCTTGGTATTATGATTACTCCATTAGGAGATGAACGACAAAGGAATAAAATTTTAAAAAAGAATCCTACAGTCGATCAAAAACATATTCCAAATACTCTTGGATTATTGATAAGTGAAGATAAACCTATTCCAGAAGAATTGAAATTGTGGGATACAGTTGTGGCAATTAATGGAATACCCATTAACAATAGTATAGAATTTGCAGATGAAATGAGCAAATATGAAATTGGTAAAAAAGTTTCAGTTACGGTTATTCGTAGGAAACGATTTATTCAATTGGATGTAATGATAAAGGTGTTTGAAGTTCCTGTAGACAAAATGTATGCAAAGCCGGGAGCAGTAATTCCGTAACCATATATATTGTAATTAGAATTGTTTCTTAAATTTTATATGGAAGATATAAATGAGTAAGAAGTTGTGGTATTCATGGGATGAAATGAGGCGAGACATCAATGTTCTTTGCCGTGATATAGTATTAGATAATTTCAAACCTCAAGTGATAGTAGGAATTTCTAGGGGCGGTTTAGTTCCTGGCGTGATGATGTCTCATTGGTTTAAACTCCCCTTTAAACCTGTGAGAGCATCGATGAGAGATTTTCCAAGTTGGGAAGATTACTTACCTAAAAAGACAGATAAACGAGTTCTTATCGTTGATGATATCTGCGATTCAGGCAAAACATTCCAAAAAATTTCTAGTCATATAACTGGGCCGAGAGCAGGCAATCCAATGGAAATCCAATGTGATATTAGATTTTGTTCTCTTTGGTGGAACAATGAAGCTCCAGAAGGATTTGAACCGCACTATTTCGCACAGGAAATGGCTAAGGATTCTACTAATACTTGGATTCATTTTCCACATGAATTGTGGTGGAATGCTCCTGTTTAATACAATGAAGAAAACACATGTTTGGCCCAATTACAATACCATACGAATCAGTAATGTTACTCAATGATTGTAGACTCAAGGATGGGTTTGCATTTGAAGATGTAGAGATGGCAATTGCAGAAGTGTGTTCAAGAACTAAAGACACACAGGATGGATTCATTGCAGGACAAGTTTTTTCTTATGCAGGATTCGTTAGTCCAGAAGGAAGTCTAGGAAACTATGGAGATGAAACAAATCATTTTTTACTGATTACCTACTGGAAAGATTTTGATGCACATGAAGAAAGTCACCGTGTTGAAGAAATAAAAAATGCATTTTCAGATCTAGTGGAATTTTGTTCTGAGACAAAAGAACTAGGATATGAATTGGAATGGCAAGGTCAGAAATCATAATCATATATACAGTATGACATGGTTCATTCCTTGTACATAAGATAATGAGCCGTGGAATGGGAAAAACATTTGGGAATAGTGTTTTTACCATCAATATATACGGAGAGGGTGGAAGGGAACAGTTTTAATAGTGACGGCCGACAAATCAACCTGGCGAGTTGGGTTGTCTCGACCACTTACGTTTTAAAAAACACCCAGAGCCGTCACTTTTTATTTTAAAATGAAAGATTGAAATGGTTTATAGTAAAGAAGGAAGGTGGGATCAAACCGAAAGACCTTACACTCCAGCAGATGTGAAAAGGTTAAGTGGTTCTGTCAAGATCGAATACACGTTAGCAAAACAGGGTGCAGAAAAACTCTGGAACAAATTACATTACACAAAATATGTTAGTGCATTAGGTGCATTAACTGGTAATCAAGCAATGCAACAAGCCAAGGCAGGACTTGATGCAATCTACCTCTCAGGGTGGCAAGTTGCAGCAGATGCAAATGACAGTTTGCAAATGTACCCTGACCAATCACTATATGCAGTAGGAAGTGTACCTACTGTAGTCAAAAGAATCAACAATACATTTCAACGTGCAGACCAGATCCAAGTTATGGAAGGCAACAGGGAAACAGATTATTTCCTACCTATCGTTGCAGATGCTGAGTCAGGTTTTGGTGGAGTTTTGAATACTCACGAACTTGTCAAAGCATTAATCGAAGCAGGAGCTGCAGGAGTTCATATAGAAGATCAGTTATCTTCTGCAAAGAAGTGTGGTCATATGGGTGGAAAAGTTTTAGTGTCTACTCAGGATATGGTTGACAAACTTGTTGCTGCAAGATTGGCTGCAGATATAATGGATGTTCCTACACTCATAATTGGAAGAACAGATTCACTTGCAGGAGCATTGTTGCAGAATGATGGAGATTTACAAGATCACAGATTCATAACAGGAACAAGAACTAAAGAAGGGTTCTATAGAGTTAAAGCAGGAATGGATCAAGCAGTTGCAAGAGGACTTGCATATGCACCTTACTGTGATTTACTTTGGATGGAAACAGCAGTTCCAGATATTGGAGAAGTAACAGAATTCGTAAAAGATATTCAGTCTGTATTTCCCAATCAGATATTTGCATACAACTGTTCTCCGTCATTCAACTGGAAAGCAAAGTTGAGTGATAAAGAAATCAGAACTTTCAAAGATCAATTAGGAGAGTTGGATGTTAAGTTTCAATTCATAACTCTTGCAGGATTTCATTCCTTGAACTACAGTATGTTTGAGTTGTCTGAAAATTATCGTGACAATGGAATGTCGGGATTTGTAGATTTACAGGAGAAAGAATTTGCAGCTCAAGTCAGAGGATTTACTGCTGTAAAACATCAACGTGAAGTTGGTGCTAGTTATTTTGATCAAGTTGGTCAAGTCATAACAGGAAGTTCGGATCTGAGTGCAATGGATGGCTCAACTGAAAAGGAACAGTTTTAAAGTTTCCTATATATTATTTTAGGGGGAGTTGCAGGAAGGTAACTCTTTAACATTAAATGCTCGGAAGGAGTAAAGATGAAGAAAATAATTGCCCTAGTGGCGGTGGCTGCAATGTTTGCAGTTTTTAGTATGAGTATCGTTGGTAAAAAATTACCTTCAGTTGGTTATGTTCTAGTGGGGCCCAAGAATGATGGTGGGTGGTCAATGCGACATCATCAAGGATTTCAATCCTTAACAAAACATGGTTATAAAGTGTCGATGGTAGAGATGGTGCCCGAGGCAGATTCCAAAAAAGTATTTCGTAAACTTGCAAGAAAACATGACATTGTATTTGCAACATCATTTGGTTATATGGATCATATGTTGAAAGTTGCGGAGAAAGAAAAAGATACAATCTTTTTGCACGCTACAGGATATAAGGGCAATGACACAAACATGGACAACTACGTTTGTCACTCATTTCAGGCACGATACCTTACAGGGATTGCAGCGGGAATGTTGACAAAGACAAATAGGATTGGTGTAGTTGGTTCACATCCAATTCCAGAAATCATTCGTAACATTAATGCTCTAACTCTAGGAGCCCAGTCAGTAAATCCAGACATTAAAGTTAATATCGTATGGATCAACTCTTGGTTCGATCCACCTAAAGATATGGATGCGGCTAAAGCACTTCTTGATGATGGTAATGACATTCTCTATACAACAACCGATTCACCAAGTGTAGTTTCCCTTGCACAAAGAGCATGGAAATCTGATGGTAAAGAGGTGTGGAGTATGGGTAATGATGCACCTATGGGAAGTAACGGCCCAGACCGATACATCACAGGTATGATGTTCAATTGGAATGTTCTTTACAAACACATCGTTGATCAACTTGCATCTGGTAAGTTAAAAATGGGTCAAAGATGGAATTGGGGATTACAAAAAAATTGTGTCGGATTGTCGCCATGGGGTAAAAGTGTACCTGGCGAAGTAGTGAATAAAGTTGAAACAATTAAAATGGATTGGATCAATGACAAGTACGATACATGGTATCCGTTTTCTCAGGGTGTTACTAAACAAGATGGAACTAAAATTGATGCCGGTGTTCTTAAAAGACAAGAACTGGAAACGATGCAATATTTTGTAAAGGGTGTTGCAAGTCCATTTCCAGTAAAATAATTAAGTAAGTAAATGTTGCTCAATCTTATTGGGTTGGGCAACTTAAATGAAAGGATAAAATGGAAGGTCTGTTAGAAAGTATTTTAACAGCTATTGCAGTTGTGATTAATGGTATTCCTCAAGGGATTTTAGCACTCTCTTTTGGATTTGCTGCATTTCCTACTGCAATTGCATTTGTTATTGGTATTTTAGGTTCAATAGCATTTGCATCAGTAGCAACTATTTCGTTTCAAGCAGAAACGATTACACTTGCTGGCACTCTAGGTAAAGATATGAAAGAGAGGTTGTCTCTCATATTTTGGGGCGCTGCATTATTATTGATTCCATCGTTACTTGGAATGAATGAAGCGCTTGTACAGTTCATCGGCCCAGTTGTTGTCACATCTATGATGGCAGGAGTTGGATTGATGCTTGCAAACGTGTCAATGGATTTGTTCAATTCAGAAAAATGGACTGGCATGGTTTCTATGATGAGTGCATTAATGGTCTGGTTCTGGACAAAAGATTTGGCATGGACAATTATTGCATCGGTGATTATTTCTACTGGATTTTATGTCTTACTCAAAACCAACGAAGAGTTGAGAAAAAAGTTAGGTGTAGAATTGGAAGAAATCGTAGTAGACAAATCAAGAGAAAAATTCACAGTTGGAAACATTGAGTGGAAGTTCTGGACAAATCGGAATATTGTCTTAGGTGCATTATCTCTTGCGTGTTTGAATATCGGTGCGAACATTTCATTTGGTAAAATTACAGGGTCTATTGCTGGTGCGAATACAAACATAGACCATCTTGCAATTTATTCTAGTCTTGCAGATATGGGTTCTTCTTTCTTTGGAGGTGGCCCAGTTGAAGCAATTATTTCTGGAACTGCGGCTGCACCAATGCCGATAGTTGCATCTTGTATTATGATGGGTATAATGGCGGTCATTCTTTTGACCAAGTTACTTCCTGTTATTGGACAATATGTACATCGTGCATCTATCGCAGGATTCCTTTTTGTTCTTGGAGTATTCGTTACTTTCATGACAAACATCAACGGTGCGATTGCACAAGGTGGTGAATTTGCAGGGCCATATGGATTTGGTTCAGCAGGAATGGTAATTGGTGCAACTGCTTTTGTAACTATGAAGTTCAATCCGTTCTATGGATTGGTTGCAGGATTTGTAACTCAAATGATTTTTGCAGGAGTGTAATATGGCTTGGGGAGAAACTTTTACAGATGAGTTCTATGATTTAAAAATCGCAGGACTTACTAGAAAACTTCCTAAAGTAAAGATCAATGACGAGCTTGCTATTGCGAGTTTCGTCATGTTCGGTGATACAGAGTTGGTGGAAAGGTGTGCGTTACATCTTTCCATCCATCCAGATTTTCCTAAAGAATTAGATGCAATAGATGTTCTAATTTGTCCAGAAGCAAAAGCAATTCCTTTAACTCATGCACTTGCAAGAGTATTACATTTGGGATATGTTGTTGCGAGAAAATCTGTCAAAGGATATATGACTGATCCTATGATAGAGAAGGTTCAATCCATCACAACTATAGGAGCTCAAACTCTTGTTCTTGATAAATGTGATGTTGAAAAATTAGAAGGAAAGAAAGTTTGCATTGTGGATGATGTGGTATCAACTGGTGGTTCTATCATCGGATTACAAAAAATGTTAGAAAAAATAAATTGTGAAATAGTATGTAAAATAGCGGTCTTGTTAGAAGAGGCTGGATATGATAAAGATGATCTTGTGTATCTAGAAAAGTTACCAATTTTCAAAGTATAAATGAAATAAAGAGTGTTGTGTGCTAGTGCGAAAAGATGACAACTTTTCAACATCTAGACCGGCGAAATTCGTCAATCGCTTAGTGATCTTCTGTTAAGGTAGTCTATTATTAAACTTGTAGAATTTGATTTTTGCAAGGGACTCAGAGGGGCAAACTAGCACTCTTTTTTATTTAAGGAAACATGGATAAATTATTTCAATCAGTAGATTTTGTATCACATTCGGGATTAGACCTCAAATGGAAAATTGAGTGTGATGCCATATCAGATCCAGAATGGTTTACTATCAGTCAAATGATTATGGAAATTTCACCACCATTTAAAGAGGCAATAGGAATTCCTAGAGGTGGAACTAAATTGGGAAATTTACTCAATCAGCATGGAACAGGAAAAAGAAAAGATCCAATATGTATCGTAGATGATGTTCTTACTACTGGTGGTTCAATGAATGAGTTTTTACGAAAAAGACATTGGAGAAATCCTACTGATTACATGGGATGGGTAGTGTTCAGTCGAATTAAACCGCCAGAATGGGTTACTGCATTATTTCAGATGCCAATAATATAAATAGTTATTCCTTCAAAGAAAGGTTGGCTGCAGGGGAAGGAATCGAACCTTCAAATTCTCTGCTCGAGAACGGACAGTAAACAACTGCCTGTGTCTACCAATTTCACCACCCTGCAATCAATCTTTCTCTTTCAGTCTATTATACTCTATTGCTTGTCTATGCAATTGATCTAATATTTCATGTACACCAGCACCATTTTTATAAACTGGAATTGATTTATTACTTTTTACTGAAAATAATTTCCCATCTTTATAAACTGGAATTATTTCATCAGTCATTTACGATTAACCTAGCACGCTTCATTGCACTAATCATTCTAGTTATACCAATTCCACCACCATATCGTGGAACGAAATCGTGTGCGAGAAATTCATCAAGTTCTGCTTCTACTCTATCTTTTCCGAATAGATTAAACAATAATTCTGCATAACCGCCTTCAGAGATAGTATAGAATTGATTTCTCATTTCATCAACATCAGTACCACGTTCCGCACTACCAATAGTTTCCATTCCGCCCATGATAACATCACATTTATTAGCGAGTTTGTTTTCTTTTTTTACATCCAGATCACCAAGTTTCATATTCCAAAATGGACTTGTGAATTCAGGAAAATTTGTGAGAAAAAATACATCTCCATATTCTTGATACATTTCTTCTTCATGACCAGCATCTAATTCTGCACCAGTATATTTTGCTAGTACACTTTGATAGAATCCGCCAGGGAAATTTTCAGTAAAACGATTCCTTTCATGTTTACATTTGAATCCAAGAAATTTACAAAGATCATTTTCCATTTGAAGAAGATCTTCAAAATCGCCAGGAGCCTCAAATTCAAACATCGGGAAGATTAATTCATGTCTTCCTTCTTTTGGATTTTGTTCTTGTCGATATGATGTTGATACACAATAACACCCTTTCAATTCTGGTTTTGTCAGCAGTTCATATTCTAACCACATTTGTCCAGTTTGAGGTAAAGGCCAGATTTGTCCAGAGTACTCGTAAGTCGCAACTGTTGTTGGATCTTCACAAGCAGCAAGTATAGATAATCTGTTTTGGGTGTGTACTTCTTGAAATCCTCTTTCATCAAAGAAGGATCGTAATTGGCGGGTTACTTCAGTAAAATCATAAGGTGATATAAGTGAGCTCATTGCCCCCTTTCTAAAGAAAATCTCCTTACCTTAAAAAGAGATTTCTTTTTATTTATAATATTAGGAAACTATATACTTAGATATGGAAAAGAAAGATAGAAAACTTTACGATACGTGGAAGTATAAAGGGAGTAATCTTATGGAGTTTAACAATCCTGTTTTCCAGACTCTATTGGGTTTGGTTATTTTTTACATTGGTCTGAAGATGTTCTCAGGTGGAATGAAATCGATGGGTCATTTAGAACAACTAGAATGGTTTCTAGGAAATCCTTATTGGATGTTTTT
>Ga0208971_1001831_pt1 | contig 12039 bp, 8 predicted proteins | sample AOAMet1_18_M0_10_2_FD_188229 | JGI IMG/M metagenome (GOLD analysis project Ga0208971, IMG submission 188229) | Ammonia-oxidizing marine microbial communities from Monterey Bay, California, USA - CAN11_18_M0_10 (SPAdes) | ecosystem: Environmental > Aquatic > Marine > Intertidal zone | place... | reverse complement strand
GTTGCAGATGATGACATGGATCCTAGGCCGCCAGTTGATACGGCAGGACTATGGAACCATGAAAGTTATGAGGCTATTTTATTCGGTATGGGTTGGAGAGAGGACGAGTTTTCAGATTCATCAAAGCCATCACGAGTGTTTCCATTTGTAATGGATAGATTAAAACAAGCTCCTTCTAAGATACCACCGCACCACATTTGGTTGCATCATGCTTTGGGGATGAAGCCTTGGACAGGTAATAAGGTTCCTGCTGGGTGGGTTTAGTTATAACCGAGTAACTGCCTGAGGCCCGGGGCGGCATAATCTACTAAACGTTTTTGCGTTTCTGGCAATTCATTAGGAATATTGGGATTATCAAGATCTAAATTTTCACGAGCTGTACCACTTTGGCTACGATCTGATCCAACTTTTACTCTTTCTTTCCAGTCTTCTGGAAATTTTATACCGCAGTGCTTTAGTAAGTCCTTGAAGAATACTTCTGAGGAAGCCGCTTCTAGATTTTTGACATGCAAGACTAAATCCTCATATTTGACTACTTTTGCAGAGGTCCCCATCCATGAAACTGCATTATTTGTGTAAATTTCTTCCATCGTAGGGACTTTATTATAAATGCCAAATATCATCATATTTAGAAAGTCATCCATTGGTGCACGGCCTGACTTTAGATGGTTTAGATTTGCTTGAAAGTTCTCGGATAAGAAAAATCTTGCGCGCGCTAGAACCCAATCATATGGATCTCGCACTAATAATACATGCTTAACATCTTTCAATAGTAAAGACGGCGTATCGGCAAAGAGTAAATGGCCCCAACTTAAAACAGGATTAGATTTATCGAGAAATGCGTGACGATTTTCTTTAAGATTAGGAAATTGAATAAAATCATCTTTGTGTTGTTGATTTACAGGCACAAACATTCTCATAATATTTTTAAGCAAATGCGTACCAGATTTTGGAACACTATTGAGAAAAACTGATGTTTCTAGTAACTCGTGTGAAAAGTTAGAATTTTTATCATCTAAATTATCAGGCTTGGCTATTATACGCGGCATAAAATTCTTTCAGTACAAATTAAAACGGCGGACCAAGGCCCGCCGCATAAACTCACAAAACTAAAACTATTAGTTGAATGTTTTAGTTACGTTAAGGAACCCAGTACGTCCAAGGTAATCATACTGTGAACGAATAGGAACATTACCTGTATCACCAGATGATATTGCAGGTGGATGCTCATCAAAGAGGTTGTTAATACCTGCTCTGAAAGTCCATCCGCCATCTAATGAGTACTCACCGGATATACCGTGATAAGTCGTTGACTCTGTAAAGTTCTTATACTTCGCAGGGACGCCATAAAGAGTTGGACTTGGGTTGTTACGATCAGCACGCATGTTGTTTGAAGTGCGGCCAATGTGGTTAACACTCCAGCGTACACGCCATGCATCGCTTGGCTGTAAGGTAACGTTTAAGAAGCCAGTTGTTTTTGGCTCGCCAAGTTCACCGTTGAAGTCTTCTACTGAGTCATCTGCCAACAACAGACCTCTTGATTCTAACTGATGGGTAGCTTGTGCATTAATCTCTAAACGACCAATCTGTGTATCTTGACCATAGCGAACTGTTAGATCAAGACCTCTGTTTTCTTGGCGGTTTACGTTAATGAATGTCGCTGTTACGTCAGTAATGCGAGAGTCATCAGCGCCAGGTCCTGGAGGGTTTCTGTTAAAGAAGTTACAGAGTGGCTCAGTTGAGAAGTTCTCTGAAGCATAACAACCACCAACAATTGCGCTAGCACTTAAGGTTGAGATTTCGTCTTTAATTGTGATATCAAAGTAATCTAATGCAACACTTAGGTCTGCAAAATCAGGTGTCCATACACCACCAAATGTGTAGTTTCTGGATGTTTCAGGAACTAGAACACCAAAACCACCACCGCGGAATACGTCGGCTGATATGGCAGGTCTGTGATCGTCTCTTACGCCGTCAGCTGCGCAGTTATCGGCAACTCTTTGCGTAATGGCACCGCTTGATAGTCCGTCACCCCACTGGAAGCAGGGGTCAATTGACCTTTGGCTCGAAAAGCTGGTTTCATTTCCAAGGAACTGCTCAAACAATCCAGGCGCTCTGAAAGATGTACCTGTTGAAGCACGTAAACGAACCGATGGAATTGTTTGCCAATCTACAGTTGCTCTATAATTGAAACCGTCTGTTTTTTCGCTTTCACCTGATAACGTCACAGTTTCTATTTCTGTGTATCGACCTGAAAGAGTAGCAGATAGACTTTCAAAGAATGTTGCTCCTTTGGCAAGTGGCACTGCAAGTTCGCCGTAGATGGCTTTGGATGACTGTGAACCCGCTGTAATACCTGCTGAGGATGAACCCCATACATTACCTGCAAGAACGTGATCGTCTGGGACATCATTAATTTCGTCGCGCTGATAGAATACGCCTACAGCCGCAGCAATATCACCAGCTGGAGCTTTAATCAGATCTCCAGATATAAAACCTTCTACAGTTGTTTGAGTATAATCGGTTTTACCTGTGGTTTCGAAGAATAAGAAGTCACGAACCTCTGGGGACATTACGCCATTCATTAAGTCAGCACTAAACCAAGGAACATCCACACATGGACGTCCATCAACTGTAACGCCGTTTCCTGTTGCACCAGTGGTCATTCCACCATTAATGGTTGCACATGAACCCGTTGAGAAGTTGTAGTTTCTGATAGAGTCATTATAGATCTGATCGTTTGTATATTTACCTGAGCTATCTGAATGCTGTGCATAAACATCCCAAGACCATCCTGGAAGTAAAGCGTCTTCACCGAGCTCACCTTTAATACCACCAACAAAACGCATATAATCGATTTCAGTCTTTGAATCGTTGATATCAGTAATAGCTGTTGGTGAGAACCAGGCGTCTCCGCCCCATCCAGCACCTGAATCGTTGGTACCTAAAGTTCCGTCTCCACCAAAGCTGGTTTCACCATAAGAATAGTTCCAGTACTGTCTGTAACCATTAGATTTCGTTACGCGGCGGTTAAATAATGCCTCACCATAAGCAGTGATGTTAGAGTTAATCTCATAATCACCATCAAACATGAAAGTGTATCGCTCTGTTGAAGGCGAAAGTGTTTCTTCATCTTGGAAAGGGTGATCATAGTTTACAAGTCCGCGGGCTCTATCACCTACGTCATATCCTGCAAAAGTTGGGTTACCAGCGATGTCCGCTTGGTCATAATAGATTGGGAACCATCCTGCTGGTGCTTCAACTCCGCCACCAGCATTTTGTATGTATCCTGGTAAACCGTTGGATGCCAATGATCCATCGTAATCATATTGAGCAATGTTTGGAAATGAGTCTGGTGTGTTATTATTTCCAGAGTAGTCATATATCCAAATGTGACCCCATATTAAGTCACGACATTGGTAATCACCTGTTCTTGGATCGACAACGTCTATTCTTCCGCCTGTGTCGGGACTAAATGCGTAAGCTTCGTCACAATCTAAATAATCACGTGAACCACGGTTTAATTCTTCCTCCTTGAAATAGTCACCCGTTACTCGGAAACGACCTTTATCAAAAGTTTGACCCCATGACCCGCTCAAACGATACTGCTCTCCGCCGCTTTCTTCTGAAATAGAAGTATAAGCATCGATCTCACCGCCATCTGATTTATTTGTGATATAGTTAATAACACCTGCGATCGCATCAGAACCATAAATTGAGGATGCGCCGTCTTTAAGGATATCGACACGTTCAATACCAGCAAGCGGGATAGAGTTGAGGTCAAATGTGTTAATTGACCCACGAACACCTGAAGGTCCAGCTCTCCTGCCGTTGATTAGGTCGAGCGTACGGTTGGCAGCTAACCCGCGAAGACCAACGCTCTCAGCGCCAAGGCCGCCATCAGAAACGAAGGCTGCAGATACAGCTGATGTTATCTGAGATGATCCTGAAGCCGCTGTACTTGTTTGAAGTAAGCCGCCTAAGTCAGCGATACCTTCAATTTTGGCATCTTCTACTGTAAGAACATCAATAGCCACTGGGCTAGTGAATGTATCACTTTTAATGCGTGATCCTGTTACAACAACTTCGTTAGCTTCGGTTGCATCACTGTCGTTGTCTTGAGCGAAGGCTGTGCCAACTGCTACGGCTGTGATTGCAGACGTTTGCAGTAGCGCCTTTAAAAATAGTTTTGTGTCCATTACGAGTCCCTTTGTTCGACGTTTGGCCATTATTAATGGTATCATTAAATATTTAATGTTAGTTTTAGCAACTGCCATCATACAGATGCAGGGTCAACACAGTAGCGCATTTAATAGGACTTTATGACTAAAGTGTTGTTATTATGTCACATATAATTGCTCCTTTATTTAACTATCGTTAAAGCATAACAGCAATAAAGGTATATTGGGCTTGTTTTAGAGCTTATTTTTTGATTAGATAAACGATATACTTAGGAGAAAAATATTGTTTAACTTAAGAAACCGCCAGCTCAAAAAAAGTTATATTACTTATATATTATCATCCTTTTTAATTCTTACAGGCGCAAACACAGCAAACGCTAAAGATGTAATACCTATAGAAACTCTCTCCAAATTACCTGCATTAACAAATTTTTCAATTTCTAGAGATGGTGATTATCTTGTAGGCCTCACCAGCCAGCCCGGTGATAATAAGCTATCCTTGACAGTTTGGGACCCCAGGGACTTATCTATACCTCCCAAAACTACAAAACCTGACGGAGATGTTGAATTTATTGCAGCTCAGGCTCTTAAAGCCGGAAAAATACTGGTATTTGCGCGTACAAAATGGACAGGTGCATTGGCAGGCTGCGGTGAAGGTAAGCGAATTGGCTCAACGAAAACATATTTGAGTAAAATTTTTGTTACAGATACAAACTTTTCAAGCTTTACAGAACCTTTCGCGGGCAACAATAATAGCCGAGACATGTCTGAATATGAACGCATTTGCGGAGAAATGCTTGGTACAGGTAGTATAGCTGCAGATCTGCCATTGGATCCCGAAAATGTCATAATTTCTAATAAAAGTGGTTTGTTTGCTAATGCAACTAATTATGTGAAATACAATTTAAGAACTGGGTCATCCGAAATTTTATTTAAAAATAGAGGCTTTGACTCAATAGGGTTGCTTGACCCTCGCACCGGTGATGTGATGACAAAATCGGGGGCTGATTACAGTACAGGACGTTACAAAGACCAAAGGCTTATAGCTGACGAAAAAGGCAGTTTTAAAGTTCACGATAAGTTGACTTCTGACTCTAAAGACAGACATAATATTTCCTTGCTCGGCAAAAATGAGCTGACCGGAAAATACTACGTTAGAACCAATCAGTTTAGCGATAAGTCCCGAATTTACGAATACGACTCTGTCAAAGAAGCATATTCAGATGAGCCTTTAGTTTCTGATGCTGATTTTAATATAAACAGCTTAATATTAAGTGATAGCGAGACAGATTTTGGAACCGTTCTTGGTTACTCTGTTGCAGGGCTTTTTTCTAAAGCAGTCTGGTTTGATGAAGATTTAAGGAAACTGCAGAAAACTTTTGAGAACTATTTTCCGAATAAACAAGTAAGTTTCTCCAGCTGGAGCAACGATAGGCAAAAAGTGGTTATTACAGTTCAAAGCGACAGCACTCCGCCGGCTTATTATTTGTATTCACAAGGTGAGTCATTAAAAAAACTAGGGTCAGCCTATCCTGAGTTAGAACAAAACAATTTAATCGATACCAAGCTGGTTTATTATACCGCACGTGATGGTCTCAAGATACCAGGATTGCTGACTATGCCAGCGGGTTGGAAACCAGGTGATCAAGCGCCTCCCGCCATTATACACCCTCATGGCGGCCCTTGGGCGCGTGATGAGGCTTCATGGGACCCTTCAGGCTGGGTTCCTTTTTTAACTTCTCGAGGTTTTGCTGTGCTAAGGCCTCAATACAGAGGTAGTTTAGGCTGGGGACGAGAGCTTTGGCTAGCAGGTGATGCTGAGTGGGGTCAAAAAATGCAAGATGACAAAGATGATGGAGCAGCTTGGATGGTGGATCAAGGCTATGCCGATGAAGATAAAATTGCTATTTTTGGATATTCCTACGGAGGTTTTGCTGCATTTTCAGCCGCCACACGAAGCGATAGTCCATACGCCTGCGCCATTGGTGGAGCGGGTGTTTCTGATCTCACTAAATTGGGTAGGTCTTGGAGCGGGAACCCTGTACAGCGTGCTTACCAAGGAAAAACAGTAAAAGGTACAGACCCTCTCAAAAGTACTGATAAAGCAGAAATACCATTACTAATATTTCACGGTGACCGTGATGTGAGGGTACCCATGTTTCATGCTAAGGATTTACACAGAAAAATGAAACGGAAGGTTAAGTCTAAGTTAGTTGTAATCAAAGATATGCCCCATAGTCTTCCTTGGACACCTAAGATGCAAACACAAAGTTTAACAGCCATGGATAATTTTTTAAAAAATGATTGTTTTTAATGCCAATAGTTTCACGGAATCCGTCGACGGGTGAAATTATAAAACAATTTGAAAGCTATTCTGATGAGTGTGTCGATAAACTTCTATTAAAATCTTACTCTGCACATAAGAAATTAAAAAAAATTTCATTTAATAAGCGGGCTGTCTGTATGATGGCTGTTGCCCGCATATTGAATACAGAGAGTGAGAAATTAGGAAAAATTCTAACCCAAGAGATGGGAAAAACGCATACATCCGCAATTGCAGAAATAAAAAAATCAGCTCTAGGCGCTGAGCATTATGCCATAACTGCAGAAGATTATATGGCGGATGACATCATAAAGACTAACGCTCTTAAATCTTACCGTTCTTATCAGCCCATAGGGCCTATACTGGCTGTAATGCCTTGGAACTACCCTGTTTGGCAGGTTATTAGATTTGCCGCTCCAGCCATCATGGCGGGCAATACAGTTTTATTAAAACATGCTTCAAATGTCACGCAATGCGCTCTGTATCTTGAAGACATTTTTAAACGTGCCGGTTTTCATGACGGAGTATTTCAAACTTTAATCATACCCAGTTCTAAGGTTGAACGTGTTTTGAGAAATGAAAATGTTAGAGCCGCCACTCTCACAGGTTCTGAAATAGCAGGATCCTCGGTTGCTGCAATTTGCGGACAAGAAATTAAACCTACGGTGTTAGAATTAGGGGGGTCTGATGCATTTATCGTTATGCGGAGCGCTGATCTTGAAAAAGCAGCTGCAGTGGGAACAACGGCTCGCACCCAAAATAATGGTCAAAGTTGCATAGCCGCAAAACGTTTTATTGTGCATGCTGAAGTTTACGAAGTTTTTAAAGAAAAGTTAGTTAGAAACTTCGCAGCACTTAAAATTGGCGATCCCATGAAACCAGAAACGGATATTGGGCCGCTTGTGAATCAATCAAGTTTAAACGAAGTTGAGGATCAAGTGAAAAATGCCTTAGATTGCGGCGCCGAACTATTATGCGGAGGTAAAGCAATCAAAGGGCAAGGTTACTTTTTTCAGCCCGGTATTATCGAAAAAATACCAAAGTCTGCCAGAATATATTCAGAAGAGATTTTTGCACCAGTTGCGGGTTTGTATGAGGTCAATTCCATAGAGGAAGCCATAGAGTTAGCCAATGATAGTCCTTTTGGTCTCGGCTCTTCAATATGGACTTCTGAATTAGGCGAGCAGAAACAAGCCATAGATGATATTGAAGCTGGAGCTACATTCGTAAATGCAATGACATCATCTGATCCAAGGTTACCATTTGGCGGAATTAAACGATCAGGGTATGGCCGGGAATTGGCTGCAGAGGGTTTGCGTGCATTTTGCAATGTTAAGACAGTGTCAATTCATGAATAGGATAGATTCTGTGTTCAATAGTATTAATTCAAAAACCTTGATAGCTTTTAAAGCATTCATTTTTTTATTAATTTTCTCTGTTTTTGCACATGGCAACCCTACGCCAAAGCCTTCCATTTATTGGTCTGATGGAGACAGCGGTAGAATTGATGGAGTAAAGTTTAGGCTTGCAAATATCGACGCACCGGAAACTGGGCGAATAGGCCAAAGAAGTGGAGCTAAATGCCTTGAAGAGGTTGAACTTGGAAAACAGGCAAAAGCGTTTGTTATTTCTTTAACTAATGATGCTAATTTGAATATTCTAAAAAACTATGGTGAAGATCGCTATGATAGGCTTGTTATTGATTTAAGTGTAAATGGTGAGGATATCTCTACCATTGGAACACGTAAAGGTTTTTATAAATCTTGGAAACATAAAAACGGTCGCTCAGTCGAAAAAAAACCCTCATGGTGCAATGGTAAATAAATTTAATTTATTTTGGCAGAGAATTTATTCGCGGTTTCGTTGTATCTAACATGTAGTAGATACCATAAATCCAAGCGGCCACTAGTATGTGAAAAATATGCCAACTGATTACTTGATTTAAAAGTTCTGAGTTACGCACTAAAATTAAATTTAGAGGCATAATACTCATGAGAAAGATGTAAAAAAGTTTTTTACCCTTGTTCGGTCCCGCTAACCTGTAAGCCAAAATAATACTTGCTAAGGAGCTTATAATATAAGCAGGCAATATATAGCTTTGAAAAATATTTACGAAAAATAGGGAGGTTATTATTATTACATAACCACTTTTTTTGATGGCGGGCTTTTGCGCCGAAAGTGCTTGAGCTAATATTATTTCTATCGTTATTAGTATTAAACCAAGAAGCGCCCCAGCTTGGCTAATGTATTTATGGATTGATGCTAGCTGATCTACTTCACCACTTAAAAATCTATAGACACCTATTAGTGCGGCTAGGCCAAAGAGCGATATGCCAATTGCTGCAAAAGGGTAATGTTTTCTGAGTTTTAGAAAGCAGAAAGCTGCAGTTAAAACTATCAGTAATTCAGTGATAGCAAAACTTGGAGGCATGTGAGACTTCTCTCTTTTGAAGTGGTCTAAATTTTTTGATCTTTTAGCATTTTATAATATTCACGCTTTATATCTTTTGATGTCTTTCGTGAATTATCATGGCTCCATCCAGGAGGTGCAACTATGTAAAGTAGTCTGTCTTTCAAGGATCTTTTGCTCCCAAACACATCCTTTAGGATGCTCCAGTACTCATGAATAAATATTTTAAAAGGGTTGAAAGTTTCAAAATCTTTGACAAGTCCATAGTCAGGATAGGCATTCTCATTCTCAGGGACGAATGTTCCAAAAATCTTGTCCCAAATGATAAGAGTTCCAGCATAGTTACTATCCAGATATTCAGGATTTTTGCCGTGATGTACCCTATGGTGGGAAGGTGTATTAAATATTGCTTCAAACCATTTTGGTAGTTTGTGTACAGTTTCAGTATGTAAGAAGAACTGATATACTGCGTTTAACGCTCCGCAAAATATAACTAGTATTGGATTAAATCCAACTAGAACTAATGGAATTTTTAAAACTGTGGTTCCTGTGAAATGTTTAGTCCAGCCTTGCCGTAATGCAACTGCAAGAGAGTATCTTCGGCTAGAGTGATGGATTATGTGCATCGCCCAGGGCCAGCGGCACCTATGCGCAATCCTATGGTGTAAATAATAACGTAGATCGTCTAGAATAAAACAAGCTATAATGACCGTTAAAGTCAGCGGTAAATCAAATACTTTAAATTGCTCCGCCCATAATAGCATGCCCAGAGTAATAAAAGCGGCCGCTCCGTTGGTAACCACACTCATTAACCCCATAAAAATACTCACAGAGTCGTCTACGGAGTTAAGGGTGCCTCGAGCGTTAAGTAATTTCTTAGCCGTTATTTCTATTAAGATTGCAATGAAAAATATAGGTAAAGCAAATAAAGTTACTTTTGCTGAAATTATATTTTCTAAATTCATTAACTAAGCTCTCTAATACAATTATCAATTATCAAATATAACAAATTTATCCAACCATCCATATGCCACTCATAACAACTACAACAGTGGATGACAATATAGCAATGATTTTCCAGGACGCATTCGAGGGGCGCTTATTAGTGCTCGCTTTATTTTTCGATAGGTCTATCTCTCCATTGCTCCATGCCTTTGCTAAAGCCGCTATATCTTCAGTTGCGCCGGGTAAAATTTCTAAAGTTCGTCTTGCTTTGCTAAGGCCGCGGAGTAAGTCGTTTATACGCCCTTGTGGACCAAGTTCACGTTTCATAGACTTTTCAACCACTGGTCTGCTAATTTCCCACATATCGAATTCAGGATCCAAACGACGACATACACCTTCTGTCTGCATCATTGTCTTTTGCAGCATAATGAGTTGAGGCTGCATCTGCATATCAAATATTTCTGTAATTTCAAATAATTGAAGAAGCACCTTTGTCATGGCTACATTTTCAGCGGTCTGACCAAATATGGGCTCTCCCACGGAACGTAAGGCACTAGCAAAGTCCTCAATGGAATGATGTGTTGGTACGTACCCTGCCTCGAAATGCACCTCAGCTATTCGTGTATAATCTCGCATTAGGAAACCGTAGAGTATCTCGGCATGAAAACGTTGCTCTGCTGGAGCGAGCCTTCCGAGAATGCCAAAATCCACCAACCAAAGTTGTTCCTTAGCATCAATGATCATGTTACCCTCATGCATGTCTGCGTGAAAGACTCCGTAGTCAAACGAGCAGGCAAGAAAACTTTGCATAACCTTCTTTGCTATCTCTTTTTGGTTAAACTTTCCCTTTTCAAGTATTTTTTTATCTGAAACTGAGGTGCCTTCTATCCATTCAGTTACTAAAATATTTTTGCTGCCATAGTTCCAGTGAATTTCTGGAACATTAAATAACCTTGTTTCTTTGGCAGGCTCTGATAATTCAGAAGCTGCTGCAGCCTCTAACCTTAAATCAAGCTCTAACATAACTGCTCTATCAGCCGTCTCGACAAATTTTTTGGGGCCAAGTCGTTTGGATGATGGAATTAAGTTTTCTGCTATCGCCGCTACCATGTGTAATACATCCATGTCATTACGCATTCGTTTATGAATGTTAGGCCGCAGAATTTTTATGGCGACAACTTCGCCGTTTTGAAGAGTGGCTTTATGAACCTGCGCTATGGATGCAGCTGCAATTGGTTGAGAAAATGTCGAGAGTTTATCCTGCCATTTGACGCCCCACTCCTTAAGAATTATATCCTCCGCAGCTTTCATAGAAAATGGGGGTACTTTGTCCTTAAGCCGAGATAGCCCCTCAACAAAAACTGGGTCTAACATATCGCCGCGCGTAGAAAGTATTTGTCCGAACTTTATATAAGCCGGACCTAACTTTTCTAATGCTAAAGCTAATCTTTCACCTGGGTTTACTGATAGATTACGTAAGGTAAATATTCGTGAAAGACTTCCTAACACACGGGCAACTGCAGGTACGGATTTCGTATATTCTGAGGGTACCAAAGCGTCATGTCTAGCTAACACCCAGCCTGTTCTAATCATACGTACAAATGTATAAAACGTCCTTTTCATAACTCCCTATAGGAAATTATTTGGAAAGGGTATATGGATAAATGCGCGCAGCAATGTTCATTACGCAGTTATTTCAGACTTCTTCAGGAGAAGTTTTCATATAGAATTAATATTTGTTAATTTGCTTCAGTTTCTTTAGTGTGTTTGAAATACTGAAATATTAATAATTCACCCGAGTTGATAATGACAAAAAAGAAAAAATTTTTTGGAACAGACGGTATCCGCGGCCCTGCCAATGTAGGTATACTCACTCCTGACAACATCATGCGTTTTGGAATGGCAGCAGGTAAGTACTTTCTTCGTGCCAACACACACAAACACTCTGTTATAATAGGAAAGGACACAAGGCTGTCCGGTTATATGATTGAACCCGCTCTAGTTGCAGGGTTTACCTCTGTGGGTATGGATGTTAAGCTCACTGGACCCATTCCTACGCCGGGCGTGGCGTTGATGACCACGAGGTTAAGAGCCGATCTTGGAGTTATGATTACAGCTTCGCATAATGGTTTTTCCGACAATGGTATTAAGTTATTTGGACCTGATGGACGAAAGCTTTC
>Ga0208971_1001821_pt1 | contig 12078 bp, 10 predicted proteins | sample AOAMet1_18_M0_10_2_FD_188229 | JGI IMG/M metagenome (GOLD analysis project Ga0208971, IMG submission 188229) | Ammonia-oxidizing marine microbial communities from Monterey Bay, California, USA - CAN11_18_M0_10 (SPAdes) | ecosystem: Environmental > Aquatic > Marine > Intertidal zone | place... | reverse complement strand
AGTCGCTATCATAAGTATCTTCGATAGCCATTGCCTCGGTCCCGAAATGAACTTCATAACGAATTTCAAGAGAGTTACTGTAGGCGACACTTGCTCCCGAGAAATAAATGACATCGGGTATATCATCTCCATCAACATCGGCATAAACCGGTTGGGAATTTTTTAAAGCATCTGCCATCGGCGGCCACATCTCTTCCCTTATAAGAGAAAATTTATTTTCACCAATATTAATATAGACATGGGGATGTGTCTCATAGCCCCAAGTTGCAACCACAATGTCGTCACGTCCATCACCATTAACATCCTCACAGCTCATTCTGTAAGGCCGGTCGGTCAAGTCTACTGATCCCTGCAGCTCGATCGGCTCGGGGGTCAAACTAGTATCTGTCGCAGAAAAGCCAAACAACCTGTAAACCCATCTCATTCCCTGCCCTTCAACAATATCCATTCCCTCGACATAATCATCGAGCTGATAAGCCGTCTCAAGGTAAACTAAATTAAGATTAGAATCAGATTGAACGGCCATTTCACAGCCATATTCAAAGGTACCACCTGCATAATATTCTCCATCGGATACGGTGATTGGCCATGTGGAAATATCACCATTCCAATTTGCTACCGGGGCCGAAAATACATTGTCGAATGACTGATTCCAGGCATCCTTTTCAATCCAATCACTCAACTGATCAGCTCTTTTAAATAATCTAATACCGGTAACGCCGTTTACCCGATAACTGATGGATAAACGTAAAGAGGCGAGTTCAAAAGCAGTTCGCTTGAAGAAGACCATTGCACCAGAAGCTAAGTCACCCGAAAGGGTTGACAGTCGTTGCCAAGTATCTGAATAGCGCCATACTTCCCTTGAGCCGCCATATCCAATGGGTGCAGTAACTATATCTATGCCACTTGATTCATTATCCATCTCATAAACTAAGTACCCAGTCCCGCACGGAAGAATGCAACCCGTTCTGAGCAGCGAGTAGCTGCCATCACCATTGGACATAACCACCGCATTTTTAATATTGTCTACAAGAGCCCAGGGGTTCGCTCTCCCATCTTCCCTGCTCATAGTCATGAAAACATCCTCATAGCCATCGTTATTAAAATCATAAACAATGTTTTCAAAGGGTTTCTCTATGGCAACCAACTCTGACCCAAATAAACTCATGGTACTGTCAACGAAGGTTTTATCTGTGTTTTGCGTAAAGGCAACCAGACCACCAATAGTAGGGGCATGTGTCTCTGTCCCAGAAGGTACGCCGCACCAAAGCCCAACAAGAATATCCTTGCGGCCATCGGCATTCAGGTCGACTAAATCTAAGGTTTGTGCAGAGGTATTATTACCGCAGAGCAAGTTATACTTTGGCCTGAGATCAGGCAGTAAAACTGGACTTTCGGCAAACACAGAATCGGCGTTATCAGCAGAAAAGCTCTGACCACTCAGGACAAGTAGCCATGCAAGGCATACTATTTTCAGCAGTTGACGAATAAGTCGCACGAGCAATATATCCTAGCTTTATAGACTTTTATTAGAAGTTGCACTGGCCATTTTTAGTGGCAGAGATTATACCAGTGACATCGCTAAAGCGAATCTTTCCATTGTCATAGGATTTAGTCGATTCAATCAGGCCTTGTTAAATAATTTCACACTGTGACTAGGTGAATGCAATTGTACTGTAGAGAAAGCGCTTAAAATAACAGAGGTTTGCGTTGACTTGGTGGCTGCGGTGGGAACTGCATTTAGAATATAAGCTGGTGATCAATATTGATTAAATAGGGGTTTAAATTCTTACTTATTACGTCCTTTGTTACATTTTAAAGGATTATTTTATGGTACCCAAAAGCCCCCTTTCGGGTCTGCTAATCTCTTATCGGTTCTGACCACAACACTTTTTGAACTTGCGCCCAGTGCCACAGGGGCAAGAATCATTTCGGCCAATTTTCGGTTCTATCCGCGTAACAGGCATCTGAGGTGGGCAGCAGCTTGTATTGCTGCAGCAAGTATCATCGGGCTTTGCTTGACCAGCGGGTTTAGTCGATTGATTCATGATAAGTCACATTCTAGTTGGCCAAAATGGCTATATTTAAAAATATTCTCTGTGCCCAGTGAACTGTTATCAAGAGCTAATACCCAAGGAGCACTGATTGCCTTCGCTAAGCCAGCGTCTGATCGTCTCCAGGGCAGGCGCAGTCTTTATGCTCTTGTTCGTGACAGAGTCGAAAATTAAGCCAATGCCCTAGCGCAACGATAGCGGCTCCTAGGACTGTCATTATTTTCTCACCTGACTCGCCGATGCGCTCTTCCCCTAATGCCAATGCCAGCACTAACATCAGCAACCCAACAAATGCGAAAAAAAACAACCGCCGGCGGCTATGCTCTTTGCATCCCAAGAATAGGGCATAAATGCTGCAGGGGATCACTGCTACGACCATCCAGATATGAAAAGCCTCGTTATCTAGCTTCAATGCCGTAATGCTGGGTAGCATTAAAATTAAGACGGGCAGAGCCAGGCAGTGAATAGCGCAGGCGACTGACAATCCAATGGCTATCTTATCCGTTACTACTTGTTGTGTTTTGATACTGAGCATTCCCTAAATATTAAGCGGCCTGCGCGACGCAGCCCTCGCATAGACAGTTCATTTCTAACTGTGGACTTATAAGTTTGAACCCAGCCTCATTGACGCTTTCTCGAAGCTCATCAATGGTTGCTGGCTTGATTCCAATCTCTTTTACTTTGCTGCACTGCCGACAGATTAAGAATTGCGGGACAGCATGTGCATGACTGCAACTAATGTGGGCGCAGGCAACATATTTATTAGCGAGGCTCAATTTATGCACTAAATGCTCATCTTCCAGAAATTCTAAAATTCGATAGACTGACATGGCGGGCATGGTTTCGCCGTACTGCTGTTTACACACTTCGATCAACTCGTAAGCAGACAGTGCCTTGTTAGATTGGATAAGACCGGCCAGCACCTGTTTTCGCTTTACGGTTAGGCGAGCACCATGATCTTTGCAATGCTGCTCTGCATGTCCAATAATTCTGTCAACCTGATTCATGATAGTTACCTAAATATAATGATATTGATGAGCATTAATTATAATCCCCTCAAGTAACATCATGATTATCCGAGACGTTCAATTCAATCACTAAAATCAAGGGTCAATAACAAACGGCTCTCGCCTGCCGGTACCTGTGGCGAGCGATGCACTAGTCCCGTGCCTTCGTTACCTTGCCAAAGTTCGCCCTTCAATAATGCAACATCTCCACTGGAAATGCGCTGAATATCCTGTTGGCTCTTATACACCCCCGATGTACTGTCGGGCATACCATTGTTGCCCGCGCCCAACTTTTCACGATTAACGACCTCATGGGGTAGCCACTCTGTGGCGATACCTTGAAAGGTTGTAACCAAACGACAGGGTATTCTGTCCACATGAAATCGTGGGCACATAGCACGGTCGAGAGTTGCTAGACGCAATCCGGCTCGTTTAAGCTCAAAAAGACAGCAAAACATATCGACCAGTTCGGCAATGTTTTCGCTTAACTCAAGTTGAGCGCTATCTCCCAAAGCATCTTTCACAGCAGCGAGTGCGCTCTCTGGCGTGAGGGTCATAGAGGTTTGAAAGGTTGGGTTTGACGCTGTAAAGGCGTCCACTGAACTTTTCAGTGTTTCAGATAACTGGCGCTGCCACACAGCAATATTGGTGTCTTCACGGTAGATATCCGTTAAAACCTCTAGCTCGCTACTTTGAGCGGCACGCCGAACTTTTATCTCAGCGCCATGCACAGCATTAAGCTGGGACGGGTCAGTAGAATTTAGAGGGTTATAAGCGCTATGAGAATTTAGGCTGTTCATGCTTGCTCCCATACCGGAAATGGATCATGCAATGTTGCCCAGTATTCTTTACCTCGCAATACATCTCCTTCGCTCAACAGACAGCCATCAAGTGCTTTGATCATGCCATTTTGATCTAGGTTCTGACCAATAAAGACAAGCTCCTGACGCATATCACCAAAAGGCTCTACCCAGCTCTTATCAATAGAGGCCAAATACTCTTCATCAGTAGGCCAGTTTTTCTTGGGAATGGCTTTCCAAAACATCCCAGCGAAACCATAGTGAGCGATCCCTCCCGCCTGACTCCATTGGCCCGCAAATTCAGGGCGGGACGCCAACCAGAAGTAGCCTTTGGAGCGAATTAGCTTTCCGTATTGATCCGTCCCGTGGAGAAGCTCAAAAAACTTCTGCGGATGGAACGGTCGCCGCGCTTCATAGGTAAAACTGGCAATGCCGTATTCCTCCGTCTCTGGAACATGCTCACCACGCATCTCTTTGAGCCAACCAGGCGCCTGTTGGGCGCGCTCAAAATTAAACAGCCCAGTGTTAAGCACTTCATCGATATCCACTTGGCCTTGAGCAATAGGGACGATTTTTGCGACCGTATTGAGGGTTCTCAAAATTGCAGTTAAGCGAGCTATATCAGAGGGACTACAGAGATCAGTTTTACTGATAAGAATAACATCGGCAAATTCCACCTGGTCTACAAGTAGATCGGCGACACTGCGCTCATCCTCTTCGCCGAGAGATTGACCTGTATCTTGCAGGTATTTGGCCTCGTCATAATCTTCTAAAAAATTCACCGCATCGACCACGGTGACCATTGTGTCCAAGTCAGCAACATCCGACAGCGAAACACCGTTTTCATCGGCAAAGGTGAAGGTTTCCGCTACAGGCAGAGGCTCAGAAATCCCTGTCGATTCGATAACTAGATAATCAAAACGCCCTTCCTGGGCGAGTTTGGTGACTTCCAGCAACAGGTCTTCCCGCAGCGTGCAGCAGATACAACCATTGCTCATTTCAACAAGCTTTTCTTCGCTGTGATTCAGTGACACCTCGTTTTGCACAATCGCCGAATCGATATTGATCTCACTCATATCGTTGACAATAACGGCTACCTTCCTGCCCTGGCGATTGTTGAGGATATGGCTAAGAACGGTTGTTTTACCGGCTCCAAGAAATCCAGAAAGGACCGTTACGGGTAGTTGATTCATGCAGGGGCGACCTAGAAGAAGTAAATTTTACGATATGATATAACATATCATTTTACCTTTCTAGTCAGGGCTATAAAATTTTGATATCTCTTCATAATCAAGGCTGACAGCGAAAGCAAAACTTATTTAAGACCCCTGTTTACCCAATCAATAATCATATCGGCGAATAATTCTGGTTGATCAGCCCAAGCAAGATGACCCGCTTCAGGCAAAATTTGTAATTTGCTTTGCGGCAAGGCTGCATTGAGATGTTCTGCATTACTGGCGTCAAACATAACATCAAGCTCGCCCCAGAAAACCAAGGTAGGTATCTCGATTTCTTTCACTCGTCCAGCCAGCTCTGCGGCTTTGGAACGAAAGTCCTTGAACCAGTAAACTACTTCAGGGGCACGCCCCGAATAAGAGCTTTTATAATCATCTATTTGCTTAGCATTGGCCCGATGACGGATGGATCCAAGTTGTGACGAGAAAGCGATGAGTGGCCCAGCACCTAACAAACCCGTTGTGAAACGCATAAAACCAAACTTGGCCAACATACTGATCATAAACGCCAGTTTGAACGGACCCGGCGCACCGACGCCATGCCCAACCGCTAAACTTGTCACGCGATGTTTATGGTTGAGTACATAGGCGAGGGCCGCTCCCATTCCCACATCAGGCGCGACAAGATGAATATCTTGCAGGTCGAGCTCATCAAAGATTGCAGCCAGATGATCACCCTGAGCAGTAGGTGACATATCCTTGCGGTCGCCCTCAGAAGCACCAAACCCCGGAAGGTCGATGGCAATTACCCGACATTTCTCTGTCAGTGCTGCCCAGGAACCGGTGAAACTCAAAATACTTTCTGGGAACGGGCTGAGTAATACCACGAGCGGTGCATCGGCTGGCCCAGCTTCAGCAAGACGGATATTGCGACCCGCTATCGTCCGGGTTTCAGTTGGCATAGTGACATCCGGCGTTTCAAACGATACCGCCGATTTACGGGCTGCTTTAACTTTTCCCCACTCGGGTGACACTAACAGAAGCGCGGCTGCGTTGAGTTGATCGTAGATATTAAGTTTTTTCATATTACTTCTCCATCCAAGTCGTTAAAGCCTAGCTGCCTTTGAAAATGCAATCGAGCGATGGTTATTCGTGCTTGCCTGTAACCCAACCCTGGGAGGCGAGTTGGTCCTCAGCAAAGCGCTTAGGGGAGCTTTCTAAGGTAGTTGCCATTGTGTCGTTCCAGCGGTTCAGAAACCCAAACAGTGAAATTACGGCGACAACTTCTATAGCCTGCTTCTCACTAAAGTGTCTTGATAATTCACTCATGTGCTCAGGTTCTACCGCATTGGGGACCATGCCCGCATGCACTGCAACTCGGAGCGCCGCTTTCTCCTGTTCGGAAAATAAGTCGCTTCCCTCAAACTCAAATAACGCCTTTATTTTCTCTGCGCTGACATTATTTTTTTGTGCTGAGTTGGCCGTATGCGCTTGGCAATAATGGCACCCCGCTGCGTTACTCACCGCAAATGCAATCATTTGCTTTAGCCCAGCGTCTAGCTCACCGCTATTTAGAACCGTTGCGCCAAGCCCCCCAACGGCTTGAGCAAGTTCTGGCCAATGCGCCATGGTCATCATGGATGTTGGCAGAAAGCCCATAGATGCTTCCACCATTTGCAATATCGGCTCTAACTCAGGTATGTCCTCGCGCTGTTTGGGTATGATGTGTGTCATGGCAATCCTACTGATTATTTTTATGAGGCTATTTTTATAAGGTTATTTTTATGAGGCTATTTTTATGAGCTTATTTTAAGTAACTGCTTGCCAAGATTTTTTCCTGCATAAAGCCGCTGTAAAGTAGCTGGGATATTTTCGAAGCCTTCCTGCAAGTCGACCTGGTAAATTAGTTGGCCCGATGAAATCCACCCCATTAATTCTTGAATACCTTCCATCGCTCGCGGCATATAATCCAAAATAACGAATCCTTCCATGCGTGCCCGGTTAATCGTCAGGTTCGACAAATTTGAGGGTCCGGGTGTAGGCCCAGTCGCGTTATAACCAGAGATACTCCCACATAGAACAACCCGAGAACGCAGATTAACGTGATCTAGGGCTGCCTCGAGGATGGGGCCGCCTACGTTATCGAAGAATACGTCCCACTTGTCGGGGCAGTGATGAGCAATTTGCGCATTCACATCCTCATTCTTATAGTCGATCACAGCGTCGAAGCCGGCAGTCTCTTTTAACCATCGACACTTATCTGGACCGCCAGCAATACCTACGACACGGCAACCCTTAATTTTTGCGATCTGACCAACAAACGAGCCAGTAGAACCAGCAGCACCAGAAACAAGAACCGTTTCACCGGCTTTAGGCTGACCAATCTCCAGCAAGCCAAAATACGCCGTGAGTCCGGTGATACCGAGCGCAGACAACATCATTTCAGGCGATACCCCTGCAGGCAATTTCACCAACCCCATCGGGCCTTCGCCAGGGGCTGCAACCACATAATCTTGCCAGCAGCCAGTGGTTTGCACGAGATCGCCCACTTGATAATCCGCATGATGCGACTCTATGATTTCACCAACAGAACCTGCCCGCATGGGCTCTCCGATGGCCACTGGCGGTAGATAACCCTTACGATCAACCATCCAGTTTCGCTGTGCCGGATCAAAAGACAAGAAGAGATTTTTTACCAGCACCTCACCACTTTTCGGCTTAGGAATCGGAGTTTCCGTATACTTGAAATTGTGCAGGCCAACCATTCCAGTAGGCCGCTCGGCTAATAGCCATTGTCGATTTATAGTCACGATAACTCTCCCAGTGCTCTTTTCATGTTTGTTTCTCCTCTCTAGAAATACCTGTAATTATTCGGCAGCTACACAACTTATTACCTGCCCTGACGGGGCAAAACCAAGTCAATTTCATAGCCTTAAAGGACAAGCTCAGCCCTTTAGCCTGTACAAAATACTCTGGCCTTACCGTTAAATTGGGCCAAGAATTTTGCTTATATTCTTGCGAAACTTTTCACCAAAGGGCGGACGCGCACCAATAATAGGCAAGACATCGATCATGGTTTGACTGTAAATCGCCCGGGCATGACTCAGGGTTTTAAACCCTTCCGGACCGTGATAGGCACCCATACCAGACGCCCCAATACCACCAAATGGCAGGTCCTCCTGGACGTATTGAAGTGTAATATCATTGATACAAACACCCCCACTTTGCACATGGCTTAGCAAGTATTCCTGCTCGCGCTTATCTTTGCCGAAGTAATACATGGCAAGAGGGTTTCGGCGGGGTTCAATCATATCGGGAACTTCAGCCACATCGGAATAGGTCATCACGGGAAGAATAGGACCAAATATTTCCTCTTGCATAACTGACATATCGTCACTGACGTTTTGAAGAATATGCAAAGGCATACGACGATTGCCCTCAGATGCACGGGTTTTATTGGCACCAACAATCGTGAGTTTAGCGCCCTTAGCAACTGCGTCATCAATGTAACTCTGCAATCTGGCGAAGTGTCTCTCGTTGATAACACCCGCGTAATCTTCATTTTCGGTGATGTTCGGATACATTGACTGTACCTCCTGAACTACCCGTGCTATTAGCTGCTCTTCCAGCTCATTCGGCACGACAACGTAGTCTGGCGACAGGCATAATTGACCACCATTTAAAAGCTTACCGAATGTGAGGCGTGTTCCGGCCAGATCAAGCTTTGCACTGCGACCAATGATGACAGGCGACTTGCCGCCAAGTTCTAGTGTGACGGGAACCAGATTTTTCGAGGCTGATTGCATTACTTTCGCGCCGACATTAGTAGACCCGGTAAACAGAAGGTGATCGAAAGGCAGCTCCGCAAAACGTTGACTAATCTCGGCACCACCGGTTACGACTGCGACTTCATCTTCTGAGAAATACTTGGGCACAACTTCGGCGAACAGTGCCGCTGTTTCAGGAACGAATTCTGAAGGCTTTAATAACGCTCGGTTACCTGCAGCAAGCGCACTTGTCAGAGGCGCAACAGTCAAACCAAAGGGCAGATTCCAAGGAGAAATAATGCCGACAACGCCCTTGGGGAAATGCCTAACCTGGCTCTTTCCGCCCAAAAAATTCATCGGTTTGTTAGTATTTCGTTTTTCAGGCTTCATCCACTCTTTCAAATGTTTCATTGAATAGTCGATGCCTTCGACCTTTGACGCGAACTCTGAGAACAAACTGAATTCATAGGATCGTGCACCACCAAATTCGCGTTTAGTCGTTTCCGCAAACTCTTTTTTATTTTCAACAATCAGTGCCTTTAGTCTCTTTAAACGGTCAATCCGTGTCGAATAAGTGACTTCGCCCTCAGCACGGAACTTGCTTCTCTGTAGTTCGACTAGTGCTTCCAGGTTCTGAGTGTCTAATTTAGTAACGTTTTCGTGCTCTGTTGTGCTCATAATTTTTATCTCAGGTTGATCTGTATTTATTCTATTTGGCCATTGGCCATTGACCATTAACTAGGGAGTCTGATGCACTTAAATATCGGATTCAGCTTCCGCGCGAATGCCCTCGATGATGCGAACAGCATTTTTAACAAAGAGAGGCTCGGACGAAAAACTGGCGATAAGATTTTGAACATCTTCAGGCAACGCTTCATGATCAAGTGATGGACCCTGGTCCCCTTGGGTTGCACCAATCAGGAGCACGCCCATTGTTTTTACTACCTCTATCGCTTGCGCTTTACTCAATCTAAGTGCGTTAGAGCTGACCTCAGCAAGCACTTCCACCTGATTTATGAACACTTGCTTAGAACTAATGAGCCGAGGGGTGGCAACATTGTGCTCGATCATATGTTCGAGCCTAATCAGTAAAGGTATGAAGGTGCCATCTGCCGAGGCAATGCTAAACAGTTTTTGTGAATACGCCTTACTCGTCATGGAATCAGATAATTCATCGATGAAAATCTGACTCCACCGAATCAGGCTTTGCTCATAGAGCGTCAGAAAAAGCTCTTCCCTAGTTTGGAAGTAAAGGTAAAATGTGCCCTTGGCTAACCCGATTTTCTTTGCGAGCTTAGACATGGAGAATGCCTCATACCCAACCTCGAGGAAGTACGTTTCAGCAGCCTCTAGCACTTCGCGTCGCCGATGCGCCTTTTGCTCTGCGCTTCTCGCTCTCTGATTAATGGCAACGACTGAACTCATGAGTATCTCCATAATTTTTTTTGATTGCTTGGCTAAGGTTGCTTGACTAAGGTTGCGTGACTAAGATTAGATTTTAGCCTGACTATTAACTAACCGATCATCAATGCACTATATAGCTGACCATCGGTCATTTCAATCTCTTTCTTTCGATAAGATAAGTGGCTGGTAGCTTTTTCACTAGGGGAAAATCTACCAAAACAAACTGAGAAAAAAAGAGTCCCCTCATAAACAGCGAGCTATCTAATAGCAGTGAGGATGGTAGGAACTGCACTTTGACAGCAACCTATCGACGAATATTGACTTACTGAGCTTTAAAGCGCGCTTGTAAAAATTAAGCCACTTAAGCTAACTACCCAAAAATCAGTTTTGCTGCCTAGCCCAGATGCGCGAATGACAGGCAGAACTAACCAATACAAAAACCTGATATGAACCTTGGCCATGTCAGATAAATGTCTTGCCCGCACAACGCAGTCTGGGAATAGCATAGTGCCTCTATCTTCTATTTACCCTAGGCCCTCCACTAATACAGAGTTTGCTGTGCTCCCAGCATTACGGTGTTTCGCGATCGCTTGATAGCCGTCGGAGTTAACCCAAGCTAAAGCAGATTCTTTTGATGGAAACTCAATAATCACCGACCTTGTGTCATCCCAGACGCCCGCTAAAACATAGGGATCTTCATCAATACTCAACATCTTGCCATCGAACTTTTTAAACACCTCTGAGAAACCAGCTGAGTATTTATCGTATTCACTGCGATCATGTATTTTGAATCTAGCAATTATATAAACGGACATCCTGTTTAACTCCTAATTTGGTTTTATTTTTGAGTGTCGATTGCGAAAAAAAATAGTCAGGTGCTCACTTTCTGAGCTGTTACTGATTTAACTATTTCAACTACTTCAACTACTGCAACTAATTTAATATTGCAATGACCACCGTTCATTTATATACTGACCGCCGTTCATTTAAGATCACTTTTTTAAAAATAAAGTCAACATAAGGCTGCGCGGCCATATCCGGCGCGGCCTCAAAGCATAGCGAGATAGACAAATGAAGTTACTCACATTCAAATTAAAAGGCGAAGAATACCTGGGCGCTTTGACTGATAGCGGCGTCGTCAACCTGAGTACTGCTGCACCAGAGGATCTTGCCTTTTCCTCAATGCAACAGTTCATAGAGGCCGGTCAGCCGGCCCTCGATCGCGCCTATGCACTGCTAGATTCTGACCCAGCCTCCATCCCATCTGACCAGGTGGACTGGTTAGCACCACTGCCTATACCAGCTCAGATACGTGACTGCCTGGGCTTCGAAGAGCATCTAAAAAATGCGTTTGAAAGTGCGATTAAACTGAGCGCTATGGCTGCGGATGACCCCGTGAAAGCTGAACAAGAATTTCGTGCTAGTGGTCGATTTGCAGCCCCCGAAGTCTGGTATCAACAGCCCCTCTATTACAAAGGCAACCGTTTTTCTGTCGCACCAAGTGGCAAAGACATTGTCTGGCCAGCGTATTCCGAGGTAATGGATTTTGAGTTAGAAATGGCCTGCGTTATTGGTGAAAAAGGTAAAGACATCAGTACAGACAACGCTGAAGACCATATATTTGGCTACACAATTTATAACGACTTCTCAGCACGAGACGCTCAAATGGTCGAGTCCCAAGGCATGTTGGGGCCAGCCAAAGGCAAAGATTTTGATGACTCAATTATTCTTGGGCCAGTTATCGTCACCAAGGATGAGCTCGATGATCCTTACAACTTGCGTATGCAGGCTCGCGTCAATGGAGAGACTTGGTGCGATAGTAATAGCAACACAATTCACTGGAAGTTCTCAGACATGATCGCCCATATCAG
>Ga0208971_1001817_pt1 | contig 12087 bp, 11 predicted proteins | sample AOAMet1_18_M0_10_2_FD_188229 | JGI IMG/M metagenome (GOLD analysis project Ga0208971, IMG submission 188229) | Ammonia-oxidizing marine microbial communities from Monterey Bay, California, USA - CAN11_18_M0_10 (SPAdes) | ecosystem: Environmental > Aquatic > Marine > Intertidal zone | place... | reverse complement strand
AGGCCCTAGAACAAACTGCGTATTGGTTCGGAAGATCATAAATACTGATTATTTCCAAGACAATGCAAGGTCAGGTATGCGTGTCTTCAGATAATCCAACATAAAAAAGTTCAGCAAAGCGACCCCTAGCATTTCCATGAATTCCTCAATGGAATACAACACCGCATATAACACTGAATAGCGGACGGCCTTTTGTTCGTAAACTGAGGCGCTAATCATCTCTACGCCCATTGCGCCGCCCAAAAAGATAACGGCACTGAGCACGAGCCCCCATCTAGTGCGACTCGGTAGCGCATCTAGAAATGGTGCGTAAAGCCCAGCTAATAGCATGACTAAAGCGCCGTAGGGCGCTACCCACATAAAATATAAATACCCGGTTGGCGCAATCCAGCCCACGGGCGTTAGCCAGTCCTCGGTTAAAGAGCCTATGTGCTCATGGAAGGTGGTACCTTCATCGAAGGCCAAAAATAAGAAGATAAGGCTTAGTGCTCGCCAGCGCCCTACAAATTGTGACCTGCTTGAGGCCTCGAAGTGTGCAATAAGCCCAGTTGTGACGGCAGCAGCGCTCCAGATAAGCACCGAAAAAATCGTCGGTACGTTTTGTTCAATACCGACGTTAAAATATTCTCCTATGTCATTAAGGTAGCCCGGGGCGTCCGACACCCGAGCCCAAACCGCAAAGGCACTGAATACGTGCAGTACAACAATGATTGTGAACAAGCATTTGAAAACCTCACAGGGGTCAATGCTCAGATGCCCTGAGGGGTTGTTTTCGCCATTCATAGGGCTGCGCATGCAAACCTCCAAAGCTTAAACAAGTTATTCAACAACAGAAATGGCAAAATCTTGATCGCGGCGCGTCTACGAATTTTAGCGCCAGCAGTCACCATCAGCATAGCTGCCCGTCACGAGAGGTGCGCCATTTTGCACAGCGAAAGTGCCACAGCTGTCACCCTGTTGTGCCCCGGTGGGCGTCGCAGTGGCTGTATAAGAGGTTCCCGAATTGGCAGTAACGTTGATGGTGTAGTACCCGGCTTCAGACGTGCTTGCTATTCCGTAGCTCGATGTCAGCTGTGCTAACGTAGCGTAACTTGTGCTGTTGCTACGGTAGCGTTCCTGAGCTATTTGTAGTGCAAGCAGTGCGTTTCTTGCGTCGGCTCTTCGGCTTGATTTAACGAAATCTTGATAAGAGGGGAGAGCTAGTGCAGTCAACACGCCCACAATGACCACCGCAATCAGTAACTCAACAAGGGTAAACCCCGATTCGGTTTGGTTTCTCATTGTGTCGCAGGACTCCGCTCTGGCAAGCTATGTCTGATCATAGCGCAGGAGGTGCTGGACCGTCACTCCAATCCAATACAATGAGAGGATTCGCTGGTTAAAATCGAGTGCGCGGAGTTGTTTTTGCTGGGGCATCAGTTTAGGGACATTAGCGAGGCCCAAAGCTATCGCTCGGAGCCTCTTTTAGATTTACTGATGGTGGGCCTGTGTAAGGCGTCCAGTCTACGACCTCAGATCAACGATTGCGTCCCAAGCGCTCATGGGCATCGACCCATTCATTGGTGCGCGTTGCTTTATCGATGCGCGTAGCAGCGGCGAGAGACAGCTCCCCTGCGACAACCAGGCCGGCAGCAATCTCACAGAGCTTGAGGGCTTTATCCTGACCAAAGCAATCCATCATTTTCAAACACTCGCTTTGGGTCGGCAAACTAGTGCCGCCGCCGTAGCTGGCCATGATGATCGAAGGCAGGGTAATCGAGAAATAATGGTCGCCATCGCGGGTGGCGCGCTGATACACCGTGCATTGGTTGGACTCACCAATATTGGCGATGTCTTGCCCCGTGGCTAAGTACAGGGCAGCCAAACCATTGGCGGGATGGCTGGCATTGTTAGAACTGTTCGACATAAACGCTGCCAGAGTCGATACCTGATACCCGTACTGCATTTGTTCTGGGGTAATGCGCAGGTTGTCCATGAGCACTTTGCGAGGGATGGTGATTTCAGCGGTAACGCGTCGACCACGGCCTTTGAGCATGTTCACCGAGGACGTTTTCTTTTCCGTGTCAAAATTGCCCGAGAGCATATAGTTGCGCATGTTTCCGGGGTAATTTTCACGTATCCATTCACAGGCAAAAAAGGTGGCTCGGCTGGTCATGTTTTGTCCGGCCGCATCGCCTGTGGAGTAATCAAAGCGCGTGGCTATGAAGTTATGGGCGTGGTAATTCTCAATTTCTAGGAGTTTACCGACCGAGGTTGTGCTCTCGGCTTGGGCTTTAATCGCGTCAAAGTTGGCACGTAACCAAACCTGAAAATCACGGGCGTCACGGGCGTCAGCAAAAATAAATACTGGGGCGCGCTGCATCGATTCCGCAGACACCGTCGTGGTGACACCCCCCGACTCCCGAATGACCTTCATGCCACGGTTGTAGCTGGCCAACATAGTGCCCTCGACGGTGGCCATCGGTACATAAAACTCGCCCTGAGCGTGCTCTCCGTTCACCAGCAGCGGCCCGGCCACGCCAATTGGGATTTGGGCAACTCCCCAAATGTTTTCGATATTGCCCGCCATGACGTGGGGGTCATAGGAGTACTGCTTGGTGTGGTTTAACGCCACACCGGTTTGGGCTTCAATAAAGGCCTGGCGTGCTGCCAGGCTCTCTTCGCTGTAGTCGTCTTCTGCAGACCGCGGAATTTTTGGCGTTGAGTCGCTCATTAACCCATTACCCGTGCTTTTGCAGCATTGTATTGTGCGGCCAATTGCGCCACGTAATCGGCGGTGGGGCCCAAGCTCTTAACGGCGCCAATACCCTGACCGGAGCCCCAGATATCTTTCCAGGCTTTGGCGTCGGTATTGCCCCCTGAACCAAAATTCATTTGCGTGGGATCGCTGACGGGGAGGTTGTCGGGGTCTAGACCAGCGCTCTCAATAGAGGGGCGCAAGTAGTTGCCATGGACACCGGTGAACAGGTTGCTGTACACAATATCATCGGCGCCACAGTCAACAATAGCTTGCTTGTAGCCTTGCTCAGCATTGGCCTCGTCAGTGGCAATGAAGGCTGAACCGATGTAGCCCAAATCGGCTCCCATGGCCTGAGCCGCGAGTACCGCATCTCCCGTGGCAATGGCACCGGAAAGAATGAGAGGGCCCTCAAACCATTCGCGAATCTCTTGAATAAGAGCAAAGGGTGACTGGGTGCCAGCATGGCCGCCTGCACCGCTGGCGACAGCAATGAGACCATCAGCGCCTTTTTCAACGGCTTTTTTAGCGAAGCGGTTGTTAATGATGTCATGCAGCGTAATGCCGCCATAGCTGTGCACAGCTTCGTTGACCCACTCTTTTGCGCCCAGAGAGGTAATGACAATGGGTGCTTTGTATTTGACGCACATTTCCATGTCGTATTCCAAACGGGCGTTTGAGCCATGAACAATCTGATTTACCGCATAGGGTGCGGCGGGTGAATCTGGGTTTTCTTGGTTGTGGCGATCAAGCTCGTCGTTAATGCGCTGCAGCCACTGGTCTAAAACGGGTTCGGGGCGTGCGTTGAGTGCGGGAAAAGAACCTACGATGCCGGCTTTGCACTGTGCTATGACAAGGTCTGGGTTGGAAATGATAAATAGCGGCGAAGCAATAATGGGCAGGCGAAGTGTATCTTTAAGAATGGGCGGCAAAGCCATAGCGAAGTCTCCTTGGACTCAATCGTGCTTAATGTGGGGTTCGGACTAAATTTGGGATTTGAACATACAGTATGTTTTTTTGTCGCTCAAGTATGTTTCGAGGTTTCCTTAACTGTGCGAAGCTGTCGACTTCCGCAAAAAGTGCGGCTTTTTGAAGAATTCGGACCATGTATTACAAATATTTTGGTTTAGTGGAGTCGCCGTTTTCCATTTCGGTTAATCCACGCTACCTGTTTATGAGCCCCAGGCATCGCGACGCCCTCGCTCACCTGTTGTACGGGGTGGGCAGTGGAGGTGGTTTTATTCTGCTGACGGGTGAAGTTGGCACGGGTAAAACCACCATAAACCGCGCGCTTTTGGAGCAGCTACCAGGCAATGTGGATCTCGCCATTGTGCTTAACCCGGCTCTCAGCGCGGTCGAGCTGTTAGCCACAGTCTGTGATGAATTGGCCATTGATTACCCCAAAGATCATCACAGCTTGAAGGATCTAACCGATGCTCTGCATCGATTTCTGCTCAGCAATCACGATAAGGGCCGCAAGACGGTGCTTATGATCGATGAGGCCCAGCACCTAGATTTCGACGTTCTCGAGCAAATTCGATTGCTGACCAATCTTGAAACCGACAGCGAGAAGCTTCTCCAGATTATTCTCATTGGCCAGCCGGAGCTAACGGAAAAGCTGGGCAGGCCGGAGTTAAGGCAACTTAACCAGCGCATAACAGCCCGCTACAACCTCGAGGCACTGAGTCTTGAGGAAACGAACGCTTACATTAGACACCGCCTACAGGTAGCGGGATTACCCTCCGGGCGTGAGCTGTTTGCCCCGGGTGTGGTGCGTGCTATTCATAAGCGCGCTCAGGGAATTCCACGGCAAATTAACCTTCTGTGTGATCGGGCGTTGCTAGGGGCGTATGGCCGTAAACTTGATCGCGTCAACCGCCGCCACGTTGCAGCTGCGGCTGAAGAAGTTTTTGGCACAGCTCATGCCGCGGTGAATCGGTCTTCGGTGCCACCGTGGCTTTGGATTTTTGGCGGTGTCTGTTTTGGCGGTTTGTTACTGCTGCTTGCGGTTGGTTTTAGGGCTGGCCCGTCACCAATGCCAGTTCCTACAGCTGCCGACAACTTGATTAACGATGCCTCGGTGAATGCTGCTGATTCTGGCACTGACACTGTGCAAAATGTGGGCGCTAGGAGTGAACCGCAGGCCGCAGGGTGGATGATAAACGAGGCTAGGGCCCTCGAGCAGCTATGGCAGCTCAATAGTGACGCGCCCTTCCCTGCAGAAGTGTGCACTGGCTTAGAAAATGAACCTGACGTCGATAGCCTACGCTGCCAAGAGGGCACTGCCGAAGTTTGGGATTCGGTCATTGCCCTCAATCGACCAGTAATGCTCGATATGCAAACCCCAGCACGCTTTTCAGCAGCGACGCTGGTGGTGGCTTTTGAGGGCCCGCTAGCGTGGGTGCTCAGTAATGACGGAATAAAACCCATCAGGCTGGTCGATATGGCGACGGCTTGGCGAGGTCGCTATCGCATGTTTTGGCAACCTCCTCAGGGATGGAATCGACCCTTGGTCGAGGGGGATGTTGATCCCGCAGTCGCGGTGGTGGCGCAACTGTTTGCAACGCTGGATCAGCAAGTCACGCCGTTAACCAAGCAGCGTTTTACCCCGGCTCTAGCAGAGCGAGTCCGGTTGTTTCAGGCCCAAAATAATCTCACTGCTGATGGCGTCGTGGGTGTTCAAACGTTGTTAAAACTTAACGATGCATTGGGTAAAGGATTAGTCTCGAGTGCGGCGCTTCGTCGTGCGCAGTGGCTGATGGAAGGGCCTTGATATGTCGATGATTCTAGATGCCCTAAAACGTTCTCGAGAAGATGGCGATGTTCCTAACGCGGTGCCTTCAATCGATACCAGTCACGAATTTTCGGTAAAGGCAGCCGCACCGAGCTTTGGGTTTAAAGCGCTGGCCCTAAGCACTGGGCTCGTGGTTGTTGTCGGCTTCAGCGTTGTGGTGATTCAGGATTCCTCACAAACCTTTGCTGTGGCGAATCCTCAGCAAAACAAGATGCAGCCAAGCGGTACGCCGCAGGCAGCCACCGATCCCCTTGGAACCCCAATTCGCAACACCTCTGAAGCGCTACCAGCGCTCCCAACCCCTGAAATGACTCCCAGGACTGTGAGAGCGGAGATGCAAAGTCAGGCAAAACCCACGACGAAGAACAGCGTACCGGACAACACTCGTGTGGCAGCGCTGTATCGTGGTGTTGAGAGGCAGCCGGGTGAGGGTTCAGATGTGCCTGCTTCAATCGCTGCATCGAATCTTGCGGGGGCGTCAGAGGACTCCACATTCACTGGGTTAGACGTGCAGCCCTCAACACGGCCACCATCACCAACAACCGACACTACGGCCATCGCTGAAACGCCCCTGGGTGCTTCTTCGACGGCGGCCCAAGGGAACCTCGCGCCTGACAACGTTGCAGAGGGTGACGTCTCAGGCACTCTGCCGTTAGACATTGCAGCCGTTGTGAAGCGCGTGCAGGCTGAGCTGGGCAAGCCTGCCCTGATTGCTCACAGCACGCCACTTATTGAGAACTTGTCGCAGCAAAAGAAGAATGCAATTCCCAGTGTTATGTACACCGTTCATGATTGGCGGCCGGATGGCTCGTCCCAAGTCACTTTGAATGGCACGGTATTGGGTGTGGGTCAGCAACGCAGTGGGCTTAAGGTTGAAGAAATTCTGGCTGACAGCGTCATCTTGAGCTATCGAGGTACAGCCTTTCGCCTCAGGGCACTCAATAGCTGGGTTAATCTCTGAGGTCTAAGGTCTAAGGTCTAAGGTCTAAGGTCTAAGGTCTAAGGTCTAAGGTCTAGGCTTTGGGTGCTGGGTTTCAAGGCGCTGGGTCGGGAATGGCTTGATGTATGGCCTTGATTCCGGCTCGAACCTCTTTTGACAGCACAACGTCGAGGCTGCGTATGTTTTCTTCCAGTTGGGCCACACTGGTTGCACCAATAATATTCGACAGTAGAAAAGGGCGAGAGTTGACGAAAGCTAGTGCCATTTGCGCCGGGTTTAAGTCGTGTTCCTCGGCTAGTGCGACGTAGCGCTCAGCTGCCTCCCAAGTCGGTTCTGATGCATAGCGTGCGAAACGTTTGAATAAAGCTAGCCTAGATCCTTCTGGGAGTGCGCCGTTGCGGTACTTACCCGTCAGTAACCCCATGGCTAGTGGAGAATAGGCAAGCAGGCCAATGTCTTCGCGATGAGATATCTCGGCCAGGCCAATCTCATAGGTTCGGTTCAACAAGCTGTACGGGTTCTGAATTGACTGCGGCCGGGGCAGACCCTCGCGGTCTGCGGTTTGTAAAAACGTCATGGCACCCCAAGGTGTTTCATTGGAGATTCCATAGCCGCGGATCTTGCCCTGTTGGATAAGTACTTCGAGCGTGCGCATGACCTCCTCGATGGGTGTCCAGTTTGATTCTGCATCGGGTAGGTGAGTGTAGCCTCTCACCCCGAAGCTGTTGGTGGGGCGCTCGGGCCAATGCAATTGGTAGAGGTCGATATAATCAGTCTGCAATCGTTGCAGGCTATTATCGACGGCTTCTACAAGGTGCTCCCGGATAAAGCGCGGACCACCGCGTAAAAAATCAAACTCCTCACGAGGACCTGTGGCTTTTGTCGCAAGTATCCAATCTTCACGCCGTTTCGAATTGGCAAACCAGGTGCCGATATATTGCTCGGTTCGCCCCTGAGTCTCAGCCCGCGGCGGCACGGGGTACATCTCAGCCGCGTCCATGAAATTAATACCATGCTCTAGTGCATAATCAATTTGGGCATGAGCCTCCTGCTCGGTATTTTGCTCGCCCCAAGTCATGGTTCCTAAACAAATGCGCGATACGGCACGGCCGTTAATATTAGTAAGACTCATTCATGCATTCCAAAATGTTGGTTTGAACGACTGGCTTCGTTGTCTGTGTATGTCGGGAAGACCTACAAACCTAAGAAGCTTGCCATAACGTCATGTACTTCGCGTTGGCGCAGAAACGCGGGTATTAGCCCCTGGCCAACGTCATTGGCAAAAAGTGGCACATTAGCCCCGGTATGTTCCTCTGAAACAAAGCCATTGGTGGCGTAATTAATAGTCATCAAGCTGCCATCAGGCATGATGAGGCGCGCGACGTGACCCGGTGAGTAAACGGGGACAGGAATATCAGCGTACAAACTGGGCTCGGGAATAATTTGAGCTGCCTGGGCATGATCGGAGGTCACAATGATCAGCGTCTCTGGATGTGTCTGGGCAAAAGTCAGTGCGACGCTTACAACTTCTTCAAGTTGCGCGATCTCACCGAGAGAGCCACAGGGATTACGGACGTGGCTCTCTTTATCTATAGAAGCCGATTCGACCATCAAAAATAAACCTGTATCGTTGTCTTGCGTCAGCCGATCGAGAGCAACTTCAGTTAACTTCGCCAGCCCTGGCGTATTGCCATAGGCGGGATTGGGTTCACATTTTATGGGGTCTGGCTGGGTCACACTGCCTAGGCGCCAATCCAATTTGTTGAGCGTGCTCGTGTCGGGCTGCTCGGCCCCTCGACCGTCAGAACCTTGCAGTCTCACCGGAAGGTGTCCGGTAGCGAATAATCCGATTAATCGCTGATTGGAGTCTGCCTGAGTCAGCATAGCGGGATCCGTAACAATACTTACGGGCTGAGACTCAGCCATCATTATTGCGGTCTTTCCTGATTTGGGGTCGCTTGTGGTGAAGTGGCTTAGCCCCCCGCCAAGGATCACGTCAATGGGTGCCTTCACAATCTGCTCGGCAATTGAACCGGGGCCGCCATTAACAGTGGCGTCCTGTGGGCATCCCTCATAAGCAACGCTGTAAAGCTCGCCGCCCAAAATAATATCGGGATTTTCACAGCCGCGGCTGGAAACGTGGCTCATAAAGCTGGCAGGGGTTGCGTCTGTGACCGAACTGCTACTCACGATACCGGTCTTAAATCCTGCTGCATTCGCCCGTTGGGCGATGGTAACTAAATCTTCATCTGTAGCACTCGTGCCAACCCTTCCCATCTGAGTCGTGACCCCAGTTGCCAAAGTAGTGGCTGTATTCGCTGAGTCAGCGACGTATACCCATTGTGTATCTTTGCCCACCGTTTGAACTTGAACGGCAGCTCTGACGGGCAGGGTGTCGATGACCAACTCACCGTCATGGCCTGCAAGAAAGTTGCGACCCATAGTGACATGCTGGTCATCAAAACCGTCACCAATAATGAGAATTACGGAGCGAGGGTTATGCGGGGAGGCGGGCGCTTCCGCTGGCTGGGCCGTAATCAGGCCGCTGATGCTAATAAAAATGCAGAAAATGAGCGCGCGAAGCATAAGGAACTCCAAATCAAAACGAAACAACACATGTATTTTATTCGGTTAGGGTACGGCGCCACTGGCACTGCCGCAAGGATATGGCATTATGCGCACCTCGATAGTCATTGTGGTGGTCACATAAAATGCACGTTACACGTAAATCGGCTTTCATAGCGTTATGCGCTTTTCTATTACCTTTTCCCGCTTTGGCTGGGGAGATTTCCTCCGCTGATACTGCGTGGCTCTTGACCGCGACTGCGCTGGTTTTATTTATGACCTTGCCGGGGCTGTCGTTATTCTACGGTGGTCTAGTGCGTGTCCGTAACGTCTTGTCGGTGTTAATGCAGTGTTTTGCTTTGGCTGCGTTGATGTCAGTGGTTTGGTTTGTGGCGGGTTACACCTTGGCCTTTGGCTCTGCCGGTGTTGAGCAGGGCGCCTGGATTGGTGATCTTGGCAATCTAATGCTCATGGGCATTGATATTGATGGCGTCAACGGTTCAATTCCCGACTCCCTGTTTGTTATGTTTCAAATGACCTTTGCGATTATTACTCCAGCCCTAATTATTGGCGGTTTTGCCGAGCGTATTCGGTTTTCAGCACTATTGCTGTTCAGTACGGCATGGCTATTACTTGTCTACGCACCTATTTGTCACTGGGTTTGGGGCGGTGGCTGGTTGGGCGCCATGGGTCTTCAGGATTTTGCCGGTGGCACAGTGGTTCATATCACGGCAGGTGTCGCCGCCTTGGTCGCCGCAATCATGATGGGACCGCGTCGAGGGTTTGGTTCAGTGGCCATGCCGCCACACAACCTTACGATGACGGTGACAGGTGCCGGCATGCTTTGGGTGGGATGGTTTGGTTTTAATGCCGGCTCGGCTGTGGCGGCGGATCAAAGTGCCGCTATGGCGATGCTGGTGACACATCTTTCTGCAGCTTGCGGTTCTTTAGCATGGATGGCTATGGAGTGGATACGACACGGCAAGCCCTCGGTTTTGGGCATCGTTACCGGCATGGTGGCAGGTCTGGGTACGATTACACCGGCATCAGGCTCAGTAGGGCCTGCAGCAGCGGTTGTGATTGGACTGACTGCAGGGGTCGTCTGCTACTTCGCAACAATTACCTTGAAAAATCGCCTGAAAATAGATGACAGTCTCGATGTTTTTCCCGTCCACGGTGTTGGTGGTATTTTGGGCACGCTGTTGGCAGGTGTCTTTTGCTCACCGAATCTGGGCATCTTTAGCGGCAATGGTTTCTCCGACGGTATTGACAGTATCGCTGGTCAGCTTGCCGTTCAGGCGACAGGTGTCGGCGCAACGTTTCTGTATACCCTGGTCGTGAGCTACATTCTCTTTAAGGTGGTCGATGCCCTCGTGGGACTTCGCGTCGATAGTGATGAAGAAACCATCGGGCTGGATTTGGTGCTTCACGATGAGCGAGGCTACGACTTGTAGCGTGGCGCAGCGCAGGACCTGAGTGATGCCCTCAGCGGCGAGAGCTCTTGGTCAGCGACCTTAGCATCGGCAAGGTTGGAACTGTGCCCCACGGGGTGCAGCCCTTTGCGAGGAAGGCACTTAATCCCTCCGTAGTGCATCGTTGCTGGCGATAGGCGTGGGAAGTCGGGTGACGACGAGGTAGCTTGAGACTAGTAGCGTAAGAATCGTCGTGGCCTGAATCAGTGTATGGGCAGTAGGACTCAGGCGACCTGATTCGAGGGCCACGACCGCAATGAGTAACGCGAATTCACTACATTGGCCCAACCGAAACCCAAGATTCCACGCTAGCTTTGGTGATTCACTCACACCACGCAACAGCATCTGATAAACCACGGGTTTGAGGCACAAGTAGCTGAGTGCCAGAACCACCGCTGCTGTAGCGACACTGGGCAGGGCGGAGACGTCAAATTGTGCACCCACAGAAAAGAAGAAAATGACGAGAAAGAAATCGCGAAGAGGTTTCAGACTTACTGCGATGTACTGAGCGATAGGGCTCGTAGCCACTGCAACCCCAGCGATAAACGCACCGACTTCCGCGCTTAGCCCCATGAGTGCTGCCAACTCTGCTACTCCAAGGCACCACCCGACTGAGAGTAGAAAAATATATTCGTGGTATCGGTCAAATCGCGCGATGAGTGGAATTAATACAAAGCGAACCGAAGCCCAGCAGCTCAAGACGAGTAAGGGCAGCATAATCATGGGGCGGGCGAGCGACCACACCATAGAGCTGTCAGAGTCACCGCTTTGTAACCACACCAGTACAATAATGGCGATCAGGTCCTGAAACAGCAGCAACGCAACCAGAACTTCGCCAAGGTGTTTATGGTGGAGAACCGTCGTAGGCAATAGCTTGATACCAATGATGGTTGAGGAAAACATCAATGCCGCGCCGACCAGTAGGGCATCGCTGTGTGCAAAACCAAAGCCCCGTGTAATGGCGTATCCCACGGCGATATAAATACCCGAGCTAGCCAGTGCCACCCAACTGGAGCTTTTCATGCTGTTCAGCAAGGCTTTGGGCTGCATATCGAGCCCCAGCAAAAACAGCAGGAAAATGATCCCTACGTGCCCTGCGTCGCTGACTAAAGCAGTATTGCTCACAAGGCCGGTGCCAAAAGGGCCCAGTGCTGCGCCCAAAATAATGTAGGCAATAATAATGGGTTGGCGGGTATACAGCGCGATAGAGGCAAACACTGCCGCCCCCAAAAATATGGCAGCGAATGTAAACGTGATGCCACCAAAATCCATAAAACCCCCGTGGTAGTGAAAAAGACGTGCAGTAGTAAGTTTGCTCAATGTCCGATTTTGGCAAACACCAGCTGCAGATAAGGTAACAATTGGCTTTGCTTTGCGGGCCGGTTTCTTTCAAACTACGCGCGCTGAATATTAACGGTTAAATTGTTCTCTTTTGAAAGGAAAAATACGATGTCTCAAAGTAATTTGTCTGACGGCGCTGCCGATGGCTTGGCCGCTGTCATCATTGTCTCTGTAGTCGTTGCTTGGGTAGTGTTTTGGCTCGGTGGCATGCCCGCCTGATTCCGTTCTAGCGCGCCAC
>Ga0208971_1001814_pt1 | contig 12101 bp, 7 predicted proteins | sample AOAMet1_18_M0_10_2_FD_188229 | JGI IMG/M metagenome (GOLD analysis project Ga0208971, IMG submission 188229) | Ammonia-oxidizing marine microbial communities from Monterey Bay, California, USA - CAN11_18_M0_10 (SPAdes) | ecosystem: Environmental > Aquatic > Marine > Intertidal zone | place... | reverse complement strand
TAAAACATCGCTGAATTAGAATTTCATCTTAGTGGACTTCTTGAAGAGTCCTCCGCGCCTCTTGTTCCCGTAGGTGCTGCGGCTGCGGTTGAAGCTTTGGCTGCGGCCATTCAAGACCTTGCCGTAGGTGATGACCAATGTGCCATACGCGTCGTCGTTGGCGGGGTTGCCTCGGATGACGGGAATTTCGTCCCCGATGTAGCTGTGGGCGGTTACGCTGCCTGCTCCTGGCCCGGCCAAGTCCAGGTCTGTCGGGTTGGCTTGAGAGGAAAGTGCAGCCCCCAGTTGAGACATCTGAGCGGGGTCTGAATAGAACCCTGTGACGTCATCTAAGTAGTCGGTATCGGTCATCCGAAATCCGATTTCGATGCCGACGTAGAAATCTGCAGCGCCTCCTTTTTTCTGTCCGGCAATCACTGCACTGAGTCCAAACGGAATGGTATTGATGTTCAGCTCGTCGCTGTAATCCACTCCCCCGGTCATCAATTCAGGCAGGCTGTGCCATTGCCCATCGCTGGTAATGCCCGACTCAAGGAGTTGCTCGCGCATGAGGTTGTTGGCATCAACCCGGGCCTCAGGATTGTGTGACAGCTTTGCGAAGCCAATGAATCCACGAACGGTCAGCATGGCCCTGCGTTGGCGCGCCCAAACCAAAGGCTTTTGCATCAAATCGCGCTCCAACCGGATCGATCCCTCGGTCATTTGGTTGCGGAAGTGCAGGTTTCTGCCACGCCGTGCTGGATTGCGGGTGTCCTTGTCGCTTCCTGAAATGTGAATTTGACCGAAGTCAAAACGCAGATGCCACAGGCCGTCACGGTCAAGTTTGCGCCGGGCAAACACACCGAGCGCAGGACGGGAACGCAATTCTTGCATGTCCCAGATGAACTTCCTGGCATTGCCCGCACCGTCACCAATGTCTCCCATGTAGTTGGCCACACCCGCAGAGAATCCCACATCCCAATTGCCCTGAGCAGACAGGGTTGTAGGATTGGTCAGCATGAGGGCCAAAACCATTGTGATGAAGACGCGGAATGGTGTCATGTGACAAAAGTCTATTGGGAGCGGGATATAATCTGTGGGTTTTGCGGGCATCAGTGAGTTCCTACATGTGAATAAGTCTATTGGCGACATATAACCGCATACGAAGGATGCTGCGCTTGGTTACAGCAATGGTGCCATTTTGCACCATGAAAGAGAAAGCCCTCCAACCAGACGTGCTCTGCCGATTGCTCGGGATTCGCCATCCTCTGATACAAGCAGGAATGGTGTGGTGCACAGGGTGGGAGCTGGCAGCGGAAGTGGGAAAGGCTGGCGGGCTGGGTACGTTGGGCGCTGGATCGATGTACCCCGAAGAGTTGAAGGCCGAGATCAAACAGCTCAAGGCGGCTTGGGATGGGCCTTATGCTGTGAATGTGCCCTTGCTCTATCCCGACGTCGAAGCGCACATGGAGACAATTGCAGAGGAAGGCGTGCCCGTGGTCTTTACGAGTGCGGGGTCACCCAAAAAATGGACCGGGTTTCTCAAAAAAGCCGGAGCCAAGGTGATTCATGTGGTGTCGAGTGCCGCTTTTGCGATCAAGGCGGAAGGCGCAGGTGTGGATGCCGTGGTGGCAGAAGGGTTTGAGGCAGGTGGACACAATGGACGGGAGGAGACCACAACGATGTGTTTGGTTCCAGAAGTCGCGGAGGCGGTATCGGTTCCGGTGATTGCAGCAGGTGGAATTCACGATGCCCGCTCCATGCTGGCTGCCCTTGCCTTGGGTGCAGTTGGCGTGCAAATGGGAAGCCGTTTTGTGATGACACGCGAAAACCCTGCCCATGCTGCGTTCAAACAACGCATTGCTGATGCGGCAGCTGGTGAGACCCGACTGATGCTCAAGGATGTGACGCCGGTTCGTTTGCTGCGGGGTCCAGAGGGCAGCTTCTTTGATCAGGTTTCGGAGGCAGAAGAAGGTGGAGCCGATGCAGAAGCTTTGCGGTCTTTGCTGGGTCGGGGCCGGGCAAAGCGCGGTATGCGGGAGGGTGACTTGCTCCAAGGGGAGTTGGAAATTGGACAAGTCAGCGCCCTCCTGAACGATTTGCCAGGGGCGGGCGAACTCGTGGAGCAGATCGTCGCAGACTTCAAGAAATTCAACACCCGTGAAATGGCGGGGGGCTTCTATTGGAAGGGTCTGGACTAACGGTTACATGAAATTCAAAGGCGACCGCGGATAACATCCTCAAAAGGCAACCGTTCTGCCCTTGAGCGCGTACATCTTGCACAGGAATGCAGAGGACCATCACCCATAGGATAACCTGGTTGTGGATACTGACCATGTCACTGACCTACATGGGCCGGTGTCAAGAATGGAATTGCATTCAAGTGCTCAACAATGGCATGGCGCAGCTCAATTGGGAGGTCGATGCCACTGGCGCTGCGTACTACACGATTACGCCCATGTTGCCCGCGCCCGATTACACGCCGCTGCCCTCCACGGACCAATATCTTGATCCGGACAATCCCATTTCTAATCCGGTGGGACTCACAGTTCCGCTGCTGACGACTACACAAGGTTTTTGTTACACATTGACCCCATTGAATGCTGCCGGCAGCGCAATGGCGGGTCCTTCTGACACCTTGTGCACCATTTTTTTGGAATTGGAATCGGGATTGATTCCCGGCACGGTTGACCTTGCTTGGAACAGCCCCTTTCACTTCAATCCTCCTGCGGGCTTTAGTGGCACTTATGCGGTGGAGCAGTTGCTCCCCGATGGCTCATGGACGGTCATTGCCTCTGCCCCATGGCTGATGGGGAACTCCAACACTTCTTTTCCTGTCACCCAGTGCGACGGCCTTGTCACGTTCCGGGTCACGCTGACCGAAGATGGCGGGTGCACCCACCAGTCCAACCAGGCTTCCATCGAAGTGTCCGATCAACTTGATCCTCCGCCACCACAAATCATCGCAGTCGATGTGGATTCGTTGACAGGTGAAGCGTCGATTTCATGGCAACCCAGCTTGGCTCCTGATGTGGCGGGATACATCGTGTACGTTTGTTCGGGTTCGATCGAAACGGTGTTGACCACCATAGAAGACCCCAATTCACTGAGCTGGACCAATCCGTTGAGTGTGGCTGGTCAAAACATCGAGTACTACAATGTTGCGGGCTTTGACAGCTGTTACGTGGGAGGCCTGCCTGACCCTGGTGCTGCAAATCCAGCGTGTGTACCGTCCATTTATTTGGATGTCGACTGGACCGAATGCACGGACCAGGCTGACTTGCAATGGTCCCCTGTGGTGCACTGGCCTGGAGGGGTAAACCGTTACGAAGTGTGGGCCACAGAGTTGACCCAAGACGGTATACAAGGAGGTCCGCAGTTGTTGGCTGAGGTGCCGGGCAACCTCAATTTTTTCCAGCATCAGGGGGCCAATATTGGCAGTTTGTACCGCTACCGCATCGTGGCGCACGCAGAATCGGCGAATTGGACACAGTCCTCCAATACTGCGGAGAACCTGTTCTCTTATCCGGGAGGGCCTCAATGGATGAGGTGGCTCGAAGCGAGCATCGTGACTGACTCGGTGGCCGTTTTGAGGGTCGAGGTTGATGCCACAGCATCTGAGCCGCACGACTATGAAATTTGGCGGAATGAGCCCTTTGATGATGACTTTGAATTCGTCAACAGTTTGAATGCTGTGGGGGGGATTGTGCAGTTGTTGGACAGCACGATTCAGGGTCAAGTCGGTCAATACAAGTACTACCTCAAAGTGATCAATGCATGTGGTGACAGCGTCCTTGGAACGCCAGTGGCGGAGACCATTTTCTTGAACGGAACGGTGCTTGAGGACAGGTTGTCCAATGCGCTGGCTTGGACGCCGTTTGAGGGATGGGAGGCGCCGCGAACGCGACAAGTGTTGTTGAGGGGCATTCAATTTGGGGGACAACTCGATGAGGTCGAGGACTTTGGGCCTTATGATTTTTCATACGACGATGAATTGGAGGACCTGATTGGCACACCGGGCGAGTTCTGCTATCGGGTCCGGGCGGAGCAAGGCGACAACGGTTGGGCTGCCACTTCCAATGAGGTGTGCCTAACACTGCCTCCCGTGGTTTGGGTTCCAAATGCGCTCGTTTACAACGGTTTCAACAACACCTGGAAGCCGTCCATTGCTTTTGCCGATGTGACGGAATACCGCATCGATGTGTTCTCTCGGTGGGGAGACTTGATTTGGGAGTCAGAGGATCCGGATGCCGCTTGGGATGGAACAAAGGATGGGGCTTTGTTGCCCGAGGCATTCTACCCGTACACGCTTCGGATACAGGATGGGGCTGGGCGTGTGGTGACGCGTCTGGGGCATGTTCAGGTCGTGCGCAGGCCGTGAATAACAGGGGCTTGGGCCCCTTGCCACCATCGGGTTATGGACTATTTTAGCCGGAATATCCGGACGCGTCCCTTTTGCCCATGCCCACTGATCACCCCCACTCCAAGTTTACCGAAGAAGGCCTAACCTACGATGATGTACTCCTCGTGCCTGCTTACAGCGAGGTGTTGCCGAGGGATGCAAATTTGCGCAGCCGCTTTTCGCGAAACATTGTGCTCAATGTACCTGTGGTCTCTGCCGCAATGGATACGGTCACTGAGGCCAAAATGGCGATTGGAATGGCCCGTCAAGGCGGCATTGGAGTCATCCATAAGAGCATGTCAATCAAGGCCCAAGCGGCATTGGTGCGCAAGGTGAAACGGAGTGAAAGCGGGATGATTCAGGACCCCATTACGCTGCCTGTAGATGCTGTGGTGGGCGATGCGCATCACATCATGTCGGAACACCGGATTGGGGGAATCCCCGTGGTGGACGAGGCGGGTTTTTTGAAAGGGATTGTGACCAACAGGGACCTTCGTTTTGAGCATGATCCTGGTCGTCCCATTGCAGAAGTGATGACTTCGGAGAACCTCGTGACCACTCCGAATGGAACGGACCTGAAGCGTGCGGAAGAAATCCTCAAAGACAACAAAATTGAGAAGCTTCCCGTCGTGGATGCGGCGGGCAAGCTGGTGGGCCTCATCACCTACCGCGACATCATCAAGCTTCAGGAATTCCCCAACGCATGCAAGGACCAGTATGGCCGCTTGCGCTGTGCGGCGGCAGTAGGGGTGACCCCCGACACCATGGAGCGTGTGAACGCCTTGGTTGGGGCCGAGGTCGATGCGTTGATCATCGACACGGCACATGGGCACAGTGCGGGTGTGATGGCCATGCTCAAAAAGGTCAAGGAAGCCCACCCCAATACAGACATTGTGTGTGGAAACATCGCCACTGGCGCAGCGGCCAAGGCTTTGGTAGAAGCGGGTGCAGATGGGGTGAAGGTGGGCATTGGTCCGGGATCAATATGCACGACCCGGGTCATTGCAGGTGTGGGCGTTCCCCAGTTGGGTGCTGTGATGGCGGTGGCCGAAGCATTGGCAGGAACGGATGTCCCGCTCATCGCCGATGGCGGCATTCGCTATACCGGTGACATCGCCAAGGCGCTGGCTGGTGGCGGACACAGTGTGATGATTGGCAGCATGCTGGCCGGAACAGAAGAAAGCCCAGGAGAGACGATTATTTATGAGGGACGGCGGTTCAAAAGCTACCGGGGAATGGGCAGCTTGGAGGCCATGCAAAAAGGCTCTAAAGACCGCTATTTCCAGGATGCAGAAGACGACTTGAAAAAGCTGGTTCCAGAGGGGATTTCTGGACGTGTCCCCTACAAAGGGACGGTTCAAGAAGTCATGTACCAAGTGGTGGGCGGTCTGCGCGCAGGCATGGGCTATGTTGGAGCGCGGGACATTCCTGCTTTGCACCAAGCCCAGTTCGTGCGCATCACTTCAGCGGGGGTCAAAGAGAGCCATCCTCACGATGTGATGATTTCACGTGAGGCCCCCAACTACAGCATCCGTTAACCTCAACGGTGCGCCTTCTTTTAGCGCTTTGTGAACTGCCCGATTTTGCGCAATGGTTTGGCCAAGCGCAGCAGCGGCGGAGGTGCGGTGCCGTTTAACCGCCATGCTTTGGCGTCTTCAGCGTTGGCCTTGATGCGGTTGGCGATGGAGGCGTTGGATTGTCCTCCAGCACGCATTTTGACTGTCGTGCGGGGGAGGTAATCGAGTTTCGCGCCTCTAAAATGAAAGAAACGCAGCATCAATTCGTAGTCAGCAGCGCTGCGCAGTTGTAGGTTGAACAGGCCGTGCTGCTCGTACAACGATCGCTTCACAAAAAGGGTCGGGTGCGGGGGCATCCACCCCTTGCGAAAGTCCCCCGGAACTCCTGATTTCCATTGTCGCGTGACCTCAGTTGCGGTGGCTTCATCCACGTAATCGAGGTCTGCGTAAACGCCATCGGCGCCTGTTTTCTTAAACGTTTTAAGGACGTCAGCGATGACTTGGGGGTCTGCGTAGGCGTCGTCTGCGTTAAGAATGCCGATGATGTCACCTTTGGCGCGTGCTACCCCCCGGTTCATGGCGTCGTACAACCCACCGTCGGGCCCGCTGCTGATTTCGGAGATGTGCTCCTTGTGAGCTTGAAGTATGTCGAGTGTGCCATCGGTTGATCCCCCATCCACGACGTGGTAGTCGAGGCTGAAATCGCCTTGCTGGGACAGCACGCTCTTGACCGCCATCTCAACTGTAGCAGCAGCATTAAAAGTGACGGTGACAACAGAGACCTTCATGGGTAAAACAAGGTGCGTTGTGCCTGAATGTGCTCCGGGTCGAGCAGGCATTGGTCATAGGTGGTCTTGGACTGCTCGACGACTTCCTCTGGCGTCATGGACAGCAACTGGTTTGTTGCTTCAACCCATGCGGTGAGAACAAGCGGTTGGCACGAAACCGAAGTGCCTGTTGTCAAGGTTGACCAAACCGTTTGGTTTGAGACGACCACGGGTCTTCCGCAAGCGATGGCTTCTGCAACAGCATGGCCGTAATTTTCGTTGAGGCTGGGCACCAATATCAAGTGGGCTTCACCCAAGTATCGGCGGATGGTGGAAGGCGGGGTTGCCCCCATCAGTTCGAGGACAATCCCGTCTGTTGATGCTCGGAGTTTGTTTGCCTCTTCTGGGTCTTCAACAGGGCCTACTATTCGATAGTGCACCTTGTGGCCTGCACGTCCCAGCGCATTGGCCAATGAAACCCCCAACGCGTAATTCTTGATGGGGTGCACCCGGCCTACGCTGAGCAAATGGATGGTCTCGTGACCGTTGTTGCCTTTTTTTTGGGGCAGGGGAATCGGGTCAAAGGGAACGGGGAGGTTCAGGGCGATGTTGATGCTGGCTTTTGGAAACCACCGCTTGATTTCTTGACTTTCTTGAGCGGTACTGGCGTGCCAATGTATGGCGTCATAATGACCGGTTAGCCGCTGAACCATGAGCCAGGCTTTCTTGCGCCAGGGCTTAATGGCGAGGGCACCTGGACCCAACATGCCGCGTGGAGCGAGGGTCGTGGGGATGCCCATAGACCGTGCGACTTTCCAAGGGAGCCGGCTGAAGGGGCCGCTGTACAAACTGTTGAGGTAGAGTCGGTCAGGTTGGACTTCTTTTAAAATTCGCCTCCAGCTGGGCGCGGTCCAATCGCTTTGGGGGAGGTACTGTATGGTGGCGTGGTCACCGGTAACCCAGGTTCCAATGCTCACAGGGAGGTCCTCTGTGTCTCCAAGGTCGCGGTTGCCACAGACGATGCGGAAGTCGACTTCAAGGCCCAGTGCACCGACCAGATTGGCGATGCTTCGAATGGGGCCGCCTGCGCGGTAGGCAGGCAAGTACCAATCTATGGCGACCAAGATGACCGGCCTCGGGGAATCAATGGAGGTCATGTCGCTCAATCCATTGGCCCAAGGCGACGAGAGTCCAAACGCGCGACCACGTCACGTTGCCGGTTTCAAAGCCTCGCCAGAGTCCGTTGAGGGCTGCTTCATCCAAAATGCCGCGTTGGATCAGGGTGTCCAGTCCTTTTTTGCAGGTGTCTTCGAGGGGGCCGCGCATCCAGATGTCCCAAGGAAGGGTAAAGCCCATTTTGGGACGGTCGATGATGGAACGTGGCAAGCGGTCACCCAGTGCCGCGGTGAGCAGCGATTTGGGGGTGTGCGGAAATTTCACGGGGTCGTTGATGGCCAAAGCCGCTTCTACAAGCCGGTGGTCCAAAAACGGAACCCGGACTTCGAGGGCGTGGGCCATTGACATTTGGTCGGTGTCGCGGAGCAGGACGTGCTGCATGTAGGTGTGCATCTCCGCAAGCCCGATGCGACTGAGGACCGGGAGGTCCAGTCCAGGTGGGCGGTTGAGGTAGGATTTGCACCATTGCGCTACACTGTCAGGTGCCGCAGTGCTTCGTGACAACCGCTGGACGTCTTGTTCCATCAGAACCCGCCGGCTTACCGGATAGGTCGAGGCTGGGTCAAGGCTGTCTCCAGCAAGCAAGGTGGCGAATTTGTCGCTGCTGATTCCCGGCTTCGCCATTTTGTAGGCGGTTCCTGCCAGCCGGCGCAAGCCTTTGGGCCACGCCATGGCCCACTGCTTTCCAATGAGGTCTACGGTGCGGCGAAACACAGGATAGCCCGCGAAGAGTTCGTCTCCTCCTAAACCGCTCAGTGCGACGGTGAGTCCAGCTTTTTTGGTGGCTTGAGAGACCACATAGGTGTTGGGTCCGTCTCCGCTGGGGTGGTCGGTTGCGGCAAGCGCATCGGGCACTGCGGCCAAAAAATCATCGGCAGAGAGCCGGATTTCGTGGTGGTCAGTATCGTACAGTTGCGCAATTTGTCTCGCGTATTGGCTCTCGTCGAATTGATCTTCGTGAAAGGCGACATTGAAGGTGGCGACTTTACGGTCTCCGACTTCAGACATCAGGGCGACCACAGCGCTGGAGTCTATGCCGCCAGAGAGGAAGGCGCCAAAAGGGACGTCTGATCGCATTCTCAATGAGACGCTGTCTGTGAGCAGCGTTCGCACATGCGCACTGGCGCTGGCACTGTAGGTCCAAGGGGCGCCTTCGTCGGCCAGCTTTTTGGCTGATGTTGCTGCATCCCACCAACATTCTGTGCGCACTTCATTGTCGTCTGCCCAGAGCAAATGGCCTGCAGGCAGCATCTCTACGCCTTCGATTAAAGTCCGAGGACCATGAACAGTTTGGTATCGCAGAAAATCTACGAGGCTGGTTCGATCGAGGGTCCGGCTCACCTGACCTGAAGCCAGCAACGCCCGGACCTCGCTGGCCCAAATGAGCCCGCGTTCGCTGGTGTGGAGATAGAGGGGCTTGATGCCCATCCGGTCTCGGGCCAAGAGCAGTTTCTCTTCTTGGGTGTCCCAAAGTGCAAAGGCGAACATTCCGTTGAACCGCTCCAATGCAGAGGCACCCCAGGCGCGCAGCGCTGCCAGCACGACCTCGGTATCTCCTGTTGTCTTGAAAGGGTAGTCTTGGAGTTCTTCCCGCAGTTCGCGGTAGTTGTATACCTCTCCGTTGAAGGCGATCACGAACCGGCCGCAATAGCTCGTCATCGGTTGGTTGGCTACTTCAGAAGTGTCAAGAATGCTCAGCCTGCGGTGGCCCAAAACCACATTGTGGTCGTCGGTCCAATGGCCTTCGGCATCAGGGCCGCGGTGGGCCAAAGCCGCCGTCATGCGCCGGGCTGCCGACCACGATTCCGCGTCGGCCTGGCCATGGATTCCGGTGATGCCACACATGAATGGCCTGTTTAAACGTCTATGTCATCGCCATAGCGGTGACCTTCATCGCCATAACCTCCATAGCCGGTGTAACTGCCGTATCCTCCATAGCCATACCCATAGCTGTACAGGTAGCGGTACGCATACTTTGAGGCGTAGTACCTCCATCGCGTGGGGACGATGCCATTGAGGACCATGCTCACATGGTCAATGTTGTTCTGCTCGAGAATGTCTTCTAACTGCCTGATGCCACGAACATTGGCGCGCTTTACGTTGGAAACGATGAGCGCGCGGTCTACATGCCTCATGAGTACGAGGGCATCTGTGATCAACAGGATCGGCGGCGTATCGATGACCACAAAATCGTAGGATTTTCTGGCCTCCGCGATCATGGTGTTCACACGGTCATTCAATGCGAGCTCAGAGGCATTGGGTGGAATGGGGCCGCTGGTGAGGACGTCGAGTCCCGGGATATCAGTAGGCTGGGTGGCATCCTGCCAGGTGCACTTCCCTATGAGGTATCCACTCAATCCAATGCCGCGATCGCGGTCCACCGCTTTGTGTACCCTCGGTTTGTGGAGGTCAAAGTCAATGAGAAGGGTTGTGCGGTCAGCTTGAGCCAGCAAAGCGGCCATGTTGGTGGCCGTAAAAGTCTTGCCTTCACCGGGGTGCATGCTGCTCACGAGGATGGTGTTTTGTCCTTCGCGGTTGAGCAGATACTGGAGGTTGGTTCTCAGACCACGGAAAGCTTCGGTGGTGGGGTGCCGAGGGCTTTTAGAGGATACCAGAACATACTCCTTGTCGCTGATGTCCTCATACCGTGGAATGCCTCCGCTGACCGATAACTTGGTGGCTTCGCGCAGTTCATTGACGCTTTCGATGCGTTCGAAGAGAAACAGGCGCAGCAGAGCGATTCCTGCGGCCAAGGCCAATCCGAACAAGGTGTAGTTTCGGATCGTTTTTGGTTTGTCTGGACCGGTAATGCCCACCGAACGCGCTTGCTCGATGATGTTGGCGTTCGATGTGATCGCTGCGCGTGCGATGAGGTTGGTGGCCCGCTGCTCCAGCAAGTACCCGTAAAATTTGTCGCTGATGGCCAGCCTCCGCTCAATGGCCAGCAATTCCCTTTCGCTTTTCGGCAACCGGAACAGCTTGGATTCGATGGCGCTCAATCTGCTGCCCAACTCTTCGTTTGCGCCTTCAATGGCTTCCCGCGCTCCTCCGATGTAATTGAAGAGGCTCAACCGTGTTGTGGACAGCAAAGAGTCGATGCGCTTGACCTGAAAGCTGCTCGGGGTGACGTCAAGGAGCATTTGAGTGCGTTGCAGTTGCAGGTCATAGAGCTGGCCTACCTGTTCAGCTGCAACAGCGTCTGCAGTGAGGAATGCGCTCGGTGGAATGTTGGTGTTCTCCACGCCTCTTCCGAGGTAGGACTCCAACGATGTCAGGCTGCGAAGCTTCAGCCGCAGCTCTTCGCGCTGTGTTTCGAGTTGCACCAACTCTTGGAAGTAGACCTGTTCATTTCGGGTCAGGTCGAGCACCTTGGCCTCCTCGCGCTGTTGATCAATGATGTCTTGCAGGCTGTCGACGTTGGCTTCAATTTTGAGCAGCTGCTGCTCCAAAAAGTCATCGGTTTTTCGGTTAACGGCCTCACGTGCTGCAGTTGAATATTCGATGTACCGCATTGACAACGCATCGAGAAACTCAATCGCACGGTCGGGCAGAATATTGCTGATTTGAAGTTTGAGAATGCTGGTCTGTCCAACGCCGCTGACGTTGAGTCCGCTGCGGTACTGCCCGATGAGTTGATTGTCGTTGCGCACCTGAAAGCGCTGCCCTTGGGCAAGGGCCTGCTCGATGGTGCCGCGTCCATTTTTGGCCCGATCAATGACAATGTGGAAATCCCCGGTTTGGACGTCCTCGCCAAAAGCATGCACATTGGAATACACCCGATCCCCCCCGAGGTTGACCGTGAGCGCATACGATTGGTCGTCTTTGACATCGAGTTCGAAATCGGCGCCCAAGGCGGCCGAACTGAATTGTTCTGGGTAGGCTTTGACTTCTACACCACTGAGTCCACCAACGGGCAGGGCACGAACCCTTCCAACAATGAAGTAGGTGATGTTGTGGTCTAGGTCTCCCACCGCTTTGGCCACCAGGTCACGGCTTTTCAGTACCCGTATTTGATTGGCGATGTCTGGACCTTGACGCTGAAACCGGCGGCTGACCACGCCTTCCATGATCTCCCTCGCTTTGTCGTATTCGTCTTTCTGTTCCAGCAGGATTTCGGTCCGGGCTCCGAACATGTCCAGCTGTTGGTGCGTGACAAAGCGGGCATAACCATATGCCAGAGCGGGAAGCAGGATGATGAGCAGCCAATTTTTGGCCGCCACCTTGAGTCCAATGCGCAATTGCTTGAGTGATGCGTTCGCG
>Ga0208971_1001801_pt1 | contig 12147 bp, 15 predicted proteins | sample AOAMet1_18_M0_10_2_FD_188229 | JGI IMG/M metagenome (GOLD analysis project Ga0208971, IMG submission 188229) | Ammonia-oxidizing marine microbial communities from Monterey Bay, California, USA - CAN11_18_M0_10 (SPAdes) | ecosystem: Environmental > Aquatic > Marine > Intertidal zone | place... | reverse complement strand
CTGTGGTCGTCGCGAAATTCGGGGATCGTGAAACAGATAACATCGCGCGCACTGCATTGGCGCGTCATAATCCGGGTCGTGAGATCGTAACGCTGAACGTCGATGCACTTGGCGAGGTTGGCGGTGGTATCCATTGCGCGACCCAACAGCTGCCAAGCGCATGACATCCGCGATCCCCGTCCTTGATCTGCGCACCCCTGACATCGAGCGCGAATTTCTCAAAGTCTATAGCGAAGTCGGCTTTGCCTATTTGATTGGCCACGGCATTGAACCTGCAATGCGCACTGCATTGTTTAACGCCTCCGCAGAATTTCATTCTTTGCCAGAGGCACAAAAGCGCAGAGTCGAAGTGGATCACACCCATCGCGGCTATATCCCAATGGCCGCTTCAACGGATGTAAATTCTACCTTGGCGAAGGTCACCAAGCCCAACCAATCCAGCAGCTTCATGATGATGCGCGAAGATGAAACTGCCATGCCCGATGTCTATTTGTCCGGCCCTAACAAGTGGCCGGCCCTCAATGGATTTCGCACCACGCTAGAGCAGTATCACAGCGAAATGTGCACGCTCGGCAACCGCTTGATGCAGATCGCTTTGCGGGCCATCGATACAAACCCCAGCGCGATTGAGATGTTTGACCCGCCCACCACATGGTTGCGCTTGCTGCAATATCCCCCTTCTCCCGCACAGCGCGCAGAGGATTTATATGGTTCTGCCCCGCATACGGATTTCGGCGCTTTGACCTTCCTCGCCACGGACGATGTTGGCGGCTTGCAAGTGCTTGCGCCTGAGGGAAAATGGATCGATGTCCCGCCGCGCGAAGATGCTTTTGTAGTGAATGTCGGCGACATGCTGCATCGCCTCTCCGGCGGGGTTTTGCGATCAACACCGCACCGTGTGATCAATACCAGCGGACGCGAACGTTACTCTTGCCCGTTCTTTTACGACCCGCATGTCAACGCAATGATTACACCAATGTCAGGTAACACTTCACGGTTTGAACCAATCAACTTTGGCACATTTCTACGCGGCGAATTGGAAGCAACTTATGACGCGCACAAACCTGCTGAGGACACCCGATGACTTGGTTCAAACGCAACGCAGACAGCATCGAAGCGGTCCCTGCACTGATTACGGTGCTGATCGCGATCCTCGCTTTAGTTTGGGGTCAAGCTGCAAATCGATGCGGCGCAACAACAAACCATAGAGCAAGGCGCGCGCGATTTATACCGCGAGCATTTGGCGCTTTCTATGCAGCACCCGCAGTTTAGCGATCCCGGACAAAGCCCAGCATTTAGCGAAGACAAACAAAGCGCTTATGCGGCCGATGTGACCCATCTGATTTATACGGCCTAAGAAACCAGCGCGGCAGATCCAAACTGGACACCCGTGATGGAGGAGGCGCTTTCGGTTCATGCGGGCCTCATTTGCAACAGCTTTGAGAGCGATGTGTCACTTACTAATACTGTCAGTCACATGTTGGCCAAAATGGCTTTGATCACCTGCGCAGATCTGCCCGATTGCGGCTGGCGAAGACGATCGCTCTATCGCGAGTGACCTTTTACCCTTGACGCGCAGCCCTGTCGTGGCAAACACATCACCTTATGGGGACTGGAACTTTATCAATCGATCTGGCTGCAATATCCGCGAACTGGAGCGCGCTTGACCGCTTCAGCACGGCCGAAACCGGCGCTGTCGTCAAAGCCGACGCATACGGAACTGGCATCGGGCGCGCCGCACGGCGCTTGGCCCAAACCGGCGCGCGCAAGTTCTTTGTCGCCGTGGCTGAAGAAGCGGCAGACATCCGGCAAGCCATTGGGCCTGATCCCGAAATTTACATTTTGTCCGGTCATATGTCAGGTGACACTGAGATGATCGCAGACTTGCATTTGATCCCGCTACTCAGCTCCATTGATCAAATGCTCCGCCACTTCGAAGCGCTGCCCGGCACGCCCTTTGGCATCCAGCTTGATACAGGGATGAATCGCCTCGGCATGGAAGCGGGCGAATGGGAAGCCGTGAGATCACTGGTCCTGCCGCAAAACCCGATGCTGATCATGTCCCATCTGGCCTGCGCGGATGACCCTAGCCATCCAATGAACGCGCAACAATTGGCCGCCTTTATCGAGATGACCGATGGCATTGATGCGCCCCGCTCTTTGGCCGCGACTGGTGGCATTTTGCTGGGGCCTGAGTATCATTTCGATGTGACGCGACCTGGTATTGGCCTTTACGGCGGGCTACCCTTTGCCGATGCGACAGCTGTTGTGTCGCTGTCTCTACCGATCATCCAGACCCGCGATGTGTTAGCAGGCGAAAGCGTGGGTTACGGCAACACGTGGATTGCAGAGCGTGACAGTCGCATTGTGACGGTGTCATGTGGATACGCGGATGGCATTTTGCGGGTGATGGGGCCAAAAACCCACCTCTTCGCCAATGGAACCGCCGTGCCTGTTGCAGGCCGAATTTCAATGGATAGCATTTGTATTGATGTCACGGACGTGAGCGATTTACCGAGCGCGCTGGAACTGCTCGGACCGCAACAATCTATCGAGACTTTGGCGCAAAATGCGGGCACAATTGGCTATGAAATCCTGACTTCGCTGGGCGCGCGCTATTCCCGTCGGTATGTGGGATGACAATACTCACCCGCCCCCTCGCAAGTCTTGGCGCTGCGGCGCTTAATTTGCTTGCCGCATTGGGGCGTATCTCGATCTACGCGTTCAGCACCCTGCGCCACATCTTTCGCAGACCCTTTTATCTGCGCGAGCTTGGCATTGCGATCTTGAATGTCGGCTGGCTTTCTTTGCCCGTGGTCGGCCTTACTGCGGTCTTCACTGGCGGCGCGCTTGCTTTGCAAATCTACGCAGGGGGCGCACGATTTAACGCGGAAGCCGTGGTGCCGCAAATCGTTGCGATTGGCATGGTGCGTGAACTTGGGCCCGTGTTGGTCGGCCTGATGATCGCCGCGCGCGTAACCTCTTCAATTGCCGCGGAAATTGCAACGATGAAAGTGACCGAACAGATCGATGCCTTGATCACGCTCTCGACTCATCCGATGCAATATTTGACCGTGCCACGGGTTTTGGCTGGCCTCATCTGCGTCCCTGTCTTGGTGGGCGTAGGCGATGTGATCGGCATATTGGGCGGCTACTTGGTCGCCACTGGCACCCTAGAGTTCAACTCTACCACTTATCTTGTGAACACTTTCGATTTCTTAGAACCGCGAGACGTATTTTCGTCGCTCGCTAAAGGCGCAGTCTTTGGGACAATCGCGACCTTGATGGGTTGTTATTACGGCATGAATTCAGGACGAGGTGCCCAAGGGGTTGGGGCAGCAACTAAAGGCTCTGTTGAAGCCGCTGCGATCCTTATCCTAGCGGCCAACTTCGTGCTTACAGGGGTGTTTTTCTCGATATGATCACGCTTGCCAACGTCAAAAAATCCTTTGGCAACAATCACGTCTTACAAGGCGTGAACCTAGAGATCGCGCGCGGCACTTCGATGGTGATCATTGGCGGCTCTGGCACGGGCAAGTCCGTGGCGCTGAAGTCGGTGCTGGGTTTGGTAACGCCAGATAGCGGGACAATCACGGTGGACGGTCAAGACGCGGCAACGGCGGAACGCGACGCCTTTTTGGCGCGGTTTGGCATGTTGTTCCAAGGCGGTGCCTTGTTTGACAGCCTACCGGTTTGGCAAAACGTTGCCTTTCGGTTGATGCGCGGCGCGCTCAAGCGTCCTAAAGAGGAAGCGCGCGAAATCGCGATTGAGAAATTGCGACGCGTTGGATTGAAGCCGGATGTGGCCGATCGCCTGCCCGCAGAATTGTCGGGCGGCATGCAAAAACGCGTAGGCCTAGCCCGCGCGATTGCGGCGGAGCCTGAGATCATTTTCTTTGACGAACCGACAACGGGACTGGACCCGATCATGTCCGGCGTGATTAACGATCTGATCCGCGAAATCGTTGTTGAAATGGGGGCAACGGCAATGACGATCACCCATGATATGACTTCTGTGCGCGCGATTGCGGATAATGTCGCGATGCTGCACGACGGCGTCATTCAATGGAGCGGTGCGGTCGCTGATATGGATCATGCGGGCGATCCCTATTTGGAGCAATTCATTCATGGACGCGCTGACGGGCCTATTGAGGCAGTGCGCTAGCGAGGGGGCCACGAATTTTCGACGAAAATTCGGACCAGCGCCCCACTTGCATCACAAGGCCTGAACCGCCACGTTACGAATGTGAACAATTTTAGTACCCTATTTGAACCGAACTACACGATCCTCACATTTTTGATGATCAAGACGTTCTTCTATATCGAAGTCATCGGTGCGCTCGCACTGGTGCGCATCTTCGTGGCCAAGGGTCCGTCAAGGATTGCTGCTCTTGCGACTGTTGTCATCGCCCTCATCGGGATCGCTGCGAAGTATGTGCCACCCATCGCGGGCCTCAATGGGACAGGGATCGGGCGTATGGCCTCTTTGATCCTAAACCAAGGTATTTTCAACGCAGGCTCGGGCATGGCTTTGCCAGTCCTTGTGTCCCTGCTCTTTGCACTGACCTATCGCCTTCAGGGACGCAAATGGTGGGGGCTGGACCTTCTCCACTTGCTCTGCGCGCTCGGCTTTTTCGGATTGTGGGCCTTTACGCTGTTATGAACACCCTGCCCAAATTGATCAATTTGGCGTTGCTTATCGCCTTTCCCATCGCCTGGTTTGCCCCGCTTATGCGCGCAGGGCTGCTACCGCTGTTTGGTCTGAGCGAAATCAGCGTGATTTCTGGTCTGCAAAGCCTTTGGAAAAGCGATGTTGCGCTGGCGCTTATGGTCACCTTTTTAGCGCTCTTCGCACCTTATGTGAAAACTCTTGGCCTCGCGCTTTTGCATTTCGGGTTGCTAAGCGCGCGGATCAAGCCTGCGCTCAGTCTGCTCAGCAAGCTCGCCATGGCAGACATTTTCTTAATTGCGGTCTATATCACCGTCGCAAAAGGAATTGGCGTCGGCCGAATCGAGACCGCTTGGGGATTGTATTTGTTTACCGGATGTATCTTAGTCCAGTTGTTTTTGGGCTTATTGTCCAATAACCGATCCTGAATTCCGCATCTGAATAGAAGCAAATTTAAGTTTTGAGCGCCCATGCGCATCATACCCCCTATGAGAGTGCGATCTGTCGACTATTATCCGCCTATAACCTTTGGGGGGTTTACGTACGTCTGCTTTTGCCAATGTTTGGCATATTGCGCCAATGGCTCACGCAGCGCCTGACGTTCTTTTTGCTTATCGCGCTAGCTGCGAGCGCCGCCGTTTACACTATCGCTTGCGCTTTTGGATACGCGGAATGGCTAAACTGGTCTGTTACCTTTGGCGAAACGATCTACCCTTAGGCGGGTATTCTGGTGCAATCTGCCATCAGTATCTTGCTTGTCGGCTTGTGTTTTCTCCTGCCCTCGCATCAGCGCATCGCCAAGCTTTAGACATCACACCGCTCCTTCCAGATTGGCATGGAATGCGTTGCTAAGCATATGCGATTGCGCATGCAGAGGATCGCTCCGGCGCGTTCCAACTGTCGGGCGAATTTGATGCTGTACGCGAGCGATTGGGCTTTCTATGAGATCATCCTGATCTGCGTCAGCTAGGACCCGCGATGTTGGAAGCGGTCTCACAGATGAGCCATATTTCGGCTGAGCTTGCCGTGATCTATTCCGATCGCAAAGTCGAACGCGTGCGCACTGTTTTGAAAGAGCGCCAGCACGAAATCGGCGAATTCAACTTGCGTCTAGAAGAACCCAAGCTCGTCTCGACCTAGATAAAAGGCTGGTTAGGCCAGGTCGAAATGGACGCAAGCGTCGCTCGCACCCAGATTGATCGTTTGGTCGATGATCTGGCCAACGTCTTGCCCGCACTTGCGTTAAAAGTCGTGTCGTAAACACCAGGAGATACGGTAATCTCGCTGCCCCATGCCGCAGAATAGCGCGAGTTTGGTTTGACGGCGCGGCACAGTTTCGTCACAAGGGCGCATGGCTAAAAAACCCTCCTTCTCGTGCAATGACTGCGGCAACATCACCTCCAAATGGTCGGGGCGTTGCGAAGCCTGTGGCGCATGGAATTCCATTGTAGAGGACGCAGGTCTGAGCACTTCAGGCCCCGCCAAAGCAGGCCTCGGCACCGTTCGCGGACGTGCGGTGCAACTCACCAACCTCAGCACAGAAGAGGCACCGCCCCCACGCACCAACTCTGGCCTGGATGAATTGGACCACGTTTTGGGGGGCGGCCTTGTTCCCGCCTCAGCGACACTGGTCGGCGGTGATCCCGGCATCGGAAAATCGACCTTGCTGTTACAAGCCGCAGCGGAGTTCGCCAAATCAGGACTGAAAACCATTTACGTCAGCGGCGAAGAAGCCAGTGCGCAAGTCCGTATGCGGGCGCAACGTCTTGGACTCACAGACGCGCCTGTACAATTGGCCGCAGAAACAAATCTGCGCGACATTCTTACAACGCTCGAAATTGAAAAGCCCCAGCTGGCAATCATCGATTCCATTCAAACCATGTGGTCTGATTCCATCGGCAGTGCACCGGGCAGCGTTGCCCAAGTCCGCGCCGCCGCACATGAATTGACCAGTTTCGCGAAACGCCAAGGTATGGCGGTGATCCTTGTGGGGCATGTCACCAAAGACGGCCAAATTGCGGGGCCGCGTGTGGTTGAGCATATGGTGGACACAGTACTCTATTTCGAGGGAGAGCGCGGTCATCAATTCCGCATTTTGCGCGCTGTGAAAAACCGCTTTGGTCCGTCGGACGAAATCGGCGTGTTTGAAATGACCGGCGCAGGTCTGGCGCAGGTCACAAACCCTTCCGCCTTGTTCCTCAGCGAACGCGGCACGCCTTCGCCCGGCTCTGTGGTTTTTGCGGGCGTCGAAGGTACACGTCCCGTCTTGGTCGAACTGCAAGCACTGGTTGCGCCATCCCCTCACTCCCAACCCCGCCGAACGGTTGTCGGCTGGGATGGTGGGCGCCTTGCAATGATTCTCGCCGTGCTCGAGGCGCGCGTGGGTATTCCGTTCACCGGCCTTGATGTCTATCTCAACGTAGCGGGTGGTATGAAGATCACCGAACCCGCCGCCGACCTTGCGGTCGCTGCTGCACTTTTAAGTGCGCGTGAAGACGCCGCTTTACCCGCAGAAACTGTGGTGTTCGGCGAAATCAGCCTCTCCGGTGCGCTAAGACCCGCGCCGCAGACCGAAAATAGGTTGAAGGAAGCGCAAAAACTTGGTTTTACGGGCGCACTTGCTCCGGCAGGTGGTAAAGGTGTGAACGTCAGGGGAATCACGCTCAATCAAATGAGCGATCTGACGGCTTTTGTCGGTGATGTATTCGGCGCGGGCTAATGCGCGACTTAAGGCAAGAAAGCGAGCGGACCTATGGAAGGTTTTACGATTATTGACGGTGTGGTTGCGATTATCATCGTGCTCTCCGCTTTGCTGGCCTATTCACGCGGCTTCGTGCGCGAAGTTTCGGCTATAGCTGGCTGGTTTGCTGCGGCGATCCTTGCGTTCATGTTCGCTCCGCAGGTCGAACCTTTGGTCAAAGAAATTCCTGTCATCGGTGAATTCCTGGCAGACAGCTGCGAATTAGCAATCATCGCGGCCTTCGCGGTTGTGTTTGCAATCGCACTGATTGTGACCTCGCTCTTTACGCCCTTGTTCTCATCGCTCGTGCAACGCTCGGCCCTTGGCGGGCTTGATCAAGGCTTTGGTTTTTTGTTCGGCGTGTTGCGCGGCATCCTGTTGGTCGCGGTCGCTTTCTTCGTTTATGAGACGGTGATCACCCAGCAAGATATCACCATGATCGATGAAAGCCGCTCCGCGAAAGTTTTCGCGCGGATGACCGGCCAGATTGAAGACCGCAACCCAGAGCAAGCGCTTGGCTGGATCACGACCCAGTACGAACAGCTTGTCGGCACCTGCGGAACGCTTACAGAATAACTCAAAGTTATCCGTGATGAGCGGGTGACTCGTACAGCGGTTCGGTCTATGAAGCTCGCATCTGTTATGACCTCGGATACGGAGCTGCTCGCCTTGTCCCATATTATGCCGCCTGCCCACCCCTTTGATGACGATAAACTGAAGGAGGAGTGCGGCGTGTTTGGCGTTGTCGGTGTCACAGATGCTGCCAATTTTGTCGCGCTCGGCCTGCATGCCTTGCAACATCGCGGTCAAGAAGCGGGCGGGATCGTCAGCCATGATCCTGAACAAGGGTTCAACTCCGCGCGTCGCTTTGGCTATGTGCGCGATAATTTCACCAAAGCCTCCCTGATGGAAACGCTTCCCGGTCCTTTGGCAATTGGACATGTGCGCTATTCCACGGCTGGCTCTAAGGGTGCGGTGATCCGAGATGTCCAACCCTTCTTTGGCGAATTTTCCATGGGTGGCGCCGCGATTGCCCATAACGGCAATATCACCAACGCAGACGCCTTGCGCAAAGAGCTGATCGAGCGTGGTTCAATCTTTCAAAGCTCCTCTGATTCCGAGTGCATCATCCACCTGATGGCCCGCTCTATGCAGCGCAATATTCCAGAACGCATGGAAGACGCGCTGCGCCGAGTGGAGGGCGCGTTTTCCATCGTCGCCATGACGCGCACAAAGCTGATCGGCGTGCGTGATCCTTTGGGCGTGCGTCCTTTGGTCTTGGGCAAACTTGAGGGTTACGGCTGGGTTCTCAGTTCTGAAACCTGTGGGCTTGATATCATCGGCGCTGAGTATGTCCGCTCTATCGAACCTGGTGAGATGGTCGTGATCACCGCTAAGAATGGGGTCGAAAGCCACTTCCCGTTCCGCCACCAAAATTCGCGGTTTTGCATCTTTGAACACGTCTACTTCTCGCGCCCTGACAGCATTATCGATGGGCAATCTGTCTATGAAACCCGCCGTCAAATCGGTGTGGAACTGGCGAAAGAAAGCCCTGTAGAGGCGGATATCGTCTGTCCCGTGCCAGACAGCGGCACGCCTGCAGCAATCGGGTTCAGTCAGCAAAGCGGCATTCCTTACGCGATGGGGATCATTCGCAACCAATACATGGGCCGCACATTTATCGAGCCGACAGAGCAGATCCGTAACATGGGAGTGCGCCTGAAACTCAACGTGAACCGCGCGTTGATCAAAGGCAAACGGGTCATTTTGGTGGACGATAGCGTTGTGCGCGGCACGACATCGCGCAAGATCAAGGAGATGATTCTTGACGCAGGTGCCGCCGAGGTACATTTCCGCATTGCTTCTCCGCCCACAGCATGGCCCTGTTTTTATGGCGTGGACACACCGCAGCGCGACAAACTGTTGGCCGCGACCATGAGTCCCGAGGAAATGCGTCAGCATCTCACCGTGGACAGTTTGAAATTTATCTCGCTCGACGGTCTCTACCGCGCGGTGGGTGAAGCAGAAGGGCGCAACGCGAAATGCCCGCAATACTGCGACGCGTGTTTCTCGGGCGAATACCCTGTGACACCCTCAGATCAAATCACCAAAGGATTCGAGCTAAAAGCGGCAGAATAGTCCCGTAAGCCCCTTCCATTTCCTAAATTATTTCCGCCGGAGGCACCCACATGAGCAAAATAGCACTGGTCACTGGCGCATCTCGCGGCCTTGGATTTGCACTGGCAGAAGCGCTGGCAAAGACTCACCACGTGGTTGCTGTCGCGCGCACAACAGGTGCACTCGAAGATCTTGATGACAAGATCCAAGCCAGTGGTGGCCAAGCCACCCTCGCCCCCATGGACATCACCAATGAGGGCGCGATGGCGCAGCTTTGCCGTTCGATCTATGATCGCTGGGGCAGCATTGATCTTTGGGCACACACCGCGGTTCACGCGGCTCCTTTAACGCCAGCGGCGCATATTGATGCGAAAGACTGGGCGAAATCCATTGCCATCAATGCGACGTCTATGGGGTTGCTCATTCCTTATGTTTCCCCGCTTTTGGGAGAGGCCAGTACGGCCGTTTTCTTTGACGATCAGACCATTGGCGAGAAATTTCACGGCAGCTATGCCGCCTCGAAGGCCGCGCAAATGTCTTTGGCGAAGGCTTGGGCGCGCGAAACCGAGACAACTGGGCCACGGGTTTTGATCGAAACGCCCCCCGCCATGTCTACAGCCACGCGGTCGCGTTTTCATCCCGGCGAAGATCGTAGCGCGCTCACGCATCCCCGTGATGTGGCCACAGAGTTGCTTGAACGCGTGATAAACGCCTAAAGCCTTTACGCATCCACGCCCCTCCACTAAGGATCAGGCAAGTGGGCAAAGGGGCTGATATGCGTATACTCATCACCAATGACGATGGAATCAATGCACCGGGTTTGAAAACCCTAGAAGGTGTCGCAAACGAGCTTGCGGGCAAAGATGGCGAAGTCTGGGTCGTCGCCCCAGCGTTCGAGCAATCCGGCGTCGGGCATTGCATCAGCTACACGCATCCGATGATGGTCTCCAAAATGGGCGAGCGTCGGTATGCCACCGAAGGATCGCCCGCTGACTGTGTGCTTGTGGGCCTGCATGATGTGATGAAAGATGCGCGCCCCGATTTGATCCTCTCCGGCGTCAATCGTGGCAATAATTCAGCGGAGAACACGCTCTATTCCGGCACAATCGGTGCTGCGATTGAGGGCGCTTTGCAGGGCGTGACCTCCATCGCGTTGTCGCAATACTACGGTGTGCATAATGCGGATATTGATGATCCGTTTGAGGCCTCAGCCGTACATGGCGCAGATGTCGTGCGCCGCATATTGGCGCAAGTGCCCGACGATCAAGGCGATTACCGTCTGTTATTCAACATCAATTTCCCCCCAGTACCCGCAACAGAAGTGAAAGGCGTGCAAGTCGCCCGCCAAGGCCGGCGTCCTGATGTTTACTTCGGGGTTGAACCCCACATGTCCCCATCAAACCGGCGTTTTCTATGGATTAAAGGTGGCGATCAGCGTGTGCGTCCCAGCAATGGCACAGATGCCGCCGTGAACTTGGACGGCTACATTTCTGTCACGCCAATGCGCGCAGATCTCACAGCGCATGATGCACTTGAAAGCTTCGCTGCAAACCTATGACCGATGCGACCACATTGATGCAGTTCCTCTTCGCGCTGCGCTCAAAAGGGGTGACCGATGCCCGTGTCTTGACGGCTATGGAAAAAGTGGATCGAGCGGCCTTCATTCGCGGCCTATTTTCCGAGCGCGCCTATGAGGACATGCCTCTGCCGATACCATGCGGGCAAACGATCAGCCAACCCTCTGTAGTGGGTCTGATGACGCAAGCATTGAAAGCAGGGCCGCGCGATACTGTGTTGGAAGTCGGAACAGGCTCCGGCTATCAAGCTGCGATTCTTAGCCATGTCGCGCGCCGCGTCTATACGGTTGATCGCCACAAGCGCCTCGTAAATGAGGCGCGAGAAGTTTTTGACGCGTTGGGTCTCACCAATATTACCGCCTTCACCGCAGACGGCAGTCACGGACTGCCCGATCAAGCGCCGTTTGATCGCATTCTAGTCACGGCCGCTGCCGAAGATCCCCCCGGCCCTTTGCTTTCACAGCTCAAAGTGGGTGGCATAATGGTAGTGCCTGTAGGGCAATCGGATGCAGTGCAAAGTTTGATTCGTGTCAGCCGTCATGAGCGCGGCTTTGAATATGATGAATTGCGCCCCGTGCGCTTTGTTCCGCTTATAGAAGGGCTGGGACGCGACGGATAAATCTGCTATAAGACGTCAAATTTCCAAGACGCAGTGATCAACACCGCGCGATTGAGGACATCGAGATGACGATTTTTGCAAGCAAATTACCTTTGCGCGCCGTTATGTGTGGCGCCGCATTTTTAACGCTAAGTGCTTGTTCGGACGGGTTTGATTTAGATCTACGCGGCTCTACGGGCAATAAATTCGACACCACGATTGCGGCTATCAATGCGACCCAAGATCGCCCACGCCCTGATGAACGCGGTGTCATCACCTATCCAAATTACCAAGTCGCCGTCGCTCGGCGTGACGACACCGTGAGCAGCGTTGCTGCGCGGATTGGTGCTGATGCAACTGACCTTGCACGATACAACGGTCTGTCCCCGGAAACCGCGCTGCGCAAAGACGAAGTGCTAGCTGTGCGCAAGCCAGTCTCAACCCT
>Ga0208971_1001788_pt1 | contig 12243 bp, 10 predicted proteins | sample AOAMet1_18_M0_10_2_FD_188229 | JGI IMG/M metagenome (GOLD analysis project Ga0208971, IMG submission 188229) | Ammonia-oxidizing marine microbial communities from Monterey Bay, California, USA - CAN11_18_M0_10 (SPAdes) | ecosystem: Environmental > Aquatic > Marine > Intertidal zone | place... | reverse complement strand
AACTGGGAAAACTGATGCGGCTGGTCCCGCAGCCCGTGATTTTTGGCTTTGTGAACGGCCTAGCCATCATCATCGGTGGAAGTCAACTCGACCAATTCAAGGATGACGGAGGAGCCTGGTTGACAGGTGGATCCATGGGGATTTTTGTGGGACTGACCTTGCTGTCCATGGCCATCATCGCTTTCCTGCCCAAGCTGACCAAAAAAGTACCTGCTGGCTTGACCGCCATTGTGGTCGTCTTTGCCCTCGTAGCTGGATTGGGACTCGATACAAAAACAGTAGGTGACATGGCTTCCATCAAAGGTGGTTTTCCTCCCTTTCACATTCCAATTGTGCCATTCACGTTGGAAACGCTGACCATTATTTTCCCCTATGCCGCGATCGTAGCTGGAGTTGGTTTGATTGAAAGCCTATTGACCTTAAACATTTTGGATGAAATCACGGGAACACGCGGCCACGGCAATCGGGAGTGCGTTGCCCAAGGTGCCGCGAATATTTTGAGCGGATTGTTTAGTGGAATGGGCGGATGCGCCATGATCGGACAGAGCCTCATCAATGTGAGCTCCGGCGCTCGCGCTCGACTCAGTGGGATTGTGGCCTCAGTCATGCTCCTCGTATTCATTTTATTTGGCGCTCCTCTGATTGAGAAGCTGCCCATGGCAGCTCTCACAGGGTTGATGATCATGGTGGCCATTGGCACATTTGAGTGGGCATCTCTGCGCACGTTCCGTCGCATGCCAACGTCTGATGTTTTCATCATGATTTTGGTCACCCTCATCACAGCATTCATGCACAACCTCGCCCTTGCGGTCTTCGTCGGTGTGGTCGTTGCAGCCCTTGTTTTTGCCTGGGACAATGCCGTACGAATTCGCGCTCGCAAACGAACCGATGAAAAAGGTTGGAAACATTATGAGCTATACGGCCCTCTGTTTTTTGGATCCACCACGGTGTTCTCTGAGAAGTTTGACATCCAAGAAGATCCGGAACATGTTGTTTTGGATTTCAAAGAAAGCCGTGTCGTGGACATGTCCGCTATTGAGGCGTTGAACAAGTTGACAGCGCGTTATGCCGAAGTTGGCAAAACTGTGCACATCCGATACTTGAGCGAAGATTGCCGCGCCCTCATCGACAAGGCAGAGTCCATCATTGAGATCAATCACTTCGATGATCCCACGTACAAGGTGGTGCGAAACCTGAGATAGGCAAATCCTTCTTCAGCGCGCGTGCGATCCGTCGCAGAAGGGCGGGTTCTTGGTTTTCTTGCAACTGCAAAGTGCCACTGGCTTCTCTGATTCTGCCTTGAATACAACTGGTTGCTTTTCACTTCCACGGTGTGCACCGTTGCACCAAGGTTGGTTGTCCGACTGACCGCACGAGCACCACGCGTAGGTGGTGCCCGAGGTCAATGTTTTAATGTCGGGGCCTTGTGCATTTGCATCAGGTCCTTTGGATTGATTGACAGCCATGACTCACTTGACTTCAAGGTGGACCGTCATGACAAAAATGTCGCGAATGGCTTGGTCTCCGAGGTTGTCAAAAAAGGAGTTTGATCCGTAGCGAACGTCGAACTGGCTTCGATCGATTTCAATGGTCGCTTCGTAAGCGTTGCCGTTTCGCGTTACTTCAAACTCCAACGGTTTGGTGATGCCTTTGATGGTGGCATTGGCCTTGACGGTCGCCTTGTTCTTTTTAAACGTTGATCCTTCATTGATGACAAGTGTCGCCGTGGGGTGGGATGCGACATCGAAGAAATCGGGTGATTTGAGGTGCCCCATCAATTTGGCACCGTACTCTGGGCTCAAGTCCGTATTGGCCATGGATGTCATATCCAATGCCATTGAACCTGATTTGATTTGATCACCCTCGAAGACAATGCTGCCTTTGTTGATTCCGATGGTTCCATTGTGATCGCCGCCAACAATCTTACCTGCGGCCCACTCAACCGTTGAAGATTGAGCGTCAATTGTTGCTTTTTGTGCTGCTGAAAAATTGGGTTGGACCAAGAAGAGCGCTGCTGTTAGCGCGAAAAAATAATGCTTCATAACGTTGAGTGTTTGTTCTTCGCAAATCTGCAACGCATTCGTATTTGTGGCGTTCTCCTGGATTAACTTCCATATACCTTGCCTACCCGTTGTGCGCGCAATTTGCTCAAAGCCTGCGGGGTGATGCCCAAGTATGAAGCGATGTGACGCTGTGTTAATCGATTGCTGAGGTCGGGATACACATCCATGAAATACTCGTATCGTTCCAATGCCGAAGTGCTCATCATCATCAAAATACGGCGCTGCAAGGTTCCTGCACGGCGCATCATTCTCTCTAACCCTTTCTGCCAATCTTGATTTTCGTATTCAACAAAATCCACCACCATTACTTCAGATTCCTCAAGCGCCTCAATGGTCAAGTTGCTTGCTTTCCCAAACGCAATCGCGTCCAAATCTCCAAGCACCCATCCTTCTGGCGCAAATATGAAATTGTGCTGCTTGCCATTTTCATCGGTGAAGTAAGACCGCAACAAGCCTCTGTTTACCTTGTAAGACTTTACACGTTTTTGTCCTGCTTCTTGCACAATCTCTCCCTTTTTGAACGCTTTCCTAATTGACATGGGGCAAAAGTAAACGGAGAAAGATAAATCGCTTCATCAGTATATTGCTGCCATGAGCCACCCCCTTCCGCATTCCACTTTTTTTCGATTTTCGCTGGTGTGCTGCCTCACCGTGTTCCTCCTTACTGCCTGCTCAGACACTGAACTATCCAATGAATTGATGGCGTATGCAAGTGAAGGAGAACTTTGCTCTGAGATTGAAGTTCTGCCCTCTTCTTCGATTGAATCGCAGATCGAGGCGGCGGGAATCACGGATTCTTCCAAAACCCACGCATATGTACTTGAAGAGGGTGAGGAGGCGATTTTCACACGGGCTTGGCTCAGTCAAAATAGTCGTGAAACGATCGACATCCAGTACTTCATTTTCTCCCTAGACAATGTGGGAATCATCGCGTTGGATTACTTGTTGCGCGCAGCAGACCGTGGCGTAAACATTCGAATGCTCGTGGACGACATCATGTTGGATGTCTCCGAAGCCGATGTGCTCGCCTTGAACGCCCATCCCAACTTGGAGATTCGGATTTACAATCCAAGTCCTGGTAAAAATGGATTCCAGAAGGCCTATCACGCCGTGACCGATTTCCAGGGATTCAATCAGCGGATGCACAACAAAACTTTCATCGTCGACAGAAGTGTTGCCATCACGGGAGGCCGAAACATTGCGGATGAGTACTTCGACTACGATCAGGAATACAACTTCCGTGACCGCGATGTGATGTTGATTGGACAGGGCGCCAAGGACATTCAAGCATCATTTGAAACATTCTGGAATCACCCACTGGCGGTGACGATGAAGGAGCATGAGTCCAACCCTGCACAGAATCAAACACTCTACGATCGCATTCACGCCTACGCCTGTGACACAGCAAATTTCTGGCCCGAGATTCGAGCGCTCATCGACGCCATTCCAGAAGCCATTCCCCGGGTGCAAGCTGCCGACCGACTGCACAAACTTGATGACATCGCATTCGTTTCAGATCAACCGGGAAAGAATGAGTCACAAGGATTCGCTGGTGGTGGAAAAAGCACAGAGGCGTTGCTCCAAATCGTTCAAGACGCCCAGTTTTCAGTCATGATCCAGAGTCCCTACTTGGTGCTCACGGATCTGGGAATTGACTTGTTCAAGGCCGCTGTGAATCGTGGCGTGGACGTAACCATCCTCACCAACAGCCTATGCTCCACCGATAACCTCGAAGCCTTCAGTGGGTACCAACGCATCCGATCGGACTTGTTAGCAGCAGGCGTTCATGTCTATGAATACCGCCACGATGCCTCGATTCGCACACGGCTGATCACAGCTCAAAAACAGAAAAAAGCCGGTTACACCCCAACCTTTGGCTTGCATGCCAAATCCATGGTGGTAGATCATGCGACTACCGTGATTGGCACCTTTAATTTGGATCCACGAAGTGCCAACCTCAATACGGAATGTGTCGCTATCATGGAGTCAACAGCACTCGCCGCTCAGGTTGAAGCCTTGATGATTGAAGAATTATTGCCGGAGAACGCATGGCATACGACAACCATGGAAAATCCCGATCACCACGCTGGTGCCTGGAAAAACTTCATGGTATGGACGAGGCAGCTGGTTCCGGCCTTTTTGCTCTGAGACTCTCAGTCGGACAATGCGTCCATTTCAGGATCAGGAGGCAAGTCCAGCAACCGATCGCTTTCATCATGTTCCAGGGTGCCCACTTTGCGCAGCTTGCTCTCCATCACATTGGTGCGGGTATTGCGCAAGTCTTCGAGGGATCGCTTGGCCGTGGACAGCTGTTTGTCCACAAGCTCCAACTTGCTGGAAAATTTTCCAAACTCGGTCTTCACCGCCTCCAAAATCTTCCAGACTTCGCTGCTCCTCTTCGTCACCGCCAATGTTCGGAATCCCATTTGCAAGCTATTGAGCAGTGCAGACATCGTGGTCGGTCCGGTGATGGTAATGCGGTGCTTGCGCTGCAAGGTTTCAAACAACCCTGGATGACGCAGCACCTCGGCGTACAAACTCTCGATGGGCAAGAACATGATACCAAAGTCCGTCGTATGCGGTGCCTCTACGTATTTCTCAGAAATGTCCTTGGCAAATTTTTCAATGGTGGAATTCAACGCTTTCTCTGCTGCAGCGATGCCTTCCAAATCACCAGCTTCACGGGCGTTTAGCAAATTTTCATAGCCCTGCAAAGGAAACTTGGAGTCAATGGGCAACCAAACCACATCGTCTTCGGTGTTGCCCGGCATACGAATCGCAAACTCGACGCGCTCGCTGCTTTCGGGACGGGTGGCAATGTTCTCTTCGTATTGCTCAATTGGGAGCAGTTGTTCGATGATGTTGGCCAGCTGGTATTCCCCCAAAATCCCCTTGGTCTTGACATTCGTCAAAACCTTCTTCAAATCACCCACACCACTGGCGAGGTTCTGCATTTCCCCTAGCCCTTTGTGGACCTGTTCCAATCTCTCGCTCACAATTTTGAAACTCTCACCCAACCTCTTTTCGAGCGTATCCTGCAACTTCTCATCCACGGTCTTACGCATCTCTTCCAAACGCTTGCCGTTGTCTTCTCGCATGTCTGTCAACTGTTTTTCAACGGCACCACGGACATCCTTCAAGGCTTCCAATGCTTGCTTGTTTTGTGTCTCAAGCTGCTTGATCAAATCACCAAACTGCAGGCGCAAAGCTGAAGTTTGATCCTTGGCATTTTCCTCCATCTTTTTTTCAAACACTTCCTGCAATTTTCGTTGCTCTTCCCGTTGTGCCTGGGCTTGCTCAGAAGATTCCTTTCGATTCCGGGCAAATTCATCGCGCATGGACTCCGACAATGCCGTGAGCTTCTCATCCGAAAAATCTGTCCCACCTCCCATTTTTCCTCGCATACTCCATAGAAGGACACAAGAAAGAGCGGCAAGAACAGCAGCGAGGGCAGCAAGTAAAGTGAGCATGAAGATATTGCGCTAGTTGAGATTCGTCTCAACCAAATCTACAAATGAAACGGGCAACCGCCGGACTTTTTGGACGGCTTAGCGTCGAGAGGCTGTTCGGACTCGTGGTGCTGGTAAAAAAAGTTGGTGTGCTGCACCAAATCATTGTCGAAGTCACGGTGAAACTGCGGGGTCTGAGATGCAGACATCGGAGGAGAAAGCCACGACCAGTCACCCTTGACATCGCGTCCTTTGCGCGATTCAGATTGACAAAAAGCTTCAAACTGTTCGCCCAAAGCGTGGTGATCGCCGATGGTGATGCCAGCCTCGTCAAAACTGTGCAACACGGATCGGTTCAACTCCACCATGGCGCGATCTCGCCAGAGTGACCGATTCGAAGTGACGTCAAGGCCGAGCGCCTGTGCAACATGGGGTAAAACATTGTAGCGATTCTGATCCGCAAGGTTTCGGGCTCCAATTTCCGTCCCCATATAGAAACCATTGAATGGTGCAAATGGATAGACAATGCCTCCGATTTTCATGGCCATATCCGACAACAGCGGCACCGCATACCATTTCAAATTCAACGCAGCAATCCCGGCAACTTCTGGGTGAGTCAATTTCACTTCCTGAAACAATTCAGGTTGTTTTTCAAACACGTCTTGGATCGATGTTTTTTGGCCTTCTATGATGAATTGCCAGGGCAGCGGGGTGAATTGCGTTCGGTTCACGGGCATCCATCCCTGGCCCAAGCATTGATCGGTCAATTGCACAGAATGCGGATCACCGACAATCCCCCCATCGGTAGACCGAAACCCAGCGTACCGAGTCAACTGGTGATTGGCCATGCGAACGGGGTCTGAACCGTCGACGCGTCGGGGAGGAAAAACACTGATGATGCTCTTGATGCGCCCGCCATTGAAGGCGTCTTCCAAATGCGTCTTTAGCGCATCTGACACAAAACCTTCAGTGAGATCAGCAGGAGGAGTGTCTCTAAAATCACGCACCTCGAGTGAACGCCACAAGTGACGGCCTATGCATCGGTTGCTGCTGCGCCAAGCCAATCGAGCGCCAAACTGAAGCTCATCCGAAGTATGTGAGTACGTCCCCGTCTCCTCAATTTCAGCGGCAATGGATGCTAGACGCCTTTGCATTCCACCTGCGCGCTCCAACAAAAGGGATGCCTTCTTGTCTTCCGCAATGCAGGAAATGAAAGCCTTGGCCTCTTGCCACAAATCTGCTCCAGCCGTTGAATTATTGAAATCGTTCATCCTTCCCATTCTGATTGATAGAACAGATTCAAATGCTGAATGTTTGCGTTCAAATGCCGTGAAATTCTGACCAAGATTCCCCCTAAATTGCGCATGACTATGAAAACCCTGTTGCTCAAACGACCCAAAAGGATCTTTATCCTAATGATGACATTGCTCATTTTAGGGGCATTGGCACTGAGCCCTCTCATCGTCGGCGTGGGGATGATGACACTGATCGAGGGCTTTAGTGGAGGCAACCTCAACGAATCAAACAGCATCTGGGGAGTCCTTCCTTGGGCATCCTTCTTCACCATGGCTTTTTTCTTGCCTGCCATAGGCATTGTGATACTCATTTCTGGTGTTTGCATCCTTCGAGATATCATCTTCCTGATGAGCGGAAAATCAAACAATGGCAACGAAGACCTCAACGGTGATTTTGGCGATGACACCCTCAACGAAAGGGTCAAAGAAGACTTCAATGACTTCACGCTTTAAGCTTTCCGATTTCGTCCGCACCCACTCGAATCAACGCAGCGACTTCCTTGGCTTTGCTTACCAATTCCATGACATCTCGCTCCTTCTGGTCAAAGGATAAGGCGACGGCCATGCGGCGATAAGGCCGAATGGTTGGCTTGCCAAAAACGCGAATGTCCGTGCCTGCAATTGCCGCAGCTTCCTCGATGCCTGAAAATTTCGGCACCGACGTTTTCCCTTCCAGCGAGGGCACCTCTGATGGTGCAAGAACAACTGCGCTTGCTCCGTTGCGCAAGTGCTCGATGGCGTGCACCGTCAATCCCAAAATCGCACGGGCGTGCAATTCAAATTCTGAAAAGTTCTGGGTATGGCCCAGGGTCACCATGCCCGTATCATGCGGACGAGGTGATAGTTCAGAGAAGTAAACCTTGGCGGATTCATCCGCTGAAGCGCTCTTGATGAAGAACTCAACGCCCCAAATGCCATTGCCTCCGAGCGATGCAGTAACAGCGGCCGCCATTTCTTGGGCCTTTGCCAATTCGGACGATTCCATCCCCGCAGGCTGCCAACTTTCTTGGTAATCGCCGCGCTCTTGGCGATGACCAATGGGTGGACAAAAAAGAGTCTCACCGTTTTTCTGTGTCAAAGTGAGCAAGGTGATTTCATAATCGAAATCAATGAAAGACTCCACAATGACTTCCGCCAAATCGCCACGCGAACCCTCAAGGGCATACTGCCAGGCCTCTTCAATGTCTGCTTCGGTGCGAATCACGGATTGGCCTTTGCCTGAACTTGACATCAATGGCTTTACAACGCAGGGCATGCCTACAGCTGCTGCTCCAGCCTGGAGTGTTTCAAATGAAGTCGCATACCGGTAGGGAGCTGTCTCTAAACCCAATTCCTGTGCGGCAAGATCACGAATCGCACGACGGTTCATGGTGTAGTTGGCGGCGCGGGCCGAGGGCACCACTTGAATGCCTTGGGATTCATAGTCGTAGAAACGCTCTGTTCGAATCGATTCCACTTCGGGCACTACGATGTCCGGCCGATGTTTGGCTACAATACCATCCAAAGCTTCTCCATCCAACATGTTGATCACCTCACATTCTTGTGCGACCTGCATCGCAGGTGCATCTGCATACGCATCAACAGCGATCACATATTGACCCAGCCGCTGAAACGCAATCACCAGTTCTTTTCCCAATTCACCAGAACCCAGCAATAAAATCTTCTTTCGCATGGACGAAAGTTAGCACGGAACCGCAAGAATAAAGAGGCGATAGAACACCCGAGTTTTCCAACGAATCATTCCAGTTTCCCCGAAAAATGGCGAAACCACAACCGATTGAATGCATCCTCTTTGTCGTTTGAAGATTCAGATTCACCCTTTGCCGTGACAGAACTCCGGATTCTCCGGGTTATATTCGGTTGCAGGACAGGTATACCCAGTTCACATCATTGAACTCAACCATGAAAAAGAGCAATCCGTTTATTACGCTTGTATTCGCCGCCGTTTTAATCGCATCCCTCGGCTTACAGAATTTGCAAGCACAAGAGGGCTGCATCGATCCCAGTTTGATCGATCCAATGGCATTTTGTCCATTCATCTACGCTCCTGTATGTGGCTGCAACAATGTCACCTACGACAATTCATGTCTTGCAATGGTAACCGATGGCGTGACAACATGGACATCTGGCCCATGCTCAAATGGAGACAACATTCCTCCTTCCCTCAATGTCCCGGATGACCTCGTCGTTGAATGTGGGGACTATTTTGAGTTTGAATCTGCGACCGCAAGCGACAACAGCGGATCTGTAGAATTGATCGAAACAACCACATCCATCTCAGGACCGTGCTCCGGTACCGTGAGTTACATTCGAAATTTCACAGCGACTGACCCCAGCGGAAACACCACCGAAGGGCAACAACAAATCGAAGTGATTGACACCACTCCTCCAATCCTCACAACTGACCCCATGGACATGACCATAGGCTGCAATGACCCCCTGGAAGCAGAAATCGAAATGTTTGCATGGGCCGACAGCTATGCCAGTGCCGAAGCTGAAGATGCGTGCAACAGCGTCACGTGGTCCAATGACTTTGATGCCATTCCATGGATCACATGTGAAGAAACGATTTATGTGACCGTCTCGTTCATGGCCACCGACGAATGCGGAAACACGGCAAGTCAGACAGCTACCTTGACCATTCAGCCTTCACTGGTTGAAGTCGAGCCGTGCACAGACCTCGCAGGAGTCGATTTCGGCTTTTGCGACATGGTGCTTGGAATTGGAATCATGGATGGCGCCTGCACATACATCAGCGGTTGTGGATCTTCCGTGGGTGGTGTGAACTACTCAAACGCACTTTTTGAGTCCATGGATGAATGCATGTTTTCTTGCCCTATTATCGAATACGGAGGGTGCACCTACACCACTGCCTGCAATTATGATCCCAACGCAGCATTTGAAGATGGATCTTGCCTGTTTCCACCCGAGCATTGCCCTCTGAATCCTGCGACGCCAAACGGTGGGTGCATGTATTCAGACGCAACCAATTATGATGAAGAGGCAAACTGGGACGACGGAACGTGTCTGTTTGATAGTTGTGAAGAATCTTGCCCAGCAGACATCAATCAAGACGGCCTCGTTACCACTGCTGATCTGTTGCAATTTTTAAGTGCATTTGGACTGGAATGCTGATCAAAATGCGGCGACCCAATGGCTTCAACTGATTCCCAACCTCCATCTTATTGCGCTTATGTAGCCGGATTGGCTGAAGACAATGTCCATCGCCGTTACCACGACACCGAATACGGATTTCCGGTAGATTCCGATGATGAATTGTTTGGACGATTGATTCTAGAGATCAATCAAGCTGGCTTATCCTGGACAACCATACTGAACAAGCAAGACAACTTTAGAAAGGCCTTCGACAACTTCCAAATTGAGCGAATATCCGTCTACGGGCTAGAAGACTTTGAACGACTGATGAACAATGCCGGAATCATCCGCAATCGCCTGAAGATTGCTGCAGTGATTCATAACGCGCAGCAGGTAAATTCTCTTCAAGCAGAATTCGGCTCATTCAAGCATTGGCTTACGATGCAAGGAAGCATGGAGTTAAATGAATGGGTGCTTCTGTTCAAACAGACATTTAAGTTCACAGGCGGTGAAATCACACGTGAGTTTTTGGTGAGTACAGGCTTCCTTCCGGGTGCTCATGTTCACGACTGCCCCATCCTAAAATGATGAATCCTTTTCAACAGACATTGGAGGAACTTGAAGAGAGATGCATTCACCTGCCGCAAAATATTCCCTCTCGAAGACTTGCCATCCTAAATCAATTGGCCCATTGGGTTTCTGAACAACCATTGACCAAGCCGATCGACATCATGATCATTTGCACGCACAACAGCAGGAGAAGCCAAATGGGGCAAATATGGCTGCAAGCCGCTGCGTGGCATTTCGAACTTCAAAACGTGCGGGCTTGGAGCGGTGGCACTGAAGGCACTGCATTTTATGCAAGCGCATTGTCAGCTTTGCGCAAACAAGGGGTCAGCATCGTCAAAACTGAAAGCGACAACGGTATCCATTCAAATCCCACATACCGCGTTCAATTGCAAGACAATCGTCCCTCTTTCTATGCATTGAGCACCCCGTATATGCATCCAATGAATCCCAATAGTGGATTCGCAGCGGTATTGGTTTGCGATACAGCGGACCAAGGCTGTCCAGTTGTTCAAGGAGCTGCTGCCCGTTTTGCATTGCCCTATGTCGACCCCAAAATCAGTGATGGCAGTGCAGAAGAGGCCCAGGTATATTCGATTCGTTCATTGGAAATCGGGACGGAAATGTTTTACGTTATGATGAAGGCGAATCAACTGAAAGCCTCGGCAGGAACTTGAGGCAATAAAAAAGGGAACCGGTCAATGACCGATTCCCTTCTCAATAAAATGCAGTGCTAGAATTACTGCGCGATCATACGCATCGTCCAGTAAGACTCACCCGGAAATTCGCCATAGTCCACGGTAATCGTGACTCGCTCAACTCCGTCGTTGTTGCTATACTCGTATACTTCGTAGGTGATTGAAGAGGCAGGTGTACCTGTTCCTTCGCCGTTCAACTCGCCTCCATTGTATGCTTTGTTGAAACCAATCCATGCACCGAGGCCATCCACTGTGATTTCAGCGTCTGTTGCCGTGAAGGCGTGCACACCTGATCCAAACACGTCGAATGGCGATACTAGCGCTTCATCATCAAGGCATTCGTTGCCCCCGCCCATGTAACTCTCCGCCCATACTTGGCCTTGAGTGGCAATTTCAAAAGTACCATCATCGAAGAAAATAAATTCATCATCGAGTTGGCATGCACGTTCAATGACGCCAGCAGCATCAAGACCGCCCCAAAACTGACCACTTCCTTGCGCGGGTCCAACGATGTATGAACCTTCGCCATCCAACGTCCACACCTTTCCTTCTGGACTCGACAAATCAGCCGCAGTGAACACCGCAGAACTGATTGAAATGACCTGCGAATCTTGGTCGCTCAACATGTCATCATCCATTGCAGTAAGCGTCACGGTATAATCTCCGTCAGCAGCATATGTGTAAACAGGATCTTCCTCTGTGCTGAAGCCACCGTCTCCGAAATTCCACTCGTAAGAAGTTGAATTCGCCGATGTGTTGGTGAACGTCACGGTATTCGCATCCTTGACGTAAGAGAATCCTGCGATTGGGCTGGACACTGGAACCGGCGGAATATCCGCTGGATCATGGTAGCTCAATAGGTAAAAATTCCATGCTGATCCGTCAGCTAAGTTTACAATCGCTACATCCAACTTGTCTGCGATGTCACCTTCCTCCATGTTGAAGATGGTGTACGTGCGTGTCGCTGTTGGCAAGTAGCTGTCACCGTTCTCAGTCTTGTTTGGCAATCCGATGTAAGCACCAAAGCCTTCGATGACGACTGTGTTTTGTGCACTGTTGAAGCTGAAAGTGTATG
>Ga0208971_1001784_pt1 | contig 12257 bp, 11 predicted proteins | sample AOAMet1_18_M0_10_2_FD_188229 | JGI IMG/M metagenome (GOLD analysis project Ga0208971, IMG submission 188229) | Ammonia-oxidizing marine microbial communities from Monterey Bay, California, USA - CAN11_18_M0_10 (SPAdes) | ecosystem: Environmental > Aquatic > Marine > Intertidal zone | place... | reverse complement strand
ACGTTATGGCCCGTTTGTATGATTTGGTAAGCACGATTTTTGACCGCCAATACCTGCCGTTAATGCGCCCCAGCAACCGGCCTATTGTTGATCTTTGCCATGCCTTACTGGGCAACCAAGGCGAGGTTTCCGGACTTAGCATTGCGACTGAAATTCTGGATGTATATGCCAAATCAAATGACGATGAAAAACGTGCCTTCTTTCAGTTTTTAAATGATAACTTGGATATTTCACCAGACGAAGTTGTGTTTGCACTTGATGCATATAAACAGGAACCAACACACGCGAATTACAAGGCTTTTCTGGCGGCCAGTGAAACACCACGTCAGGAATTGATCCGCCGTCTAAACCAGGGTTCAGGTGCTACCGCGCGCCTTGTTGAAATGCGTCGTGATTTGTTAGCTTTCGCAAAAGAGGATCGCCATCTTTCAAAGGTGGATCTGGATTTCAAACATCTGTTTGTCTCTTGGTTTAATCGTGGTTTTTTGGTGCTGCGCCCAATTAGTTGGACGAGCCCCGCCAATATTTTGGAAAAAATCATCAGTCATGAAGCTGTTCATGCCATCGACAGTTGGGATGATCTTCGCAGCCGACTTTTGCCAGATGATCGCCGTTGTTTTGCGTATTTCCATCCCGCAATCCCAGAAGAGCCGCTCATTTTTGTTGAGGTTGCATTAACCAAAGGTATCCCAGATTCTATCCAAAACCTTCTGGTAACGCCCAACAGTGTTGCCGCGCATGCCGCTGATACGGCGGTATTTTATTCGATTTCCAATTGCCAAGCTGGATTAGCTGGGATTTCATTTGGCAACTTCCTGATCAAACATGTTGTTCACGAATTATCAGCCGAATTGCCTGATCTGGAAACATTTGTAACCCTGTCGCCAATTCCAGGGTTTACAAAATGGGCTGAAAACAACGATCACGCAGTTGATGATCCAGAAGCCCTAAAACCAATGGCCGCCGAATATTTGCTGAATGCCAAGTCGCGAGGTCATGCGCCACTTGACCCAGTTGCCAAGTTTCACTTGTACAACGGTGCACAAATTCATGCATTACACGCCGATGCCGATACGTCTGAAAAGGGAATGAACCAATCTGCTGGCATGATGGTTAATTACCTTTATGACGCGAAAAAAATTGCGCAAAACCACGAAGCTTTGGCCAAAGAAGGCACGATCGCAGCGTCCCGTCCAATCAAAAACTTGCAAAAGGCATTTGGTCGGATTCAAACTGAAAACGTAGCTTAGTTTTAGACGGATCGCTCTCCATCCGGTGCAAAAACGGCGATCAGGCAACCGTTTTTAGTGGTCGAATTGTGCTGCGTACCAGATTTTAGCAGAACCATGTCGCCTTGCCGGTACGCTACGCCATCATTGTCCGTAAGATCGCCTTCGATTATGTAAAACTCTTCGTGGCCAACATGTTCATGAGCCTCGGTCGTTGTACCCGGCGCCATTTTATACAGGTAAAAGCCAACACCATCAGCATGGTCAGTATTCAATTGCAAAATGCTGGTACCGCTATCGCTGCCGTCTTGGTTGATCCATGGGCGGAATGCTGCATTTTCGACATTCACAACGGTTCGCTCAGATTTTGAAATAGGTTTCATCGTGGCCCCTGACAAATTGCGTTTCCTGAAAATAGTGGCAATTTCACCTTGATTTGTCACGCGAAGAATTGTTCCATGGTTAAACACTTAAAAGGACTGAAAAATGCCAAGGTCATCAATTTCTGTACCAACTGATTGGGAACGCTCAGGATTGCCTGGTTGGACCTATTTTTCACAACCTTTGTTTGAAGTTGAAAAGAACCAGATATTCAGAACCCATTGGCAATATGCTTGTCATGTTTCCGAAGTGACCGAGGTTGGTCAATACGTGACCTTTGACATTGCCGATGAACGTGCCTTGATTATTTGCGGTAAAGATGGCGTTGTAAGGGCATTTCACAATCTATGTCGCCATCGTGGTTCGCGCATTGTTGGTGATGAAAAAGGTCAATGTAACAAAGCTTTAGTATGTCCCTATCACGGATGGGCCTACAATTTAGACGGTACATTACGTGGCGTTGCCGCCGCTAACACTTTCCCGCCAATGAACCCCGAAGAATGGGGCCTAAAAACAATTGAGATGGAAATTTGGCACGGCTTTATCTTCATTAGATTTCAACCGGGTCCACAGCCCGCAATGGCCGAAATCCTTGCACGATTTGAAGAAGAAGTCGCGCCCTACAAACCCGAAGATATGGTGATTGACGAGGGCAGCTATGCCACGGATACAGCTGACGTAAACTGGAAATCCGTGCGTGATGTCGACAACGAAGGCTATCACGTCAGGCAGGCGCACCCCGGTTTGCACGATCTTTATGGTGCCAAATATTTTGATGAACCCTATGTTGATGGCGCGAGCCGATCGATTGGCTATTTTAATGAAGCTCCCTCAAAAGGTTGGTCAACGCGGCATTACCGGGCCATTTTACCAGAGGCGAGACATTTACCTAAAGAAAGCCAAAAGGCATGGCTTTATGTCGGTGTGTTCCCTAATTTGGTCTTTGGGTTTTACCCCGACAGCATGGTTTTTTATCAAGAAATACCACATAGCGCGACCAAAACGGTCCAACGCGGCGCCGTCTTTAAGCACCGGAACGAAGATCGCAGAACGCGCGCGGCAAGGTACCTAAGCCAGCGTATCGATCGCGACACCGCAAAAGAGGATCAGATGCTCACCATTTGGTCCTGCGAGGCCACGAAATCATCGGCGTTTGACGGAATCATCTTGTCTGATTTGGAATACGGGTTAAAAACTTTCCATGACCACTTGCGCAAAGTAGTACCTGTAATGAATTTGACGACCGAGCCAACTCAGCTTGCAAGCGAAAATCAAACTCTGTTGGTTGCAGCAGAATGATCGCAAAATTGAACAGTTGGCGAAAGTCTGAAAGTGCACAGGGCGTTTTTCTTCTTTCACCAACGTTTCTATTTGCGGTCGCCTTATTGGCCGCCCCCCTAATCATGGTTTTGTCCCTCAGTTTTTGGACGCAGAACTATTTGGATTTGGACAAGACCTTTACCCTTGCGAACTACAAGACCGCTTGGGGCGAGCCGATCTATCAAACATTGATGGCCCGTTCGCTAAAGATTTCTCTGTTTGTGACAGCTGTCACCGTCTTGTTGGCATTCCCAGTCGCCTATTACGTTTCCTTTCGTGTCCGTCCTGAAAAAAAGGCGCTTTGGATTTTCCTGATCACCATCCCGTTTTGGACCAGTTATCTGATGCGAATTTTTCTATGGAAAGTGATTTTAGGGTATAACGGCGTGGTAAACGGCAGTTTGCTTGCCACAGGTATCATAGATACACCGCTTAGTTTTATTCTTTATAATCAAAATGCTGTGGTGCTAACCTTGGGCCACGCATGGATTCCATTCGCAATTTTACCAATCTTTGTAGCACTTGAAAAAATCGATCGATCCTTATTGGAAGCCGCCGAAGATTTGGGTGATGGGCCGGTTCGTCGTTTCATGCGTGTCACACTGCCTTTGGCCATGCCCGGCGTTATGGCGGCCACGGTCATCGTATTCATTCCCACGATTGGCGATTATGTAACACCCCGCCTTGTGGGTGGCACAAATGGTTTGATGATTTCAAATATGATTGAGTTGCAATTTAAGAAAGCAAACAATGCCCCGCTTGGCGCTGCACTTGCCCTTTCTGCGATGTTTATTGTTTCAGCCATTGCCGCGGTCTTTGTCTTTGCCAATAGAAAATATCTAAAGGGGCGCGACTGATGTTTAGAGGCAAGCTTTTTGGTGTCTTCATCGCAGTATTCTTGGTGTTCCTTTATGCGCCAACACTTTTGTTGCCAATATTTGCGTTCAACGATTCCAGTATCGTTTCATTTCCATTGAAGGGCTTCACCACTGAATGGTTCGGTGTTCTACGTGATACAAAGCCGTTGCACGTTGCCGCCAAAAACAGCCTGTTTATAGCGCTGACATCAGCATTCTTGGCAACCATTTTAGGAACTTTGGCCGCGCGCGTTGCCTCAAGGTACAAATTCCCCGGCAAACAAGCGGCCATTGGGTTTATCATGGTACCAATGGTTTTGCCTGAAATCATTATCGGCGTCTCCCTTTTGGTTGTGATTATTCAAATGGGAATGAGCCTTTCGTTGTGGTCAATCATTCTGGGCCACGTTTTAATTTGCACGCCGTTTTGTATCGCCATTTTGAACGGTGCCTTCATGAACCTTGATCAATCCCTTGAAGAGGCATCTTTTGATCTTGGGCACTCCAAGCTTAAGACCTTTTGGCTGATAACCATTCCCTTGGTCATGCCGGGTTTGGTTTCATCAATGTTAATATCTTTTACGATCTCATTGGATGAATTTATTATCGCCTTCTTCTTGGCGGGCACTGAACCCACCCTGCCCGTCTACATCTGGGGCCAACTTCGTTTTCCTGCAAAATTACCTAGCCTAATGGCCTTGGGAACAATCTTGCTGGTTCTTTCTCTTTTCTTGCTGGGGCTGGCTGAATTCTTCCGTCGCCGCGGGGTCAAACGTACTGGCCAAATGAATTCCGGGGGCTTCTTATGAGCAACAACGCAATCATCCGTCTTGAAAACATCACTAAATTCTACGGTGATTTTCAGGCATTGCAGGAAACAAACACCGAAATTATGCGCGGCGAATTCTTCTCGCTGCTTGGCCCTTCGGGTTGTGGGAAAACAACCTTGTTACGAACAATTGCAGGATTTGAACATCCAAGCAACGGCGTGGTTTATATCGAAGACAAACCAATGACCGATGTTCCGGCCAACAAACGCCCCACAAATATGGTGTTCCAATCCTACGCGATTTTCCCGCATATGAGCGTTGAGGAAAATGTGGCCTACGGTCTAAAGGCACGAAAGCTACCCAAAGCACAGATTGCAGAACTGGTCGCTGAGGCGATTGAAATGGTTGGCCTCAAGGGGTTTGGAAAACGCGCCAGTCACGCCTTGTCTGGTGGGCAACGCCAACGTGTTGCCCTTGCCCGTGCATTGGTGCTGAAACCCAAGGTTCTATTGTTGGATGAGCCACTTTCAGCACTCGACAAAAAAATGCGCGAGCAAATGCAAACCGAGCTGCGCCGCCTGCAACGCGCTGTAGGTATTACCTTTATTTTGGTCACACATGATCAAGAAGAGGCGCTGACCATGTCAGACCGTATTGCGGTTATGTTTGATGGTGAAATTGCCCAGATCGACACACCACAAGGATTATATAAACGCCCCAACAGCCGTCGTGTTGCTGAATTCATCGGAGTTATGAATTTCATGTCTTGTGAGGTAATTGCCCACGACACAGCAAGCCTTGATGTGAAGGTTGCAGGATTGGGTGCGGTCACGGTGCCAAAGGATCAGGCACCAGCAGGTATTGTCGAAGGCATGAAGGCAGCCATTCGCCCAGAAATGCTTACTATTCTGGATACGAATGAAAAAAGTGAGTTTGAAACTGCTGCCAAAATTGACGAAGTCAGTTATTACGGTGACATGACGTATTACGAGGTTCGTTTTGACGGCCACGATGAAAACGTCACAATTTCAATGCGTAACACGGCTGGCCGCGAAACATTATCGACAGGCGACACCGCGCGCATTGGTTGGGGTGTCGAGTCTATTTTGCTGTTGCCCTAACGCCCAGCCACTGAATTTCAAAAAGTATGGGAACCCTTACTTTAAATGTTCCCAATACCAATCTATACAAAATATGAACATTGTTTCAGAAATCGATTTCGTCCATTTCTCCCCGAATTTGTCCAGCGGGATTGGTTTTTGATCGTTCAAATGGAAAGGCCCCAACAATGATGTCGGGGCCTTTCTAATTCATATTTTGGCTTTTTTAGAAACCAGCTTTGATCAACTCAAATTCAGCGATCATTTTCTCACGTAGCTGCTGGTTCATTGGGATTTGTGCCAAAACCGGTGTGTCAACATCGCCAAGACCCGCGCCATCCAAGGCATCAGGACCAAGTGCTGTCATGGCTGTTTGGTTGCCGTGGCCATAGCCCCATTCGTTAACAATATAGTCAGCAGAAGACGGATCCATCAACGCATTCAACATGTCATACATTTGGTCTTCGGAATTTGGACCGTCTTTCAGGTTCACATATCCGCAGAACCACGAGGATGACCCCTCTTTGGTGTTACGGTTTGCCTGAATATCAATGCCTTCAGCCTGCATTGTTGTTGGTGTTTCATTCCACGCCCAAGACACAACAACTTCGCCACTTGTCATCAACTGTGCAAGTTCTGCGCCATCCGCCCAGTAAGTGCGCATGTTTTGGTGCGCTTCACGCAGCCAAGCCGATGCTTTCATGAAATCATCATCTGTAGCCACAGACCAATCAGTTACACCTGTCGCCAAATAACCCAATGCATAGGCATCATCAACGTTATCAGGCAAAGACATGCGACCAGCATAGGCAGGATTGCGGAACACTTCCAATGAAGCGATATCAGCCGCATCCACCAGGTCTGCGCGATACGTCACGGCAGTTGTGCCCCAATCAAACGGCAACATGTAATAGCCACCGTCAATTTTGAAGGCTTCTTTCATTTCAGTGTTTACATCAGCCCAATTGGTGATTTTTGCAGGATCAATTGGTTCAAGCAATCCTGCTTCGTGCCATTTCGCAACTGACTGGCTGCAAGGGTGCGAAACATCGGCGCGGAAACCGGCGCGAAGTTTTTGGAACGCTTCTTCTTCTTCACCGAAGAATGCATATGTTGGCGGCCCACCGTATTGAGTGACGTAGTTTTGGAAAAAACCTTCATCCTCATAGCCAGACCAGTCAAAGATCACCAAATCGCCAGCATCCGCGATTGCCGCGCCACAAGCAAAACCTGACAACACAGTGCCAAGCATCAGTTTCTTAATGGAATTTTTCATTTTCTCTCCCTGAGATTTTTTACTCTTTAAAAGGCTATGCGACTGTCAAAAATTTCTCAAGGAAATGTTTGGCAATGTCCCATCTTCACTTTACTTTTCGAACTCTACGCTGACCTTTTGAATGGCCGCCTCAAGTATATCAAACATCAAATCGATCTCTTTTTCAGTTATGATCAACGGGGGCGAGAATACGCACATATTGATCAGCGGACGCACAAGCAAACCCATATCCTGACAAACTTCGTCTAATCGGGCACCGATTTTTTGCTCATCCTCAAACCGTGATCCATCCTTGGTCAGACGGCATTCCACACAGCCAACCAAACCCTCGCCACGGGCATCGCCGATGATTGGATATTTGGTCAATGAACGTAGCCGCGCCTGAAATTGCGGTGTCACTGATCGCACGTGCGCCAACAGGTTTTCATCTTCAAAAATCTCAATATTCTTTAGGGCGGCCGCACAGCTGACTGGATGGGCCGAATAAGTATATCCGTTAGAAAACGGCGCGGCCCCTGCCCCTGTCATCCGTTCCATCACCGCGTCTGAAATCAGACAAGCACCAAGTGGTAGGTAGCCAGATGTCAGACCCTTGGCACATGTGATCATATCAGGCACGATACCGAAAACTTCTTCTGATGAAAACCAATGGCCCAAGCGGCCAAAGCCAGTGACAACTTCATCTGAAATATAAAGAATGTCATGGGCGCGACAAACATCCAACGTACGCTTGTGGTAACCTTTGGGTGGTACAATCACACCGCCAGAACACAAAATCGGCTCGGCAATATAGGCACCAATGTTGTCAGCACCGACCTCTGCAATCAAGTTTTCTAGATCGGCCACTTTTTCATCACACCAAGCCGCCTCATCCATCCCATCTGGACGGATATAGGGATTAATGTTGGGCAAAAACCGAACCAATCGTTGCTCAGCGTCAAACTTGGTGACACTGCGTTCCTTGCCCGACACGGTAGAGGCCAAGTACGTCGATCCATGATATCCTTTTTCCCGCGCCAGAACGATCTTTTTGTCCGGGCGACCAAGGGAATTATTCATGTAATGCATGGCGCGGATCGCAGTATCCACAGCGGTTGAACCACCCGTTGTAAAGAACACAGTATTCAAATCACCAGGCGAAAACTCGATCATACGTTTGGCCAGAACCGCCGAAGGTTCCGTCGCTTTGGTAAAGGGCGATGCATAAGGCAGTTTCATCACTTGATCGGAGATTGCCTTCGCCATTTCGGGTCGATCATACCCAATTTGAACACACCACATGCCACCGGGTCCATCCAGAAACTTGTTACCCTCGCCGTCATAGAGAAAAATGCCTTTAGCGGTATCAACCAACAGATTGTCATAGCCCCGCCATTCACTCATTTCATGCCAAGGGTGCAACACGTGGTTGCGATCCCATTCAAGAAGGGTTTCTGCCGTCGGCTCATTTGTCATCATGTTGTTCACGAAATATCCGCCTTTAGGTTTGATTTACCAACTTCGAGTGTTTTCCATAGACGCCCAAGGTTCGGCCGCCGGCAAAGGTTCACCTTGTTGCAAAATTTCAAATGAAATGCCGTCGGGTGACTTAAAAAACGCCATACGCCCATCACGTGGCGGGCGATTTATTGTGACACCCGCATCCTGCATGCGTTGGCAATATTCATAAATGTTTTTAACAGAATAACACAGATGACCAAAATTACGTCCGCCAGTGTATTCCTCATCACCGTCCCAATTATATGTCAGCTCTAATTCCGGCGCGCGTTCGGATGCAACTTGGGCCGCATCTTCATCCGCCGTTAAAAATATCAACGAAAAACGGCCAGATTCGTAATCATTTCGCTTGGTCTGTACCATGCCCATTTTGTTGACGTAAAAATCAAGACTTGCCTCGACGTCGGTGACACGCACCATGGTGTGTAAATATTTCATTTGGATCCCTTTTCGTTTGTAAAAACTCTGACAGAGGAACATTCAGTTGGCAATCCATCGTCGCAAACTCGTGACAATATCCTCCGCCAAAAAAATTGTTTCTCTAATCAGATCAATTGGCCAGCATCGTCGGACTATAGGCAACCAATTCCACGGTGTTACCTTCGGGATCTTCTGTGAAAACACCACGCCAGCCGATCCAGTCAAATTGTTGTACACGAAAGGTTAACCCGTGATGCCGATACCAATCCATGATTGCGTCTTGTTCTGAGAAATCCACCGTCAAAGCGATGTGATGCAGCGATGATCGTTCGCCACGTGTAGGGGGCAAATGGGATTGAGCGTGCAATTCTGTTCGCCCCGCGTCGCGCGCAAACAGCGCCAGCGCCGTCGTGTGCCCGCCGTGTCCGGGCGAGATCCTAAAGAACACGATCGCATCGCCTTCTTTACCAGACAGCACCTCAAGCCCGATGATGTCGCGATAAAACTTCATCATCTCATCGACGTTTTCACAGCGAATGGCAATTTCACCTAACGCCTTAACTTGAAAACCACGTTTCATAATCAATTCTCCGATCAAAGGGGCAAAGGTAGTTTACTTTGGCCCCATAAAAAATCAAAACCGGCTCAGACGGGGAGAGCGCCTAAGCCGGTTGATTGATCACTGGCTATGCCAACGACCTGTCCCAATTGGGACCTGACCAACAGGTCCATTACGCATTGGGGCTATCTTTACTCGACTAAATTGACCCATTTTGGCAACTATAAACACCGCAATTTTACCAATTGGTCAGTTTTAACCTAACACCTATGCAAGAGACGTCAAGAATTGTATTAAAGTATTTATCCGACCCTCGTTATGGTGGGCCAAATTGATCTGGATAAAATGACCGATACCCCTGCAAAGATGACAAGAAATCAAAAACAAAAGCGCCAAATGATTTTGGACGCCGCTTTGGATGTGTTTTCTTTAGACGGTTTTCGGGGCACGAGTTTGGATCAAATCGCCCTGAAAGCCGGAATATCAAAGCCGAATCTTTTGTATTATTTTTCGGGCAAAGAAGAAATTCATACAGCTCTACTTGAAGGGTTACTGGACGCTTGGCTTGCCCCTTTGCGTGCTATGGATGCCCAAGGTGATCCATTAACCGAAGTGCTGAAGTATTTGGATGCAAAAATGAATATGGCGATGTCCTATCCGTTAGAAAGCCGCCTTTTTGCCAACGAAATTTTACGCGGCGCGCCTCATTTAGAAAACTATCTGAAGGGCTCGCTTAAGTCCTTGGTTGAGGAAAAATCCATCCTTTTGCAAAAATGGATGGATCTGGGGCAACTTCGCCAAGTTAATCCCAAGCATTTGTTCTTTTCCATTTGGGCCATGACCCAGCACTACGCTGATTTTGACGTTCAAGTTTCGGCAATTTTGGGTGAGGATCGCGAAAGTAATTTTGCCCAAGCACGTGCATTTCAAGCAACTATGATTTCGCAACTACTTGCCCCCTGATTGCCCCTCACGCCCCTGCATCAACAATGCAATAAGGGCACAAACGCATAGCAAAACACCAATCAAAACAATTGACTTAGGCGTACCCGCCCCCAATACCATTTCCCACATAAGAACCACGCTGGGCGTGAAATATGTATAAGCCATTACTTTGGCCGCCGGAATTCTAAGGCTGGCATATTGCAACAAAAAGAATGTCGTACTTGTTGCCGCCAACGACACATAGGCCAACACCCACCAAACGGCAGCAGGCATCGCGGCGTAATCAGCGTGACGCATTTCAGGCCACGCATATATCCACAAAAGCACGCTGCCACCGATAAGCATACCGGCCGTAAATACAGCCGGTGGTTCCCCTCGATTTAGACGTGGCACAAGAGGCGCATAAAGCGCGTGCGCGGCGACACCGATGAAAAATATGGCCTCACCTCGGCCTATGTCGAGCGCTAATACACGGGCAAGATCGCCGTGGAAAATCACCCATAAGGCACCGATCGCACCGATCAAAAGGGCACCAGCAATGCGATGATTTGTGACTTGGCGCAACAATATCCACCCAAAACCCGCGGCAATAAAGGGTGTAAGCGTAAAAACCGCCGCCATTGAAACAGGGCTCGCTGTTTTAAGCCCCTCAAACATCAGAACAAAATAAAGGGCCATTAAGAATCCCATCAGGAAATAACGCCAAGCCGCCTTGGCGTGCTCCCTTTTAAAACTGCCTTGAATGATCACAATACTAGACAGAAAAATCGCCCCGATTGTGAACCTTAACGTGGTTAGAACCACTGGTGCGATGTCATTGGCGACACGCCCCCCAAAGGCAAAGGAGCCTGCCACCAGGATTGAAAAGGCTAACATCGCGAGATGTCCTTGGCGTTGGCCTTGGCTTAATTTGCTGCGCTTCAATGGATCACAGATTGTAGATGTAAAAATCACGCAAGGCATCACCTTCTAGATCAGCCGTTTTACCAACCTCTTCGCGACGCATGAAAATGTGATTATCAACCAGTTCTTGGCCAACGGCAGCAGACAAAACAGTGTCGCCTTCTAGATCATTGATTGCCCCTGCAAGATCCGTGGCACAACCGGTTTTAGCATCAACCGTTGCCATGCAATCACCGGTTTCCATCGCTGGCAACGCATAACCGTTTGCGACACCCAAGCGCGCGGCTTGTAATACAGCAGCAACGGCAGTGTAAGGATTAGATGACGCATCAGCCATACGATGTTCAAGACGCGCCTTTTTCCCACCTTCACTAGAAACGCGGGTCGTTACACCACGATGATCCCCTGCCCAGTTTTGCCAATAGCCGGACAAAGACGCTGGTTGCAAACGTTTATAACTTGGCGTCGTCGGTGCAATGAGACCGGCCAACCCATTGTGGTGATGCATAAGGCCAGCCACGCACCCTTTGGCCAAATCATTCATGCCAGGGTTGCCAGATTGGTCGGTGGCCAACGCATTATTACCATCTGCATCATTGAACGAAAAGTTGATGTGCATGCCAGAACCGCCCGCCTCGTCTATCGGCTTGGGCATAAACGTCAAAACAACGCCGTGTTCTAATGCAACCTCGCGCGCCATTAGTTTGAACAAGAATATGTCATCCACAGCCTTCAGGGCATCATCAAACGTCAGGGTAAATTCAAATTGCGGCGCGTCATATTCGGCGGTCAACATGTCCAATGAAAAACCCAGTTCCTCGGCTGTTTCCCAAATCGCGTCTGTAAATCGTATCGGGTCGGCAAATGGCCCCGTTCCATAGACAGTCGCCCCCGGTGTGTCATAGGGGCGAAGTTTTCCTGTCTCGTCACTTACAAAAGCAAAGCATTCCAGTTCGATGCCAATTTTGGGCGTCAGTCCCATTGATTGCCAATCAGCAAT
>Ga0208971_1001783_pt1 | contig 12259 bp, 12 predicted proteins | sample AOAMet1_18_M0_10_2_FD_188229 | JGI IMG/M metagenome (GOLD analysis project Ga0208971, IMG submission 188229) | Ammonia-oxidizing marine microbial communities from Monterey Bay, California, USA - CAN11_18_M0_10 (SPAdes) | ecosystem: Environmental > Aquatic > Marine > Intertidal zone | place... | reverse complement strand
AAAAGATGATAAAAGTGCTTTTCTTTCAACCGTTTCAAGCGAACTCGTAGCCATATTACAATGATGACAGCAAAAAATACAATTATCTATTGTGTGGGGTTCATCGTTTTCTATTCTTTCTATTGTTAATAGGTTTTTATCATAATCTTTTAATTGGGTTACTTGACCGCAATATATACAATCATTTATATTTTTTATTTTATTCTCAACCCATTCAATTGTAATATAATTGTCTGGTAGTTGCTCGCGGTTTATTCTATCATAACGCCTATCCGCAGCCTTTGAAGCGTTTACCATAACATAAGCACGAGTAGTATATATATTATCAGTGCATTTTATACAATGGTATTTTCGTCGTTTATGTATACAATTTAACTTTTCCACTTCGGTTAAGCAATCATTACAAAAATCATATAGGCGATCATATTTGACACTATATTTATAATTTTTGAATTCAACTAAATTATTACAAATAGAGCATCGCTTACATATACGCATAATATATATATATTAGTTCTATTCTGTTAAAAATCATTTTTTATTATTTTTTATATAAAAACATAAATAGGAATTGCGATTTACTAAAATCCCGTTAGACCAACGGGGAGACCATAATTTAACCAACATAGCGATATCCCGGCTTCGCCGGTTAGACCATCGGGGAGACCATTATGGTTAAATCATTTATCCAACTAATACAAATTATATACAATTTATTGAGTGGGGCAGGTGGGGCAGGTGGGGCAGGTATTTTCAAACTATTTATAGGATTTTATTTTTATTTTATTTTATAAAATTTTATTCTATTTTATAAAAAAAAACTGCCCCACTTATTACTTATTGATAAGAAGAACTTAAACATATTTATAAACATACTATATTTATCTTGATATAAGGTTAAAAAGTGCTGGGGCAGGTAATTGCCCCACTGCTGCCCCCAGCTGCCCCACTGGGGCAGGTATAGAGATTGTCGCACCCAAGCAATACAATATTTTTAAAAACTTGGTATTAGTCTCACCAAAGTAATACAAAATTAACTATTTTGAATAAACCAAAGGGTATACCCTTTCAATTGATTTTTGTTAAGTTCATTCTATTATTTTTATATTATTTTCAAGGTCTTTTAACAAGGATAAGAATGAATAAAAAGAAGAAGATATAAAAGAGGAATAATACACAAAAAAATACGCAACACAATATAATAAATGTTGTATTCTAAAAGTTGTATACTAAATATATAAAAACAATTAAATATATAATAATAATAATAATATTATGTGCGACACAGAGTTGTATGAATTGATGAATTACTATTCAAACATTCTCACATATATTATAACAAAAGAAAACAACCGAATATATTATCAAAAAACTAAACAAAAAAGAAAACAAGTATATCAAGAAAATAAAGCAAAACGACTTGAATATCAAAAACATTATGACAAAAAAAATAAAACACGATTAAAACGATGGAGACAAACACCGAATGGAAAAAAATATAATAGAATAAATAATTGGAAATTCAGCGGATTAATATGTAATGATATTGATGCTTTATATAATAAGTATTTAAATACACAGAATTGTGATAATTGCAATTGTATTTTAACAACAGACAGATATAATACATATACAACTAAATGTATGGACCACGACCATGTCACTGGATTATTTAGAAATATATTGTGTCATTCTTGTAATGTAAAACGAAGGTAATACAATAAAAATAAAAATTGATTTATCAAATTGCTTAAAACAATAAAAACATATATAAAACAATGGATAATAATAAAAAACTAAAAAAGAAAATTAAAAGAAAACCCAAAACCAAAGAAGAAAATAGACCAAGTATAACATATGAAGAATATACAAAGTTAATTAATATGTTTGCTATGTTAATTAAAAAAAACTATGGTAAATATAATATTGAATTTATTCGTGGAGATTCTTGGGGAGATAAAATTCATATTTTATTAACTGTTATTTTTAACGATACCCATCAATTAATGATAAGTCCCCTTGATAATTGGCACTCTGTTAAAAAAACAATAGATGACCTTTTATTAAAAACAAGGTCAAACGAATGTCAAATATGTTTTAATAATTCAAAACATTTTTGCTCTTGTGATGTTTGTAATAAACAATATTGTATGGGTTGCCATATAGATATCATTAAAACAAATAAAGGTATATCATTATGTCCATTTTGTAGATATACAACAGGTTTTAAAATGTCTAAAAAAACCATGAATAAATATATTGATAATTTTAATAGTTATATGAATTAATAAAAAAATGATTTATAATTCTATTAAAACAACTTAAACAATATACAATATTATAATCTGTATGAACGATAATAAAATTATTAACAATTCTAAAAGTGATAATAAAATACTTATTAAAAAGCCCAGAGGCAGAGCAAAGAAATATACAGAAGAAGAAATTAAAGAAAGAAGAAAAGCACAAGGGAGAGCATACAGAGCGAGAAACCTTGAAGCACGTAGAGAAGCATGTAAAAAGTGTAATAGCAAAAAGGTATCGTGTCCTGGTTGTGGTGCTATCTTTAATATTAATAACATGAAGAAACATTTGGAAACAAAGAAACATAAACAAGCAATGGAACATATACAAAATATGAAACGCAATGAAGAATAAAAATATATATAATAAATAAATATATATAATAAAAATAAAAAATTGATTTATAAAAATACTTAAACCATTACTAATATATATATAGTATATTAATAATGAATACTCTTAAAACTTTTTGTAAAAAAAATGATATTAAATTTATGTCTTTAAACATTGATGGTTATAAAACCAAAAAAGTTGATTTTCTTGATAGAACAAGCAAAGATTTAAAAAAGTTAAAAAAGAACAGTCTTATTAAAACAGATGGTTATGTTATGCTTGATACATCTAAACATGTATTTATTGATGTTGATTTTAAAAATGGTGTTGATTACGGCAACCAAATGAATAATATGATTACAAACCTATGTAATACATACCCTTATTATAAATCAATGACAAAACAACAAGGGAAACATATTATTTTAAACAAAGACCAATATATTAACTTGAATAGAACAAGCACAAGATTACAGACACAATTTAAAGATATTGAATTATTGACAGGACAGCCAGCAATCGTTAAAATGGATAAATTCTTATCTAGCGATTATATTAAAATACCAATGTGTAAATATGAGAATGTTAAACCCATTGATATGAACACAATTGTTAAAACAGAAAGACCAACAGTTAAAAAAATTCTGATTACACCAAGAAAATCACCTAAGAAAACACAAACACCAAAACAAACAGAACAATCGGATAAATTGATTTTTAAAGAACTTGCTGATAATATTAAAGTTGAATACTTGACCGAATATGGTTGCTGGTTAAAAATCATGACTGCGTTAAAGAACTTGAATATGGATAATGTTGCAGATGAAGTTAGCCAGAAAGCAACTGATAAATATGATAAAACAAACAACGACAAAATATATAATTCAATTAAATCAAATAATTCAATTACATCTAAGATACTATTCTATTATTCTAAATTAAGCAATGAAAAGAAACATAAGAAGATATTAAAAAAACATACAGCAACCGAAGCACTAACAGAACAAGACTATACCAATATTATTTTAAATCTAACTGGTGATAATTGGATTTATCAGGATAATGTTGTTTATAGATTTAATTCTAAATGGTGGGAAGAACTTGAAGACAACCAAACAAAAGCATACTTTTATAACTTACTACAAAAACATTATAAAAGTATTCTAACAGACACAGAAACAGAATATAATAACACAGAAGACGAAGATAAGAAATTTGAATTAGATACAAAAATTAAAACATTAAAAGGCATCTTAAAAGAAATAGGGACATCATCATTACGTAAGAATATCTTAGATATCTTTAAACAGACTTTAAGTATTCAAGAAAATAAGAAACTTAACAGCAAACCTAATATATTGTGTTTTAACAATGTATGTTATGACCTATATACAAATAAACAGATTCCTTTTGACAAGAAACATTATAATACACTAACAACAGGATACGACCTTGATTTGGAAGCAAACGCAGATATTGCACAAAAATTATTAAACTCTATATTTATAGATGAAGAAGAACGGAATACATATTTATCTATTTTAAGAACTGGCATGTATGGACAAACATTGGAAAATTTTATTATAGCAAATGGCAAGGGTAGAAATGGCAAAGGTGTCCTTCACGAAGCAGTATTAAATATGCTTGGTGATTATGGATATACATTGCCGAGTAATGTATTACTCGCAGGGACAAAATCAGGAGCAAACCCAGAAATAGCCAACCTACATAATAAAAGGTTTGTTGTTTGTAGAGAACCAGATGAAAAAAAGAGTTTATCCTTATCGACCATCAAAGAAATAACTGGTGGTAATGAAATCAATGCACGGCAGTTATATAGTTCAAATACAAAAACTAAATTGTCATTAACGCTAATCATGGAATGTAATAAACGATGTTCGTTTAATTCTCGTGTTGATACAGCAGCAGCCGATAGAATTGTTGACGTTGGATTTAAATCATATTATACAACAGATAAAACACAATTAGATGAAGATGACCCATATATCCAAATGTGTAATAAACAATTAAAAACAGATGAATACAGAGAGCAAATTAAACATTCTTTATTTATGTTATTGATTAATCATAATAGTGATATTAGGAACATTTATGTATGTGATAGCATCAAACAAAGAACAGAGGAATATCTACAAGATAATGATAAGATATTAACAGTATTAAACGATACTTATGAAAAAACTGGCTTACCGACTGATTTTATTAAATTAGATGATTTTCATGATGACTATATAACAGAGACAAATACTAATATAACAAAAAAGTCATTCAAGGATGATATTGATAGCAACCCATTTATTACCTTTAAACCAAGACATAAATATTATATTGATGATACACGCAAGGAAGTGAGGAATGTTATTGTTGGATACAAGATAAAACATTGTCAAATTATTGAAGAAGAGAAAGAAAAGAATTGTTTATTTTAATATATATATTTATTAGTGGGGCAGGTGGGGCAGGTATTTTCAAACTATTTATAGAAATTATTTTTTATTTTATTTTATAAAATTTTATTCCACTTTATAAAAAAAAACTGCCCCACTTATTACTTATTGATAAGAAGAACTTAAACATATTTATAAAAACACTATATTTATCTTGATATAAGGTTAAAACGTGCTGGGGCAGGTAAGTGCCCCACTGTTGCCCCAGACTGCCCCAGTGGGGCAGTTAATATAAATACATATTATAACTAATACCAACTTTTTAAAATATTGTATATATATACAATTGTTTAACACTTTTGTAATAAACAATATATAAACATTCGTTTAATATATATATATAAATTCTTAATAAGAACTAGTAATATGGAAATTGAGAGATTTATTGAAATGAATACAGCGAGTGATTATACAAAGAAACGATATAGAGATTGGTATGGGCGTCTATTGAAACAATTGAATACAAAGACTTTATTAGATGTTGATAAAAAATTAATATTAGATGCTGTTATTGTATTAGGTAAGAAATCTAAAATAGACTGGCTTAGCACGGTACTAAGTATATTTTCTAAGTTAAACCCAGATGATGATATAAGTTTATTTGGTGATACTATCAAAGAATGGAGGAATGAAAAGATGAATAAACAAAAGGATAAGAACAAAGAAGAGATTAGCGTGATGAATTACAAACAATTAAATGCAATTCTAAATAATGCTATGAAGACAATACAAGCAGAAGATTACAATGCTATATATGTATTAGTGTTATTCTTAATAGTCAAATACAATACAAGAAATATGGATTTGATTATTAGATATATTAATAAAAAAGACTTAGATGATAAAGGAAACTATCTATATTTTGATGGCGCTAATCTGATGTATATAAGGAATGATTACAAAACAGCAGATAAGTATGGTGAGAAACTAATTAAAATTACTAATCCATTTATCAAAAGAATCATCAAGAAGAATCCATTTATTAAATTAAATGAACTGGTAATAAATACACAGAAGGGTATACCTTATACTAATATAACAATTAACAGATTTATAGGCAATATAATACCAAAGTTGACAGGATTAGATATTAAACTAAATCAACAGATTATATATAAAATCATTCGTAATCATTTTAAAAACAAAAATAGTTATAGTAAGTTAGATAAGATGAGCGATAACAGAGGGCATTCACTTGAAATACAAAAGACCTGGTACGGTAGTTAACCAGCCCACAGATAGTGATAGCTCCAATAGTTTGCTGTATTCTTATCTTTATAAGTTAAATTACCATCTTTATCTTTAATGGCTCTGGCACGTTTTAAATAGGATTGTCTTCGTTTCTCATCTTTGTGTTGGGTATAGTCTTCATAACGAGCATCTCCAAAATGTATCAATCTCTTCTTACCATCTTTCATAATTATGACACTAAATTTTTTATTTTTGGCTTTGCTTGGAAACGGTTTATATAATTCTTTATTATCCATATATATAATATAGAATGATTTTTTTAATATTAGTCATATTAATTATTTGGTTATATGGAATATACAAACTGACACCACGAGATTTAAATCTTTAAACTTTCAAATCGCTTAATCTATCTTCCTTATCATCATCATCATCATCATCTGGAAGTTTGCGAGTACATTTGCTAATACCACATGAGATATTTGTACATCGTGATTTTCTAACATTTTGCATTACAATAGCAATAAACCCGCCTAACGATAATAACACAGCGGACACAAACACAGAAATAGTACCAAGGTTCTCCCCTGATACATTAACATTTATATCTTGAGGTTGTTGTATATCATTAGCCTCTGTCTCCATTGACATTGATGAATTCATTTATATAATATATAATAAAATAATTATGTTATTCTATTATATAAAATGGATAACAAAATTAGAGGATATTCTCAACTTCGGGGTAGTAACTCAGACAGCGGTAAAGTATATAAGTTAATGAATGGCAAGACACAATATATGTTAAAGAAACCGATGTTTAACGTTAAGGTTATTACTGACGACTTACCAACTTACCAGAACGCTAAACAAGTTAAACTTAAAAATAAATACATGAAGAAACCAGAACAGGAAGCACCAGAAGATGTCACACTTAAAGTTAAAGATAAAGATAAATATTTTCAAGGCGGAAACGTAGACGGGGGGTTGATGGATCCGAACCCTGTAACTATATAAATTTATTATATTTAATTATAGTATAAATGAGAATAACTACTAACGATATTAATGAATCTGTTGGCAAAATGTCTATTGACGGCAAGAGAGAACCAAGCATTGACGCACCTGAAAAACTAACAGTCAAAGCAAAGAAGGCAATAAAAGATAGCAAAATTAGTGAAGTAGAATACCTGACATGTCTTGCTTATGCGAAGAGCCAACCCAGTGGTCACCGTAAACTTAAACTAAATTATCCAAGCCTTAGGCAAATGCTTACATCAAGCCAACCGATTAAACGAGATTTAACTGATGTATCTGGGCTTTCAAGAGGCGGTAAGGTCGCTTCATCTGGTAATGCCAAAGCATTGACTCACTCAGAGCATCTTGCCAATATTAAAAATAACAATCGTGTTGTTAATATGGATTACAACAGTTCTCTACAAGATTTTAAAAACCCGAATTATACTTCATTCAAGAATTTGATTAAACTCAAATAAATCTTTTCTTTCTTTTTTTAAAAAAAATATAAAATAAAAATATATTCTTATTTTATATAAATATGTCACTAACAGAAACAGAAACAATGACAGGAATATTGAGAGGCAAGTCTGGTATTGTTGAGCGAGTTACGATGGAACAAGAAAAAGAAGACATTATCGCAGATTTTAAAAAACTTGATACTGCAAAATCAAGACGAGAATGGATAAATAAACTGTTTGCAGCATCCAAATTTAACAAAGAAAAAAGGAAAAATATCAGTGAGTCACTGAAAGAATTAAGGGGATCATTTCAAAAATTGGATAAAGCGACCGATTATGTAAATCAAAACTCCCTTTTAATGTCTGTTACAAAAAAAGAACAAAAAGAAGAAAAAGAAAACTTTCAACCATATACACCAAATCAACTTGTTGCGATATCATCGCCAGGTAAGTTATCAAAAATTCGAGAAAAAATAGTTAATGATTATGATATGAGTAAACCACAAATCAAAGACCAAATTGCAAATGATTTATATGGGATTGTTCCATCAAGAGCACCAACAAACCAACCGAAAGCCATTGAAGTTCTTGAACCAGATGACAGTGTTGACCTCGATGCAAACACACGAGGTGGAATGAAAAAAGAAATGGAAAAAGAAGCCAAAAAGGTTACAATAAGAGTAAAAAAAAAAGAAAAAGGCAGTGCTTCAACTGCGGTGGCACTCCCGTCAGGCGATGTTTCAACTGCTGTGGCAAATACACGAGGTGCTGCACGTAGAGCAACTCAACAACAGCCAAGAATAGGTAGCGCATCAACTGCCACTCAACCTCCTCCTGTAATGAGTCCAGACAGTTTAACCGAAGAACAAGAACGTAATATTCAGAGCGATTCTGTAAGAAAAGCAAGAAAAGAAATGTTTGATAAATTGTTAAGAGAAAATCCTGATTTTCTACCACAATCAAAATCTTCAAAAGAGCAATTTAAACAGACTGATGTTGAAAATGTTGAACGAACTCAAATAACTGATATCCCCAACTCACGGACAGCAAGTGATTTTAAAACTGTTAAGCAACTCAATGATGATATTAAATATTTCTTTTCTAATTTTGGAGAAGCATTAAAGGACGAAGAAGCACGTTATAAATCTATGAGCAAAACAAGTAAAAAGGTTGTATTAGACATGCATAAACGCATTGTCGCTAAATTGAAAGCAAAATCACCTGATAAAAAAGGTGAAAATATTGGTGTTGTTATTGATGGTAAAGATTATGTTAAAAAAATGGTTAATGAAATTCTATTAACACAGAGTGCTTCTAAGTTAAGACCTGATGATTTAATTATAAATGTAACTGACCCTGAACAAAATAGAGATAAAGGTTTAAGTGATATTGGTACATACGAAGTTAAAGGCGGTCGCAGTGTTCAAAAAGAGCCGATTTATCAGTTTATTCCAACTGATAACAGTGATGTTTATAAAGAAAGCAAGAAACCAAACAGAATTACTAAACTTGCTATGCCTAAGACAAAAGCCGAAACTTATCAAAAAGAATATAAACAAAATGAATTTGCGAGACCTCCGAAAAACAAACCTGTAAGATTAAAATATTTATATTAATATATACAAATGTCTTCTGTTTTCAAAATGAGTAATTTAAAAATTGGTCTATCAAATGACGACACAAATGATGTTAATATTGAACATAGAAACCCTGCTCATAAAATTTTAATTAATGGTGTTGAACCTGGTGGAGGAGGTGGAGCGTCTCTTCCTATATCAGGAACGGGTAATATTGATATTATTGGAGATATTACTGCCACGACATTATCAACAACGGGAGATATTCAAACGACAACAGGGACAAGCGATATTGTAAGTGGTAGAAATTTTTATTTCGATGGAACTGATATTTTTAAAAGAGATATCGTTGGAGGAGTCGCTACGAATACGTCATATACAAATTATAAACAACTTGCTATAAAAGATGCTGGTAATACTTTCACGGGGGCTAATAAATTTAATGATAATATTACAGAATTCGCCGAAAAAGTAAGCGTGGGAGAAAGAGACGCACAGGGCTTATTTACTCAAAATTTAGCATTAAATAAATCTGGTAATATTGAAAGCAAAACAATCAATAACACTACACAAATCACCTGTGGCGAAATAACTTGTGACAATGGTGGTAATAACGAATGTAAAGCAAGAATTTTTAACACACGCACAAGTGGCACGAATGGATGGAATATTCAACAGGCTGTTGAAGAAGCGAATGCCCCTGGCAACGCCGCAAATAATATATTACAAATCGCTGCGACGCAAACCCAAGCCGCAGGCATACCTGTTGAAGTTTATATAACAAGTAGCGAATATAACCCAAGTAATGGAGATAATCCTAATATTAAGTTGATACCAAGTACCGTTTTGAATGGCGGACGCATACAAGCATCCCAGTTTGATTTAGGCACTGCCTCTGGGCGTTATTACTTAAAACAAGACATTGGAGGACCTTTAAACGATGTTTTACAAATTAAGGCTCCGACCGCAGCAGGAGAAGTCCATTTTCAAGATAATTTAGGGGGAGATACACTAAAAATTAAAAATGCATCAGTTGATTTAAAAAATGATATTCCTATTCTTTTTAATAATTTTTCATTTAGACCTCAACAATATACCTTTAATTTTAGTAATGCTGTTATAGATGATAATCCTAATGTTATGTTTAATAGTCATACCTCTTTATGGACTAATATTAATGATGGTGGAGTTCAAAAAACACTTGCTACTATTGGAAATAACTTTTTTAAAATGACTATAATAGGAGTTCCTGATAATAGTGCTGGTGTTTATGGAAACTTTAGATGGAGCGGAGACTTTCCTTTTTTGAATCCTGCTTTTCCTACTGGAACAGTTATGAACCGATACGATGGTAATTTTAGTATAATAAAGAGTCCTGCTAATTTTACTAAACCTGATATATGTGGGTTTTCTAACACTTCAACGGATTATAAATTATGTTTTCCTAGCGTTACTAGTGGGACGGATACTTACTCAGGAACAATTAGAATCACTATATTGAATACATAAAATCCCGATTTCTAATTAACTAATTAATTAATTAATTAAATTAGAATAGCGTATTTTATCCAAAATTATTTTCTAAACTAATGTTATAAATAATGTCTCAGTCTTGGTTAAACTCTCTCGCAAACTCATCCCTTAACGCTACTCTTGAAGCAAGCGAATCCGTCCGTAATCCTCTTGTATATTCTACAAAGGAGATCGTCCCAGCTCACGCCGTATCGTGGAATGACATTGAGCCTGTTACGGGAGGCAATGTTGTCACGAATGGCACTACTACCTTCCAACTTAATAAATATGGTGTAATCTCTCAGATTCTTCTTAACTATGATAGAAAACCAGGAGCCGAAGCAGCATTACCAGTTAATGATTTTCTTAAAGTTATTGAACGAGTTGACCTTATGTGTTCAAGCCGAACCATCGCCACATTAACTCGTGATGATTTACGTGCTCAATTTTCTAACCTAACCCAGAGCCAGTTTAATCCTGTTAATGACTCTTGTGTTAAAGAACGATCAAGTGGGACAGCCGCACAGCCATATTGTGTACCTCTCCATTTTGGTTTTCAAGACCATCTTAATACTTGTCTGGATGCGAGTTTTTTGGAGCCTCTACAACTGGCTATTACTTGGGGACCTAATTTTAAAGTTCCTAACGCAGCAAAGGATGCGGGCATTGCTGCAACAATAGATAATTGTAAACTTAAAGTAAGATACATTAATATGCCTGAGAACCAGGTTGCTAAAATTATTAGTGAAAATTATGATGCTCCTGAATTGAATATATTAACCTCTCGGTATGTTGATGAATCTGCCGAGACTGTCCCAGGAACTGGCACAAGCACCAGTGTTAAATTTTCACTTAAATCCACTGAGTGTGTAGAAAATTTTTATGTAATGGTATATAAAAATGAAATTGGGGATTTGTCTACTCTTGACTTGGCACAAATTAATAGTGTAGAATTTCTAAGCTCTGGACAGCGTATATGCAAATTCGCACCTGCTGAATTGAACCATATTAATATGGAAGAAAATGGCTGGGCTGTTCGTTCTAATGACGCAACTGCTGGCTCTGGTTCATATGATAATGTTGTCCGTATCCCACTTGGTTATTTCGTTGATGATAAACTTAGTAATATGGCTTCTCTTCGTGAGATGTCTAATGCTGAGATTGTTGTTAGTTTTACTTCTGTGGACGCGACACTGTACCGAGTTAGTGTGGTCGAGGAGTGTGCTGCCTTATATGCTATCAATTCTTCAAGTGGTCGTATTAATCTGAGTCTGAGCAATTAAGTTAAATCATCAAAGAAATTTATTATTTTTAATTATTTTATTATCAATGAAATAATTATTTTATTATTATTTTTATATATATGTATTATATATACAAAAATGGCAATATTGCA
>Ga0208971_1001779_pt1 | contig 12275 bp, 8 predicted proteins | sample AOAMet1_18_M0_10_2_FD_188229 | JGI IMG/M metagenome (GOLD analysis project Ga0208971, IMG submission 188229) | Ammonia-oxidizing marine microbial communities from Monterey Bay, California, USA - CAN11_18_M0_10 (SPAdes) | ecosystem: Environmental > Aquatic > Marine > Intertidal zone | place... | reverse complement strand
CTATTTTACCGATAGCAGTGATCCGGAAAACATTGTCAGCATGACTGAATCCACTGGCATCAGTCAGTATCTGGCGGATAAATATGGTCCCACGGAGCTCGCCGTGCTGTCCAGCGAACCGGCCTATGGTGAATACCTTAACTGGCTGCATCGCAGTGATGCGACCCTGACCTTCCCCCAGACTCTGGTGCTGCGCTATACAGTGCTTGAGCCTGAAGCGACACGGCTGCCAAAAGTGGCGGAGGACTACACCAAGTGGTTCTTCTCACGCCTGCGCTCAGTTGAGTTGGCACTCTCCGATGGTCGTCAGTTTCTCTGTGCGGACCGCTTTACCCTAGCGGATATTTCAGTGGGCTTTGCCCTCTATTTTGCCGATATGCTGAGCCTTAAAAAGGGCTTTAAACCCCACACATTCGCCTATTACGAAGGTCTTAAACAGCGCCCTTGCTTTCAGCAGGCGATTGTTAACAACAGTTCACAAAATATCTTATAAGGTCTCTAAGAATGTCAGTCCACGCCCGTTACCCAAAACTGTTTGCCTCTCTGGATTTGGGTTTTACCCAGCTTAAAAACCGTGCCCTGATGGGCTCTATGCACACTGGCCTAGAAGAAGTCGAAGGTGGCTTTGAGCGCTTGGCGGCCTATTTTGCTGAGCGCGCTCGGGGCGGTGTTGGCATGATGATCACTGGTGGTATCAGCCCTAACGAAGAGGGCAGCATGGGTTCTGAGATGTCCACGACTGAGCATGCTGAGGGTCACCGTCAGGTCACCGAGGCGGTTCATGCTGTGGATCCCGATATTAAAATTTGCATGCAGATACTCCATGCTGGCCCGTTGGCCCACACTCCAAACTTGGTTGGTCCTTCCGCTGTGCCTTCGCGCCTGTCGCGGTTGGTGCCAAATGAACTGGACGAAGCCGGTGTACAGAAGCAGATTGACGATCATGTTAACTGCGCGAAAATGGCTAAGTTGGCAGGTTATGACGGGGTAGAAATTATTGGCTCAGCGGGTTACTTGCTGAGTACTTTTTTGGTCGAGAAAACCAATCAGCGGGACGATCAGTGGGGCGGTAGTTATGAAAACCGTATGCGCTTCCCATTAGAGATTATGCGCCGCTGTCGTGCTGGGGTGGGTGAGAACTTTATTTTGATTTTCCGCATCGCGGCGATGGATATGTTACAGGGTGGCATGTCTTGGGATGAGGTGGTGCTGCTGGCCAAAGAGATGGAAAAAGCGGGCGCCACGATTATTAGCACACACTTTACCTGGCATGAGTCTGCAGTTCCCACTATCGCGACTATGGTGCCTCGCGCCGCATTCTCCGGTGTCACTGGGCGACTGCGCAAAGAACTTAATATACCTACCATTACCAGCAATCGAATCAATATGCCCGATGTGGCAGAGCAGGTTCTCGCCGATGAGGATGCCGATATTGTCTCTATGGCGCGACCCATGCTGGCGGATGCGGAGCTGGTATTAAAGGCTTTTGAAGGTCGTGAAGACGAAATTAATACCTGTATCGGCTGCAATCAAGCCTGCTTGGATCATGGTTTTGAAGGCAAGGAAATCAGTTGTCTGGTGAATCCGCGCGCGCTTAGCGAAACCGTTTTAAATTACGATCCGACTGCAATGCCAAAGAGCATTGCTGTAGTGGGTGCCGGTCCAGCGGGTCTAGCCTATGCCACCGTTGCTGCCCAGCGCGGCCACTCGGTGACACTCTTTGATGCGGGCAGTGAGATTGGTGGTCAGTTTAATTTGGCTAAGCAGGTTCCCGGTAAAGAAGAGTTCTATGAAACCCTTCGATATTATTCGCGCATGCTTGAAGTGAACCGGGTGACGGTGAACTTAAATACCACTGTCTGTGCCGAGGATTTAAAGTCGGGAGGCTTTGATCATGTGGTGGTTGCCACGGGCATTACACCTCGGACACCGGATATAGAGGGTATTGATCACCCGAAAGCGGCGAGCTATATCGATGTGATTCGCGGCAATGTTGAGGTGGGTAAGACCGTTGCGGTGATGGGTGCCGGTGGTATTGGTTTTGATGTCTCGGAGCTGATTATGCACAAAGGCGTTTCTGCGGCGATGGACAAAGAGGTGTTTGCCCGGGAATGGGGTATCGATTTTGCCAATCATCCTCGCGGTGGTGTTACTGGTGTGGTGCCTCAGGTTGAAGCGGCAGATCGTCAGGTATTTCTATTGCAGCGTAAATCCACTCCTGTGGGCCGTGGCTTAGGGAAAACCACGGGCTGGACTCACCGTATGTCATTGGCCAAGCGCGGCGTACAAATGATGAATGGTCTTGAATACACCAAAATCGATGATCAGGGTTTGCACATCAGTATCGACGGTGTTGCCCAGGTACTTGAGGTGGATACCGTGATTATCTGCGCCGGACAGCTGCCGAAACGAGATCTGTTTGATCAACTGAGTGATAGTGGTATTGCTACCAGTCTGATTGGCGGTGCCTTTGAGGCCTCTGAATTGGATGCCAAGGCGGCGATTAAGCAGGCCAGTTATTTGGCTGCAGAGATTTAAACTGCATTGGCGGAAACGGCGTATAACCTCCTAATAAAATAATTGAACTAACTGTATTCACGAGTGGTATCAGCCGCTCAATTTGAATTGACACAAACAATGCCACAACCTAAGCTGTGGCAAAAATACTAATAGTGGGGAGTAACATAGATGGACATTAAATTTTCAGCAGAAGATCTTGCCTTCAGAGATGAAGTGCGTGATTTCTTCGCCAGTGAGTTTGACGCAGATGCTGCTAAGCAGCTCAGCGGCGTGCAGAGCGAAGGCTACAAAGCGGCGATCGTCAACTGGCAGAAGAAGCTGCATGCCAAGGGCTGGATCGCGCCGGGCTGGCCAACAGAGTATGGCGGCACCGGTTGGAGTGTGACGCAGAAGTTTATCTATGAGACTGAGCGCGGTGCAGCGGGTATTCCCGACGTGGTGCCATTTGGTCTGAAAATGGTTGCCCCGGTGATCTTCACCTTTGGCACCGAAGAGCAGAAAGCGCGTTTTTTGCCGGAGATTCTGTCCAGTGATACCTGGTGGTGTCAGGGTTATTCTGAGCCGGGTGCCGGATCAGATTTGGCTGCACTAAACACCACTGCGGAATATGCCGGTGACAATTATCTGGTTAATGGTGCCAAGATCTGGACCACCTTTGCCCAGTATGCCGATTGGATTTTCTGTCTGGTTCGCACCACCAAGGATATGCGCAAGCAGCAGGGTATTAGCTTCCTGCTGATCGATATGAAAACGCCAGGTATCACCGTTAAGCCAATCGTGACTATCGATGGCAAGCACAGCCTTAACGAAGTGCATTTTGAAAATGTGCTGGTGCCGCGCGAGAACCTGATTGGTGAGCAGGACAAAGGTTGGACCTATGCCAAGGCTCTGCTGGCTCACGAGCGTACCGGTATGGCTGAAGTGGCTGATTCCAAACGTATGTTGCGCACGCTCAAGCAGCGCGCCACAGAAGAGGTCAATGGCGGTCAGGCAATGATCAATGACCCAGTGTTTCAGCTGCGTCTTTCCGATATCGAAATGGAGCTGATGGCGCTGGAATATACTGAACTGCGTGTTTTCGCCTCAATGGCTGCCGGCGGTATGCCAGGACCTGAGTCGTCACTGCTAAAAATTAAGGGCACGGAAATCTGTCAGGCGATCCACGAGCTGCAGTTGCAGTTGGCTGGTAGTTATGGCGGTGCACTCCAGGCTGTCGAGGGTGAGTTGAGCAGCGCTGAGCTGGGTCATGACTACGCCTATGAAGCCCGTGGCAAGTATATGTATGGCCGCGCCGCAACCATCTATGGTGGTTCCAATGAAGTGCAGCGCAACGTGATTGCCAAAGCCGTACTCGGCCTTTAGGCCCCAACAGATTTCCGGAGTTTATACAGATGAATTTTGATTTTTCAGAAGAACAAACCATGATCAAAGACAGCGTCGCGCGTTTTGTGCGCGAGGAATATGACTTTGATACCCGCCGTAAAATTATCAATTCAGAAGAGGGCATCAGCCGTGACTTCTGGAACACCTTTGCTGAGTTGGGCTGGTTGTCGGTTCCCTTCGCCGAAGAGTACGGCGGTTTTGGTGGCACCGTAGAAGATCTAGCCGCAGTGATGGAAGAGCTGGGTAAAGGCATTGTTGTGGAGCCCTATGTGTCCACCGTGGTGATGTTTGGTGGTCTGGTGGCGGCGTCAAATAACAGCGCCTTAAAAGAAGCAATTATTCCAACCGTGATCGATGGCAGCTGTATGGGTTCATTTGCCTTTGCTGAACGTCAGTCCCGTTACGAGCTGGCCGATGTGGCGACCACTGCAGCGCCCTGTGATGGCGGCTACCGCATCGACGGTGAAAAGACTGTGGTCATTAACGGTGGCAGTGCCGACAAGTTTGTTGTCAGTGCCCGCACCAGTGGTGGCCAGTTTGATCATCAGGGTGTCAGCTTGTTTTTGGTCGATGCCAGTGCTGATGGCGTATCGGTTAAAAGTTACAAGACGATGGATGGCCAACGCGCTGCCACTTTGACACTGGCCAATGTAGTGGTTGCTGAAGATCAGCTGCTCAATGATCTGGGGCAGGGTATGGATCTGGTTGATCAGGTTATGCCAAGCATTCTTATGGCGCTCAGTGCAGAGGCTCTGGGTATTATGGCGACACTCAACAGCATTACCGTTGACTACTCAAAAACCCGTCAGCAGTTCGGTTCGCCGATTGGTTCCTTCCAAGTCTTGCAGCACCGCATGGTGGATACCTTCATGGCCTGTGAACAGGCTAAATCTATGCTCTATCGCAGCCTCTGTCAGGCCGGTGAAGTTGCCGCGGACGCGGATGCGGATAGTGCAGAGTTCTTGAAGTCAGTGCATGCATTAAAGGTCACTGTGGCGAAATCTGGTAAGCAGATTGGCGAAGAGGCGATTCAGTTGCACGGGGGTATTGGTATGACTGATGAGCTAAATATTGGCCACTTTGTCAAACGCCTGATGACCATTAACGTCACGCTTGGTGACCGCGATTTCCATCAAAAGAAGTTTAATCAACTGAGCTATTCAGGGTCGTGATTATCCTTGCTGGGATGGCTATCTTAGGCGCAATTGTTCTAGGGCTTCTGGCCTTGGTGATGTGGTTTAATCGAGATACTCTCAGCAAATATGATCTTCCATTGGGGCAGCGTTTTAGCCCCGCTGATGCCACTGCCGCGGCAGCATCTGCTGCGGCGGTAACGGCACTCAACAAGCGCCTTCGCGGTGCCAGCGGTCCGCTGGAAAAAATGCCCTGGCAACAACGTGTGTTGGCCATGCGTGAAACCATGGATAACTTCTTTGCTGGGGCGGTCATATCCAGTGTGGTGACACCTGTTGATGCCGCGGGTGTGCCCGCGGAATGGGTGGTGGCGCCGGGTGCCGATAGCAGTCGCCGATTTCTGTATATTCATGGGGGCGCCTTTATGGCCGGCAGTCCCCAGTGTTATAGAGTGCTCACGGATAAATTATCCGAGATTACCAATAGCGCGGTGCTGGTGATTGACTACCGTTTAATGCCGGAAAATAGCCGTCTCGATTGTATTGAAGACTGCCGCACCAGCTATGATTGGATGCTTGAGAATGGCCCCGAGGGACCAGACGCTATGGCACCCAAAGCGGTGTTTGTGGCCGGTGACTCTGCCGGTGGTAACCTGACTTTGGCACTGTTGGCGTGGATTCGCGATACTCAGCGTGCGCAACCCAATGCGGCTCTGGCACTGTCTCCGGTTACCGATGCGCGCTTTACCAGTCCCAGTATTCGCGGCAATCTCGATTCCGATGTAATTCTTAAACCTCTGGCCAAACGCTTAGCCTGGGTGCCTGGATTTTTAATTGGCCTCGCCGGGCGCTATATGGCTGGGCACAAGGCTTCAGATCCAGTTGTCTCGCCGCTGCTTGGGGATCTGTCCGCTCTGCCACCTATTTTAGTGCTGGCCAGTGACTGTGAAATTCTCCGTGATGACGGCCGTCGTTACGTTAATAAGGCGGTTGAGGCGGGGACTGATGCCAGTCTGATGCTATGGGACAATGTGCCCCATGTGTGGCCGGTATTCTATCCGGATCTGCCCGAGGCTGGCGAAGCCCTCGAGCAGGTGGATCTGTTCTTTAAACGTCATGCCTAAGTTGCAGCGCCGCTGCTCTTGTACCCTGAACCCTTCTAAACAAGCTTAAACCCAAACCAGCTATAACCTCCGCTCTTGCTTAGGCGGAGGGTTTGCGCAGCATCAGCTCCGGCGTGGCATCGCGGTAGGCAATATACTCAGGGTCTGTTCCCCAGCGCTTTTCGGCCATCGCTTCAAGCATGGTGATACCACTGACTCGCGTCAGCAGCAGATAGACAAATATCGGGGAGATCATGGTCGCCAATTGCCAACCTGACAGTACCGGCAGTGCCACCAGAGCCACACCGGCCCAGAGGGTAATCTCGCCAAAATAGTTGGGATGTCGCGACCAGGCCCAGATGCCCGTGGTGATAAAGCGCCCCTGATTTTCTGGCAGCTTACGGAAACGGGTTTTCTGGCTGTCCGCCATCACTTCAACGGTAAAGCCAAAGACCCAGAGAGCAATGCCGGTATAGGCCATTAGGCCCAGTGGTGTGCTGGTATCTGAGGTGATTGCCGCCAGTCCTGCGGCCATGGTCATCAGCACCCAGAGTCCGCCGAGGGTCCAGGTCATAAGAAACCAGGTAAATTTGGTTTTCATAATTCTAAAGCGTTTGTCCTGACCGTCTTTTTTAATCCGCCAGAATAAAAACGATCCCAGTCGAACGGCCCAGATAACAATCATTGCGCAGATAATTACATCGCGAAGATCCATATCCGGGTTTAGATAGACTGCCACAATCACGGTGGTGATGTAGGACAGTGAGCCGGTTAGGTCGAAGTAATGCTCGGTCTGAAAGGCAAAGGAGGGCACAAATACCGCCCAGTGGAGAGCAAAACCAATTGCCCCGCATAGGGCGAAGAGGGCTATACCCTCGTACATTAGGCTGCCTTGACTGCCGACCAATAGCATAACGCCGCCTAGAATCAGTGAAACGAGAATACCGATAAGTGTATGGGAGGTTTTCATTGTCAGTCTCTTTTATAGGGCGATTTTTAAGCCCCTGTTATTGTTGTTTTTATAACGCCTCCTTTACCCCTGCAGAGACGGCTATCCCGGTCACAATGGGATTATCTCTTTTTACGAGAATTTAGCCAGAATAGATCGACTGACAGGCCTTTATCCCTTGGTGGCTTCTTTTCTAGTAGTGCGTCCCGGATAGCATATCTCGTAATAGAGGCTCTCGTAACAGAAAGCCTCGCAACAAAGAGCCCCGCAAGGATTAATCCAGTAGCAGCCTAGCAAGATGCCCGCGGTGATGCTGAGCATCGCCATACTGATGCTGTGCCCACTGAGCCCGTCGAATATAGAGCATTGCATCGCAGTCATAGGTAAAGCCCATGCCGCCGTGAAACTGCACCGCTCTGTCGCCGGCAAACAACAGGGTTTCCGTGGCCTGTGCTTTGGCCATACGACAGGCAATCTCAGTATCTCCCTCCAGTGGTGCTCCATGTAGCCCCTCATCTAAGAGAGTCGCGGCGTGATAGATCAGGCTGCGTGAGGAATCCATCTGCAGTAAAATCTCCACTGTAGGGTGTTTTAGCGATTGGTATGAACCGATAAGACGACCAAACTGAATGCGGCTAGTCAGGTAGCCAACAATACAGTCGAGGGTTGCCGCACTGGTGCCAGTGGCTTCAGCGGCGGTTAGCAGGGCACCGATCAGGCGTATATCCCGGAGTGCCTGTTCGGAATTGGGTAACAGGGCATCCGCGTCAAGGGTCACGCCGCTAAAGTCGACGCTGGCCGCGCGTTTGGTTTCATCCACTAGGGTATTGGCTCGAATGGCATTAGCCCCTAGCTGTGAGGCTTCGACTATGGCTAGTGCTGAGTTACCAGCGTAATTGATGGAAACCACAAAGAAGTCTGCCACTGTGGCATCCGCAACCAGCAGTTTTTTCCCTGAGAGTAAAATTCCGGATTCGCCGTCAGTGGCACTTACACCACAGAGCTTGGCGCCCCAGTCTTCGTTATCCAAGAGCGCCATAGAACCCACGGTGCCCGCGACAATTTTTGGCAGCCACTGGTCGCGCTGGACTTCAGAGCCGCCGCGTAAAATAGCCTGGGCTGCCAATGTACTGGTAAGTAAAGGGGTGCCGAGCATATGCCGGCCCATGCTTTCAATTACCGGTACCGTTGACCCGAGACCCATATCAAAGCCGCCGTACTGCTCGGGTATGGCAATGCCGGTCCAGCCTAGGGCGACCATTTCCTGCCACACTTCGGGGTTGTGACCGCTGTCAGACTTTAATAGGCTGCGCACGGCATTGATATCGGACTTGTGACTACAGAAGCTTTTGGCGCTGTCCAGCAGCATGGCCTGTTCATCGCTAAAGCTCAGGGCAATGTTAGATGTTCCGTTAAGAGTTGAAGTTGTCATTATCTGCTCCCCACTAATCTTTTGGCAGGCCAAGTACATGTTCGCCAACAATATTGGCCTGTACCTGACTGGTGCCACCACCGATTGTGGTGGAGAAATTGTTTAAGTAGGCGCGCTGCCAAAAGCCGCCGCCAATACTGTCTTCATCGCCAACATAGAGCGCGCCCTGAGCCCCTTGCAGGGTCAGCGCGTACTGACGCATACGGCGAAAGAACTCGGTGCCGCGCAGTTTGCCCGAGAGGGCGATGGAGTTGGGGTAGTCGCGGCACAGGGCCGCTATTTCGATGCGTTTTTCCGACAGTTGCAGGGCTTTCTCTTCAATCATAAATTTGATCAGATTGTCTCGAGTGACAGGGTCCTGTAGCAGGGGCTGGCCTTCCCGTTCAATCTCCGCTGCCATTCTCAGTAGGTCATCCATCACAATTGATAGAATCGAGATGCCACCGGCAGCTCCGGCTTCAGCGCCGCGCTCGTATTGCAATGTCTGCATGGCAATGCGCCAGCCCTGACCCTCTTCACCCATTATGCAGTTGGCGGGAATTCTAGCATCGCTAAAGAATGTCTCGGTAAAGCCATATTCACCGGTGATTTTCTGAATCGGTTGGGTGGTGATGCCGTTCACTTGCATAGGGGCCAAGAAGAATGACAGGCCGTTGTAGCGCCGTTCGGCCTGGGGGTCGGTGCGGGCCAGTAGGATCATATATTTGGCATAGTTGCCCATCGTGGTCCAGATCTTGCTGCCATTGATTAGGTACTCGTCGCCGTCACGCTGAGCGCGAGTTTGAATACTGCCAAGGTCGGAGCCGTGATTGGGCTCGGAGAATCCCTGACACCAGATATCTTCGGCATTGAGAATGCCTTTAAGGTATTTCTCTTTTTCGTAGTCACTGCCATTGTCGATAATCAGCGGGCCGGCCCAACCAAGGCCGATCACATTAAAGCAGATGGGTACCTGAAGGCGCTTCATCTCTTCATCGGCGATACGCTGGAAGTCTCGGCTCATGCCTTGGCCGCCATACTCTTTGGGCCATGCCATGCCCAGATAACCGGCAGACCAGACTTTGTGCTGCCACTCACGGAGGAATTCTAATACTCGCTCTGAGCCCACTTCCATAAAGGTTTGCGGTAACAAAAAACCGGGGTCCGCGGGTCTGTTGTCCCTGAGCCAGGCGGCAACCTGGGCCCGGAACTCGGCTTGGGAGGGGTTATCTTGTGACATTTGAAAATGCTCTTATTTGTTTTTTGAAGCGGGCTCTCACCTAGTATCCTAAGCCTATCTGGGCGGCTGTTGAGGAGCTTCGCAATTGGTGCCAACTATTGGCGAAGGGGCGCCAATTCTAAAGGCTTTTTAATTGGCACTTCACCAGGGCACTGTTGCTTTGCCCTGTGCTTGGCTATGATGCTTCTCGAAAATAACTGACTCAACCCATTTCGTGGAAGGAAAACCTATGACTAACTCAGCACAGCAGGGCACCATTTTTGGTCATCCTCGGGGATTGGTGGTGTTGTTCTTCACCGAGATGTGGGAGCGGTTCTCCTATTACGGTATGCGCGGTCTGCTGATTGTCTATCTCACTCAACACTTTCTGTTTTCCGATGAGCGCTCGAGCCTGCTCTATGGGGCCTATACCGCTCTGGTGTTTGTGATGACAATTGTTGGCGGGGTGCTGGCGGACCGCTATTTGGGTGCGCGCAAGGCGGTGACCTTTGGCGCCATTCTGTTGACTCTGGGACATTTGGGTATGACCTTTGAGGGGGATGGTTCAAAGCAGATACTGCAATATTCGGGCAGTGATTATGAGATTACCTTGGATGCTCGGGGCGGTGATGCTCGGCAGTTGATTGTGTCGGATCAGGGTGGCTCTCTGGTCAGCTCTTATGTGAGCTTTACTGAAACAACAATGGATATTGCGGATCCCGATGTCCTTGCTCTTCCCGCCAGTATTCCCAGGGATCAGTTGACCATGTCAGTGGTAACCCAAGAGGGTTATCTGGATATGCTCTACCTATCCTTGGCCCTGATTATTGCCGGTGTTGGGTTTCTCAAGGCGAACATCTCAACCATTGTCGGGTCACTCTATGGCTTTGGTGATACGCGCCGTGACTCGGGCTTTACGATTTTTTATATGGGCATCAATCTAGGTGCTTTTATGGCGTCTATTTTTTGCGGTTATCTGGGCATAGTTCACGGCTGGAAATATGGCTTCGGTCTGGCGGGTATCGGCATGCTCTTGGGCTTGATTATTTTTCTCTCCTGTCAGGATTGGCTTGAGGGAAAGGCTGAGCCTCCATCTATGGAGAAGCTTAAGAAAAAAGTCTTTCTCTCGATCAATGTGGAGTGGGCCTGTTATCTGGCGGGTCTGGGTATAGTGGCTCTGTCTATGTTTTTGGTAAAGAATGAGGAGCTGGTAGGGGGCATACTGGGGCCAATCGGTCTGTTGATGATGATCGGGCTGCTGTCCTATACCGGGCTGCGCCTGCATGGGGATGAACGGGCGCGGATGTTTGCGGCACTCTATTTTATTCTCGCGCAGATTCCCTTCTGGGCGCTGTTTGAACAGGCGGGTTCATCACTTAATTTATTTACTGCCCGTTTAGTCGATCGGGATATTCTTGGCTGGTCGGTACCGGGTCCGGTGTTTCAATCATTAAATGCCGGTTTTATCTTTTTGTTTGCGCCGCTTATAGCCTGGCTTTGGGTATGGTTGGCGCGGCGCAATTTAAACCCTACGACTCCGGTTAAGTTTGCTCTCGGGGTTGCCCTAGCCGGGCTGGGTTTCTTGGTGCTGGTAGCCGGTATGCAGAGTTCTGGGGATATGGGTTATACGCCGGTATTATTTATCTTCGCCATCTATTGGCTGCATACTATGGGTGAGTTGATGGTTTCCCCTGTGGGTCTGTCTGCGATTACCAAGTTGGCACCGGCCCGTATTGTGGGAATGACCATGGGTGCCTGGATGCTCTACTACGGGCTATCTAACTTTCTCGCCAGTATTATTGCACGGGCAACTGGTGCTGAAACCATCGGCGGTCAGATGACCAATATTGCTGCGGCTAAGGCCGGCTATATTGAGGTCTATTCTCAGGTGGGCTATATCGCCATAGGGATATCAGTGTTGATGCTGTTGATCTCGCCACAGATTAATAAGTTGATGCGCGGGGCTTAGAGCTGGGTATTAGCTATGGCTCTTTGGGTACTGCTAAAAAGCTCTAATAAAGAGCTCTACTAACCAGCTCCTTTTTAGTAATGCAGCAGGGGGTGACTCAGGTCGCCTTCACAGAGCTGAGATAGATCCAAGCTGTCATCCTCTGGGTAGAGTGTATTCATATGCAGGCTCGGCCCGGACAAGACGGCTGCCGGGCCCATTGTGCTGACGGTACTGTGCAAGCTAATAAATCGTTTTAACTCACCATTTAGATTGATCTGCATGCGAAAGCTGGAGAGGGGCTCAAGCTTGGCGGCCCGCTGCCGCCAATCCGCTGGCACATTCTTATGCATGGCCAAGCGATCGCGCATCTCATGGTCTCGCGGGTTATCGCCAAATAAGGTTTTTTGCTCCAGTGACATAAGAATCACCGAGAGCGTATCTTCCCAGCCACTGATCAGTGAGCCGGCACCCTGACGACTGAATAGAAATTCCGTGTTATTCGTGACACGGTCCAGTGCCGCTTTGCCAATTGTTTGGTTAAACAATCCTACCCAACCGCGATTGACCATCAGAATGTCACTGGATTCATTGATAATAATGGCGGGG
>Ga0208971_1001778_pt1 | contig 12279 bp, 9 predicted proteins | sample AOAMet1_18_M0_10_2_FD_188229 | JGI IMG/M metagenome (GOLD analysis project Ga0208971, IMG submission 188229) | Ammonia-oxidizing marine microbial communities from Monterey Bay, California, USA - CAN11_18_M0_10 (SPAdes) | ecosystem: Environmental > Aquatic > Marine > Intertidal zone | place... | reverse complement strand
GCCGAATGTCGTAGGCGACGCCAATTTCGCGAGGAGAAATCCCTTTGAGTGCGACGCTCAAGTCCCAGAGCGGTGCCCCAAACGTATTTTTGCCCGCATGGTTTTGATACACAGCGGTGATTCCCAGGTCGCGATTCAGTTCAGCTAGTTCCATTAATTGCGGACGCCAATTTTCTATTTGATTCATAATTGGTTGTTTGAGATCGTATTTTAGGTATTTCATGCGATACCTCTCGATTCCGAGCGAAGCTGCAACCTTGAGGACGTTGCGGGAGACGGGATCCGAGGCATCGTTAACGTCGCTCGTGAGGATGGTGATCTTTAAATTTCGCTTTGCCAAAGCCTCCACGAGTTGCGGAAGCTTTTCTGATACCTCGGTCGGATCAATGTGTCCGCCCTTGCGAATTGGAGCCTCAATCCCGTCGAACCCAAGGTCGGCAATCTGATCGGCCAAAGCGTCAAAACTAATCGAATTAAAAGGTTTGGTGAAAACGCAAATGGGTGAACGAGCTAGTGCTGAATTTGGAGCAGGCGGCAAAATTAAGTCTGGTGAAACTGGGGGCGATTGTAAGAGACTGGCGGTTGCCACAGTTCCCAAGCAATTCGCGAGTGCAGTTCGGCGTGTGATCTTATTTGGCATCGTGCTGGTCACCATTTAGTGGGAAAATTTAATCAGAAATCAGAGGAGCGACCGGTGCTAGCGTAATCGCAGTTGACGAAACACGGGCGGTTAAAGTACTCCTATATTCTCCTCTGTTGGGTCATGCTTTGTAAAGCTGATTGGGAGTAGCAATTTCCCAAGATTTGTTGAATTGAAAATTAATTGCCCGGAATTCAATCGTGAAATCGAACCACAGCGTTCAGCTAGACATTTTCGAGAATTCAGGATTTTCAGATGCTCCCACGATGGCCGTGGAGCTTTCTTTTGTCGGTGCGATTCGCGCGGACGGCTTCCGTCATTTCTTGATTTTGATTGGAATGCTCTGTTTAGTTGGAATGAACTCCGGTTGTGCCGCAACTCAAATGCAATTGGTGCGATTGAGTGGTGTCGGTTACGAAGGGTTAGTTGAAATTGAACCAGTCGAGTCAAAGTCGCGAAAGCGAATCAGGAGAAGGTGGCGTTATCAAATTCCGCCCGCACCGGATGAAATAATGTCCATCATAAGTCAGTATGGACTTTCCAATTCTTATCTTGCGGATCCTCTTCATGCCACGCGCGAGTTAAAAAATCTTGCCGAGGATTCATCAGCTTCCGATGGGCTCTACGCGACAGCACAATTAGCACGGATCCACGCTCAGTGGGCCGAGTATTCCGGTGAGGCAGAAATTGCTTTCGAGATGAACAAGATTGCGCTTGAGTCATCCAGTTTGTATATTTTTGATTCTTCTGTGGAGAAGCAGCCGGAGGCGAGCGGGCGAGATTTTAATGTTCGCCAGATCTACAACAGGTCACTCGAAGGTTTCCTTGCAGCGTTGGTAGCTCGGCGTGATTTACCCGGGGACGGCTCAGGGAAAATCGTTAATTTGTCAGCTGGCTATGAAATTGATCTTGAGGTCAATGGTCGCTGGAGCGATGTGAATTTTTCCGAGCTAGTCCTTTCACGTGATTTTGAAGTGGGGCGATTTGAAAATCAATTTCGGACCAATGGGCGTGGTTGGGGCGTTCCTTTAATCGCGGTTAGAAACCGGCAATTGAGTTCAGATTCAGATGAAATGTTCTACCCGGAGAAACTTCCAATACCGATGACGGCAGTTTTTCAAATACAACCGTCCGGCGATCCGGCTGGCGAGTCATCGAGCCAACTTAATCGCTCTACAGAATCTAACCTGATGCGAGGTAAACTTGTCCTATTTGATCCTCTGGAGCAGACGAACGTCGCAGTAGGTCAGCATCAATTTGAATTAGAAAGCGATATTACCACACCACTGGCCTACGGACTGATAGACCCTTTTTTGAATAAAGAATTGAATGCAACGGTGTCGCTTTTTAATCCTGAGTATGCTCCTGAGAGTTACGGGTTGTTCATGCTTGAGCCATTCGATCCTGACAAAATACCTGTCATCTTCGTACATGGATTCTGGTCGAGCGCGACGACGTGGATTCATATGCTTAATGAATTAAGAGGCGATGCAGAGGTTCGAGAGAATTTCCAATTTTGGTTTTATTCGTATCCCACAGGAAAACCATTTTGGGAATCTGCCCGCGAATTACGAAGCGATCTTGCAGAGATGGTTGATTCGCTGGATCCCAACCATGAATCGATTTGCCGAGATGAAGCGGTGATGGTGGGGCATAGCATGGGTGGCTTGCTTTCGTTGATGCAGACATTCGACAGTGGTGATGAGTTTTGGAAACTAAACAGTGATTATCCGCTGAGTGGTTTTCAAGGCGATCCGAAGTCTCTTTCCGCACTGAAGGATTCATTTTATTTTCGTAAGAACCCTTCGATTGATCGTGTGATCACGATTGCGACTCCTTTTGGTGGAAGTCGATACTCGAATCAAGCGACTCAGTGGTTTGGTAAAAAAGTGATATCCGGGACGCAGCAAAAATCTGTCGATTTAGAACAATTAATCAAAGCCAACCAAGAGAAATGGAAGCAGGGTTCGTTGGTTGAATTTACAACCAGTATTGAATCCTTGAATCCCCAAAACCCTGCCATTCAAATATTTAACGAGCGTGTGAAAACGAGTGGGGTTAATTTGCACAACATCGCAGGCCAAGTGGAGGAAAAATCCATCTTTCCAAAGTCAAAGGCTAAGTTTGCCGATGATGACGGGGTCGTCGATGTTGAGGATGCTCTTAGTTCGGTCGCCATTTCGAAAAAGCTAGTACCCTCTGAACATAATCACGTTCATCAGCACCCTGAGACGATCGAGGAAGTACGCCGTTTATTGAAGGTGCACTGGGAGCAGCGTCAGCAGGCAAACGGGAGTCCTCCAATCATTCCTATTTCATCTGAGGGGACCGTCCGAAGCAAGGGCGTGCAGTTCCAGTTTCAAGATGAAGCGAAGTCTCTCCGGTGAAATCGTTCCCGCGGTTGGCAAGAAATAAGTGCCCGCCTTAAAAGAGAGTGCGGGGGTTGCTGGAGATGGGAAGTGTCTAGTCAGGCCGAAGAGCAATAAAAGAAACTAATTGCAGCATCCGTGCTGCATGATTAGTTCTATTTTCTAGTTCAAGCCAAAACAGCGATTGGCTCAGTCAACGTCATTGTTGCAAGAATCATTTTGTTGGCTTCGCCGTTAGCTGGTCGACTATTTCTTTTAACCGATTATGCTGCAGCTGGGTCGGAAGGGTGCCGCGAAATCGCAAAGAATGCGTTTCGGGTTGCGGTGCAGTTGGTGGTAACGCTGTCTGTCGATCCCGATTCGTCAGTCTATTATTAGATTGAAAAGATTTGAAAGCCTCTCGATTTGTCGAGGCTTGTTTGTCGCCGTCGTGATTACTGAAAACCACAGTCATCTCACCTCGAGGTTCTGCTGAATTTGCAAATTCCTTTTTCGGTGATTCGTGGCGAGGCAGTTCGCCACGCAACACGTTTACCTCTCTGGGGGCTTCGATTCCGAGTCGAACCGTGTTTCCCTTCATTTTGACAACTGTAATCTTGATGTTGTCACCGATGATGATTTCCTGGTTTTGCTTCCGTGATAATACAAGCATTCTTTCATTCCTTTGCGAACAGTAATAGATGTCACATGACAAACGTCTTGTCATGAACTATACAACTGCATGCCTCATGCCAAAATGAAAAAAAATTTGGCTGTGATGCAGCGGCACCGATGAAGACGCGGAAAAACACTGCCGAGGAATCAGTGCTAGCGTTTTGAGGGGAGTGGCTTACATGCCGCAGACGTCTCAAAATGTGAAATAAATTCACACTTTGTAACAATTTCCTTCAAGTCTACTCATGATAGCGGACTCAATGGCAATCTTCTGCTCGCCGTTTTGTCAGGCGCTGTAGTTTTCGCCAGTTCGCTTGGACAATTGGTCTCTCAGTCTCGCGGCGGCTTCGTAGTCTTCGTCCTGGATGGCCGTTTCGAGTTGCTCTTTTGCGGTCGGCCCCACTTCGTATTTTTCACGCAGGCCCTCGCGGAATTCAGTGAGACGTTGAACCAATTCATCTTCGTCGAATTGTTCTTCCGCATCGTACTCAGCGAACAACTTTCGCAGCCGAATAAGACCTTCGTTTACTTCGTCGATTGCGTATTCAGCCGTATCGGTGGAGGGGGCGTTCTCTTCGTCTTCGGTCGAGTCTTCTTCTTGATTGATGAAGGCTAACGCAGCGGCCTGAGTGCGGTGGTATAGCACAAATGGACGGTACTGTTCGTGGGAAATTGTCCATTGCTCGTCACTGGAGTGCCGCTTGCAAAAATCCATTAAAGCGAGCGTATGATCGGCGTCTCGAACGGCGAGATCAAATTCTTTTAATTGTAGCCAGCAAACCCGACGGTGGTAAAACTGAACAAATTCGCGATCGACTTCAAGGCAACTGTCTTCGTCTAGCTCAAATTTATCTTCCGCTTGCGTTGACTGTACGCGGAGAAATTCGTAGTAGGTGGTCGCGCCGTGGAATCGATTGCCATCCGGGCGCCCATCAGTCTCAAGCTGGAGGATTCCCATGTCGACCCGCATCTGCAGGACTCGTCGTTGAGCAGACTCTAATAAACGAACATTGACGCTTTGTGGATCAAAGGGCCATTGCTTTAAAATTTCATCGATATCTTGTTCGCGTTCCATAATCTCGTCTCGATTAATCTGACAACCAGTTGCACTATATCATTATTCGTTTGTTGGGTCGGGAAAGTGAAGCCTCGCCCCATGGTTCGTTTTCCTCGAGATCTGGAAAAAATCGCGAGAACCCTTCTAACCGGAAAGCTTGAGCCTAAAAGAATTGTTCAATAACATCTATCCCGAGCAAAATAAAAAATGCGGCCCCATTGCTAGGGAAGCAAGAAGGATATCTGCGAGGGCTTAGGAATTTTCTCTTGGTTGTGCGTGAGTAGGGAGTCAAAGTTTTTTACTTATTTTGATCAGTTGGTAAGACGCTTTGGAGAGTGCCGCTTGCGTTTCTTTCGTGCCTGCAAGTTAATCGTCGTTTTGCAATGAACGGCGAGATTTCTTTGTATCCGAATGTCGTTTCTTTTCCGTGAGACGTCGGCGGACCGAGCCAGCGGTGGGCCGAGTTTTTTTTCGTGGTTTTGGCGGTTCAGCCACCTGAATGATTAGGTCCCGAAGTTTGTTCAAACAGTCCGCTACGTTTCGACCTTGGTCTCGAAATCGGTGGCTTGAAATCACAAAGTCATTTTCTTGGTTGATTCGATTAGCATATTTTCTAATAAAACGAATTCGCACTGCTTCGGGGAGCGACTTGCATTTTGCGGGAGACCACTTAAGGATTGCCTTTGAGTTGACTTTGTTTACATTTTGTCCGCCTGGACCAGGAGACCTTGCGAAACTGAATTTAAATTCCGTGAGACGAATCGAGATTTTTCGGTTAACCTTGAACATCATCCCTCAACCAGTATTAAACTGAACCGTCACTAAACTTGAATTGTTTTTCAGCGTCCCGAACCCGCGGAGAAGACGATGCCGCATTGTCGGCTTTGCTTGTCCACCGCTGGCTAGGAATATCATAGAAAGATTTGAGATGAAGTTGTATCACGCCTGTTCAATTTTCTTGTTAATTTTCATTGCCGGTTTCTGTTGCCCGCCAGTGGCCTGCGGTGACGAGGGGACGCAACCGAATTCCGGACAACAAACGCCGGATAAGAATGACTGGCCCAAGTTTCTGGGGGCGAATGGTGACGGTAAGTCACCGGAAAAAAATATTCTTACGGATTGGGCGGATGGCAAACTAAAAGTCCTGTGGAAAATGAACACGGGTGAAGGTTATGCGATGGGGAGTGTTTCGAAAGGCAAGTTCTATCATTTCGGAAGAGTGAACGGTCAAGCGAATTTACGGTGCCTCGATGCAGTAACCGGAGCGAAACAATGGGAGTTCACTTACGATTCTCAATACGAGGATTTGTACGGTTATGATTCGGGGCCACGCACTAGTCCCGTTATTGACGACGGACTTGTGTATATCTACGGAGTTGAAGGGATGCTGCACTGTCTCGATGCATCATCGGGCAAGGTTGTTTGGAAACAAAATTTGAACGAACGTTTTGGCGTGATCCAGAATTTCTTTGGCGTTGCGAGTACACCTGTAATCCATGAGGAACTAATTTTAGTGATGGTGGGCGGCAGTCCGCAGGAGTCTCAGAAAGCGCCCCCCGGGGCCTTGGGGCAAGTTAAACCAAATCAGTCAGGTATCTGTGCATTCAATAAAAAGACGGGCAAGCTAACGTATTCTTGTGTCAACGATCTCGCGAGTTACTGTTCGCTTAAATTGTCGGTGCTGAGTGGGGAACCTGTTCTGTTGGCCTGGATGAGAGGTTCTTTGTTTGGAGTGACTCCTCGATCGGGAGAGGTGAGATTTGAGTATCCATGGCGTGCTCGAATCCTGGAGAGCGTCAACGCAAGTATGCCGGTAGTGCATGACGGGCAGGTGTTAATTTCTGAGTGCTATGGCAAAGGGGCTGTGCTACTCGATCCGGCAAAGCTCGAATCAGTCGCGGGGAAAACCACACCGGCGGTTGTCTGGAGTGATGATGGCAGGCGAGCTAAGTCCATGGCGGCGCACTGGAACACGCCGATTGTGATCGGGGATTCCATGTATGGTTGCAGTGGCCGGCACTCATCTCAGGCTGAATTAAAATGCGTTGATTGGAAAACGGGAGAGGTTAACTGGACGCAGCGAGGACTTGCACGAAGTTCACTGACCTATGTTGACGGCCACTTTGTCGTGCTCGGCGAGCAAGGACAGCTGTTATTAATCAAAGCCGATTCCAATGAGTTCTCGCCAGTGACGGAATACACTCCGGGGAGCGGAGAAAATGGTGTCCGATTTAAATCGCCCTGTTGGGCGGCGCCGATTATCTCTAACGGCTTGCTCTACGTGCGGGGCAAAGACCAACTCGCTTGTTTTCAGCTGATGAAAAACAAACCCTAAGCTAAATGCCGGGTTTTTATCAAACCAAATCAATCGATTTGTCGCTGGTCAATTTGTAAGATGTCAGGACTGGAATTGACTGGGCGCGATTCGAGCATTTCCGAGACCCTTGGTGCCCCTAAATAGTCAATCGTCTCATCGAGTAGTGAGAAGTAATCCAAGTCCTTTACGCAGGATCCATGAACCTCAAGTTCGTACTTTCCCGCGTAACCAAGTCCCTGAAGTTTGCCGAGCCACGCTTCGATTGGAGCCTCGCCTTTACCGAGGGGAAGCCGGAATGAATCGTGTCCCTGTCCCGATCTCGCATTTTTTTCCAAAACGAGTTTGCGATCGGAAAGTTGAACAAGCAGCAAACGCTGAATTCGGTTTTCCAGCGTCTCAAAAAGTTCGGCGTCGAATCCAAAGTGATATAAATCAAAGACCCAGCCGACAGATTGTGCCGGGAATCGCTCCATCAGTTCAAATGAATCTTCCAGCCGTTCCAGGTAAGTCCATGAAGCAGCGTTTCTTGTAAGCATCGGCTCAATTGCCAGTTTTACGCCGTAATCCGCAGCAACCGGCACCAGCTGTGACAGTGCGGACTTCATTAACCGAGTTGCGTTGCTGGTCGTGTGACCGTTTCGAGAACCAGGGTGGATGATTAAACAGTCTGCATCCACTTGGCTTGCCAAGTGAATCGACTCAATCGCGTCCTCAATTGAATCTGAGAAGGTGCGGCCATCTCCGGTAAAGCCCCCGGCCCAGTGCACGCTGGAAACAGACATCTTATTTTCATAAAGAAGGTCAATCGCTGCTGATCTGCCAAAGTCGTCAATTTTTTGGCGCCACAAACCCATCGATTCGAAGCCGAGGGTAGAGTAACGGATCACGTCTTCGTAAAAAGACCAGCGATAGGTTGAAAACTGACAAATTGAAACTCTTGGATCAACATCCATCCGCATAATGCTTACCAGACTGATAAAAAAGGTTCGGTAAAACGATTTTATAAAGGCGGCGAACTCTCAAAGGTGAACGCGTGACGCCAAGTATGCCGGACTAAACAAAAACTGTAAACCTAAATGATGAAAAAAATGAACGCGTGCTCATTCGACCGACTCAACGCGTTGGATTCGCTGGGGACACCAACAGGTTTTCTCTCGCGGTTTCGTTCGCCCGCATCGAAGAAAGCTATCGTAATCGAAAATTGATTTTTCAATAACGGCAGTTAGGCCGCGGCTAAAAGCTCGCGCGTGTGATTCCAGAACGGTATCTGAAAAGGCCTTTAGGTCTGCTTGAGCCTGAACATTATCAGTATCGAAACTGCTGAACGGCAATTTGACTGCCCTAGGAGTATCGCAAACCTGTTCGGCGTTGGTAGTTCATTGCCTTAAACGTCAGCAATGATAGCAGATGTCGATTTAAAGATTTGGGAGGAAACGGCGGGCAACTGGTTCCTGAAGGTGGACGAATTATTTCAATAAACGTCCATTTTCAATTTCTCGCTTAAAATTTTTGGAAGATTTCTGCGAGTCGAATCCTTTAGCGAATCATGTTTTGGTTTTTGAGGGGAGCTATCCGCGGCCGAGATTTTTCTTCTTCGGTGGTTGTTTTGAGCAGCATGTTAAGATCGCTCAGCATCTCATTGCCGGTTCGTAATTTCGGCATCATGGCTTGATTCAATGATAGAAGTTGGTCTGCCAATTTTTGTTTAAGGCGATTTTCAATCCGCTGAATGTTTCGGTTGGCATTGTTTTGCAGCGTTTGATTTGCAGCTTTGGCAAATTTTTCTCCAAGGTCGCTCGTGAAGTCACAGCGGTAGTTATCGATGGTGCCGGACAGGTAAACAGCGGTCTCAAAGGATTCGACCGTGGCAACGCCTTGGTTGAGTTGGAGTGCAACGTCTTGCCCGCCGACAAGCTCGTTAAGTTTGTCGACATGTAACGCGACGTTGGCATGTCGGAAGATTAGTTTGCCTGTGAGTTGGTCACCCGTCGCGTTTAATTCTATGTCCGCCTGGATCTGGCTTCCGCCGCCGAGTGTCACGAGTAGGCTGTTGTCGTCTCCGAGAAGTTTTTCGCTCAATACGAACTGTGGGCACTGTAGCTTGAGTATATCCTGAGAGATCGGAGTTCTGCGGTCGAGCGTGCAGTTCGCAATAAAGTGTTGAGCACCTTGTGCGCGAAGATTGATGGTTGTGGGTAAGTTGTGTAGGTGCGGTTCTGGAGTGAGGTTTTTCACGGTGCCGTAGAATTTTAAATGTTCGTTGGCAAAACGCCCTTCCCCGTCGATTTCCAGATTCTCAATGAGGAGACCCGGTTTCTTTGCTGCAACCCCGGGCAAGTTTAGATTCGTGCCCCGAATTGGTGTCGGTAAGAAAGATGTTTGAGGATCGGGAATCGAGTTCCGGAAGACTTTAAACCACGCTACGATTTCAGCAACTCGTTCCTCTTGAATTTGGGTTAAAAGGAGCCTTGAAATTGCTTCACCTTCAAACGGAGCGGCGGATGAAAAGTCTTTCAGTTTAAGTATTTCATTTTCGTACTCGAGTCTTAGACGCTCTCGGTATTGCATGGCTTCACGTTCGAGACTTACGAAATCTTTGCTAATTGCCTGCGATTTTTGAACGAGTTGGGCGAAATCTTTTTCAAACTTGTCGTTGTTGCTTGGTCTAAGAGGGTTGGGGTGTCGTTCGCCAGCAAGTCTTCGTTGTGTGTTGAGTTCGTGAATTTGACGTTGGAGCGAGCCAATTTTTTCAAGTTGTTCGCGTAAGCGAGTTTTTAGGTTGAGAGGTAGATCATCTGATTTTTTTAGGAATTCAATGTCTTCGATCCGCGGCGCAATGTCCGTGTGCACAGGAAATTGGTCGAGCCAGTTTTGCCCGATCTTTGCAATTTTATTGTTCAGCGTGGGCGGTGTGTCAGTAGAGGCTGAAGCCGATCCGGGCTCCAGTTGCGAGGTTCTATTGCTCGGGGTATCCAACGCGCCTGAGTCTGTCCGCGGGGCTCCAAAAACCAAACCTTCGACGCTGCCGTCTTTGATGACGAGTTGCCCTTTTGGGAATCGCTTCAAATCAACATCGAGGTAGGCGATATCCGTTTGGAAGAAATTTCGCATGGGTGAATGCGGGTCGGCCAGGGCGAACTCTTTGATCATCAACTTGCCAGTGCCTGGATCGAATTTGAGTTCGCCTATTTCTGCCTTGGCGCCGGTCATATTTTCCAAGCGGTAAATCGACAGGCGTTGCAGGAGCGGATCTTGGCTCATGAACACGCCAATGGTGATCAAAGCAATGATGATGATTCGCGGTATTAGATACGAGAAACGTACCATGATAGTTTAGCTCTTTTGTAAGTTGGGGGTCTGATTGCTTCCGACTAGCCATCGAGCTAGGCGGGTTTGCGCAAGGAACTGATGTGCTCTGGCGCCAAATTTGGCAAACGCAAATTTACTGATCAAAAAGATGGGTAAGAACGCTGCTAGGCCAAGCAGGAAAGCACCGGTAACCACGGTGTTCTCAATTCGCATCCAGCTGAAGATCGAGTATTCAGAAATCGGTTGCCAGTAGGGCGTTAACGCGTCGAGCGTTAAAAACCAATTCCCAATTTGTTGGAGGGCTGGGTCCAGCTTGGGGCCAAGGGTGTGAAATGCAAATGCGGAGATTCCAAGGCACGCGAGATTGGATGGAGTCAATAACGCAACCAAAGCGATTAAATACGGGAGCAGTGAGTCTTTGGGGATCAAGCCAATCATCATGCCAAATGCCACACCCATGGCTAATTGCCTCGGAGTGTCGAAACCTTTGACGGTTCCTTTTAGTGAAATCCAGGCTTTGTTGAGGGATATCATTCTATTTGCATCGTGCGGTAGAGGTTAAATTCTAGGACCATCCGGTACCGTCATATTTGGTGTATTGCTATTTCGGCATGAGATGGGAGACTTTCTGTACCGAAATGGCGAACTCGTGTCGATGCGATTTTCGTTCATTCTTAAAAATGGTAGTTCAGGTAAACTTCTAGGTGAACGAGCCTCGAAAGCGTGCTAGCGAACGTTTTGGGCGTAGTGCAAGCATTTCGCTTGATTGCGTGTTTTGCAGTCTAGCGTTTGGTGGCTTATTTTGTTATTTAAGAATGTTGAGGGTTCCGCTGTTGAAAAACTCATCAAAAATGTGTTAGCTGTCGAATTTTAAATTCAGGCGTACTGATTTGTATGTTGCGAGTTGACTATTTGAGCGCTGGGTGTTTTCAGCCAGTTTGAATTCCAAGTTTCTCGGCGATTCAGGTTCGAGTAATTCCGAATACATGTTTTCGTGTTGTTGAAGAAGCGGCACGGCAAACCGATAAAACCACAAGCCTCAAAAGGGTTTACCAAACTCAGGAGTTTTTGATGTCAGAACAAAGAGACTATTTCGCGGACGGTATTGGCGAGATTACTTTAGCCGGCGGCATGGTTCGGATGGATCTCGTAACCTTGGTCGGATCGCAGAATAACCCTGAGAACAAACCTCGTTTGGAGCTATCCAAGCGTATCGTGATGCCTCCAGATGGCTTCTTGAGAAGCTTTAGTGCAATGGAGAATCTTGTGAAGCAGTTAATTGAGGCGGGGCTGGTAAAGCCAAGAGACGGCGAACAGCCGGAATCAGCCTCAAAACCCACCCCTGAGGGAGAGGCAAAGTCGCCAAATTTCTAAGCGGAAATTGAATTTTTGCCATATTTACAAATATAATTGGAATTATGGCTCGGCGTTTTGCGTCAACCTTCCTAAGAACCGAATTCGGCCTAATTTTAACCTTTGAAAATTTTGAGGTTTTTCGTCCATGAGTAATCCACCAATCGTAAAAACACAGCCAAGTGTCATACCAATTAACGGTGAAAGAAAGTTGTCTTCACTTTACTCGGTGGTTGATATCGATGAGGACTCCGAGGTAACACGGGTTCGCGTTCGCGACAATGTTCTCGGGCGAGGCTTTTTCGAGCTCAATGGAAACATTCTTACTCCGAATGTATTTCACGAGATTCCTGCGTTTCAGCTTGAGTCAGTCAATTATCACGGTGCGTCTTTCTTCACGCAGGAGACGTTCACTGTTCAGGTATACGACGGCGGTTTGTGGAGTAATCAGGCAACCGCGCCGATCACGACCGGAAATGTATCGCCTGTCGTCGAAGGTTCCGAAGGGAGAGTTTCTGCCACTGATGAAGTCAGTATCAGCAATTACATTAATATTACAGATGGCGACAATGACCAAATC
>Ga0208971_1001765_pt1 | contig 12305 bp, 10 predicted proteins | sample AOAMet1_18_M0_10_2_FD_188229 | JGI IMG/M metagenome (GOLD analysis project Ga0208971, IMG submission 188229) | Ammonia-oxidizing marine microbial communities from Monterey Bay, California, USA - CAN11_18_M0_10 (SPAdes) | ecosystem: Environmental > Aquatic > Marine > Intertidal zone | place... | reverse complement strand
AATGTGGCCAATGCACATCCCGAGGCGAAGATTTTGGTGGCCCTCAGGAACCCCATGGAACGCTTGTATTCGCATTGGCAAATGGCGCGCAAGTATGGCTTCACCACCCTCCCTTTGATGGAGGCGGTGGCCCAGGATCAATCCCACCCCAGTCCAGGGTGGGGAAGAAGCGAACTCTTTGTAGAGGCGGGCTTGTATGCAGATGGCCTTCGCCGCTGGACATCGCGGTTTGACAAGGGCCAAATGAAAGTGGTTCTGAATGAGCACCTGAATGACCTCCAAACTTGGGAGGACTTGGCTGGGTGGTTGGGAGTTGAGGGGCCTTTGCCGGAAGCAAGAAAAGGTGCGGGCAACCCCGCGGGCATGGCCAAATGGCAAGGGGTCAATGCCTGGGTGACGCGCAGTGGCCTGAAATCATGGGCGTCAAAACGCCTTCCCTCTGGGGTGAAGGGCAAGTTGGTTCGGCATTGGTACACCCGCGATGGGCTGCCCAAAATGACCTCAGAAGAACGGGCAGGTCTGCTTCCTTTTTTCGAAAGCGACATTCGAGAAACCGAGGCCTTGACGGGCCTTGATTTGTCCCACTGGTCAGCCACCTGATCCTCCATCTTCCGGTTGTCTGTCTATGGGGGCCGCAGAGAGGCTTGCGCATTGTATATTCGCCGTCCGCTTCAGCAGAGGGTCATTAGCTCAGCTGGTTCAGAGCGCTGCCTTGACAGGGCAGAGGTCACTGGTTCGAGTCCAGTATGACCCACCACAAAACCCAGATCTCTACGGTCTGGGTTTTTTTTCGCCCACAAAATCCCCCTTTAAGGTGAGCCCAGGCCGCAAATTTTGGGGTCATTTTCGTACCATGAATCTCACGAGGCTCAGTGACTTGCGTGCTGACGAAGGCGGAACCTTGACCAGAATTGATGCACCAGAAGGCATGTTGGCCTTGATGGAAATGGGGTGTGTTGTCGGCGAAGACATCGAAGTCAAGCACATCGCACCGCTTGGCGACCCCATGGCTGTTTCAGCTGGCGGTCACTTGGTTTCTCTTCGCAAAGAGCAAGCCAATTTGATGTGGGTCAAGCCCCATTGAGGCAGGCAAAAGCCAGCCACGCCCCCAGGTAGGCCACCAAGGTCATGCCGCCGGCTTGCAACAACGCCCACTTCCAGCCTCCAAGTTCTTGTTTGACAATGGCCACCGTGGAGAGGCATTGCATGGCCAGCATGTAGAACACAATGAGCGACATGGCCGTTGCGGCATTCAATATGGGAGCCCCAGTGGTGGGGTTGACTTCCGAACCGAGCCTGGACTTGAGCGCTTGAATGCCTTCGTCATCTTCGGGCGCTGCGTACAGCGTGGCCATGGTTCCCACGAAGACTTCGCGGGCTGCAAAAGAGGCAATGAGCGCAATGCCCATTCGACCGTCGTAGCCCAGTGGCGAAATGACCGGCTCGATAAAGTTGCCAAGACGGCCGGTCCATGAGGCATCCATCCGCGCGGCCTGCCAATCTCTCTGCACTTGCTCTGATGATGCGGACGTTCCTCCCAGCTGTTCGGTTTGAGACAGCCTTTGTTGGAATTCGGCGTCCACCGAATCGAACCCTCCCGGCGCGGTGTTGGAGAGTCCCCACAGCAAAATCGACACCAGCACGATGACTTGACCTGCCCCGGTTAAAAAGGCTTTGGCCTGCATCCCCACTTGACCCACCGTTCGTTTGAAAGAAGGGATGCGGTAGGGAGGCCACTCCATCAAGAACTGAGTGGGGGCGGCTTTTGGTAGTCCGCGGTGAAGGACCCAAGCCAATGCGAGTCCGGCAAAAAGCCCCGCGGCATAAATGCCAAACAGGAAAGCGCCCTGAAGATTCAGAATGCCTCCGGGCCCCCAAGGCTGATCTGGAACCACAAAGCCAATGAGAAACAGGTAAACCGGCAGCCTGGCTGAACAGGTCATCCATGGCGTGATGAGAATCGTGAGCAGCCTCTCCCTTTTGCCTGGAATGGTGCGCGCCCCCAAGATGGCTGGCACGGCACACGCAAAGCCCCCCAAGAGTGAGATGGTGGCGCGCCCGTCGAGCCCAATGGCCCTCATCCACCGGTCATTCATGAAGGACACGCGGGTCATGTAACCACTCTCTTCAAGGGCAGCAACGGCACCAAACAGCAATGCAATTTGCGGCACGAAAATCACGACACCGCCGATGCCGGACAGCAGGCCATCTACAATCAAGTCTGTCCACCACCCTGCAGGAAGGCTGCCTCTGACGGCCGACATCAACGCCCCCATTCCCGAATCGATCAATTCCATGGGCCATGTGGCCCACGCGTAGACCGCCTGAAAAATCAGAAAAAAGACCCCCATCAAAATCAAAGGCCCGCCCACCCTGTGGGTCAGCACACGGTCCAGCTTGGCGCTGGCGGTGGCACTTGTGGGTGGGTTTTGACCCAAGACCTTTGTGGCAATTTTTCTCACCTGACGGCTGCGGTGAGCAGCCTCGGCAAGCTGTAGTTCGGCCGACCGGCACCCCGTATCTGTTCGCACTTCGCCCAGGGCGTCTGCGGCACCATGGGACAGCCAGTCCGGAGTGTGGTCAGCGTTGACCAACAGCTCCAATCCGGACTCAGACAGCCCAGGTAATGACGCCGATAGTCTGGACAGATCCACCCTCTGGCGCCACGCGGGAAGTTCTCTTTCTGTATCCAGAGGCGGCACTTTTGAAGGCCAATCGCGCAAGGCGTCTAACAGCGCGTCACAACCCCGTCCGTTCAAGGCATGCACAGGGAAGACTGGACATCCAAGGCTTTGCTCCAAGTCCACTTGAGACCAAACGGTGGGGGCCGTCTCGTTGACAACAACCACCGTGGGGAGGCCCAAATCCAGGGTTTGCAGGGACAGGTAGAGGTTTCGCTTGAGGTTGGCTGAATCCATCACCAAGACGATGCCTTCGGGCCGCTGGGAGTCAACGGGGTTCAGCAAGGCGTCTCTGGTGACGGCCTCATCCATGGCTTTGGGCTGCAAGCTGTAGGTGCCTGGCAGGTCCACCAATTGGATCTGCGTTCCGTCTGGCCCTGAAGTAGGAAGGTCCGCAACCGAGGGGGACACGGTCACCCCTGGCAGGTTGGCCACCTTCGCACGGGCACCCGTGAGGGTGTTGAAAAGCGAGGTTTTTCCACAGTTTGGGTTTCCAACCAGAGCGATTTTCATTGGGCAATCCAAGGTTCTGGGTCCAGCGGCGAGCTCCCCGCGGCATTCCAAATTTCCAAGTGGGCCCTGGGTCCTTCTCCCAAATCAATGACGGTGCCGATCAATTGTCCGGTGCGCAGGTCGTCACCCGTTTTGACTGCAACCGACCCCAAATTGGCATAGACCGAGCGGTGAGAACCGTGGTTGACCATGACCACAATGCCGCCTCCGGGGATGGGAATCACATTGGACACACGACCACTGAAAATGGACGTTACTTCCCCTTCTGCTTTGGTGGCAATGTCAATTCCCCGCCGTTCGATTCGAATGCCGGGCAAGCTGGGGTGGGGGTGTGTGCCAAATCGGCCCACCAAGACCCCTTTTGAAACCGGCCATGGCAAGCGCCCCTTGTTGGCTTTGAATTCTGCGCCAATGACCTGGCCTTCCGGCGTGGCGGCAAAGCTGACTGACCCGCTATCGACTTCCCTTGCGGCCTCCATCAATCGGGCAATGGCCTTGCCCAACTCGGCTCTTCGGGCCTCCTCTGTGGCCAATTGATCGCGCAACTCTCGTTCTCGGGATTGAAAGTCATCGACCAGGGCCTCCATTTTCTTGGCAGACTGGCGGGCCGCATCGCGTTCCGAACCCAATACCGATTCCAATTGGAGCAGCTCCTTTCGCTCGTCGTCCAAGGCATTCAATTCTGCCCTGAGGGCGGATGCGGACTGAATAATTTTTGAGGCTTGATCTTCTCGGGTTCGCCGGTATTCTTCGATGAACAACAGACGCCGGAATGCTTGGGTGGTTCCCTCTGCATCTAGGATGGCCTGCCACCATTGATCTTGTCCACCGAGTCTTGCTGCGATCCGAATCATCTCTGCGTATTCGGATTTGAGGGACTTGAGCTGATCATCGGCGGTTTGAACCCCCCCTTCTCTTTTGGCCAGCCGGCGCTCTGCCGCTCGCCTTTCCAACCTCAAATTGGAAAGCAATTGCTGGCGAAGGCTCAATTGCTCTTTGAGGACGGCCCACTCTTGCGTGCTTTTGGCCCGGTCTTTTTGGGTGTTGCTCAACAGGGTTTGAGTGGCCGCAATGCGGTCTGCGAGGGCCTGTCGCTCGGCTTCCAGACGCGCTTGCTCATTGGATTGAGCCCGGACAAGCCCCATTGCTGCGAAGCACAGAAAAAACAGGGCCGACAGGGACCGCTTGACCATCCAATCAGAGCCCATTCCGGTATTCCATGTCTTCGGGTACCACAAACGGCATGGGGTAGGCCTTGCCGTATTTGGCCCTTGAAATTTCGAAGTTGATTTGGTGATGGATCTCCGGTGCCGAAATGGTGATTTGTGTGCGGTGGGGAATCCATCCATTGGACTCAGGTTCAAAGCTTCCGTGTCCGATTTCAATGGACCTGCCCCAATACAAATCGTCAAAACGGGTTCGGGTCAATTGGTAGCCCAGCCCATCGAACCAGTAACGTTTCACCAACAGGTCTTCGTTGTCAGACCGGCTCATCACGCGCTCTTGAACAGCGGCTGTGGCCTCCACCGACAAGGTGTCATCCGGGGCGATTTCCTTTTCCTTGACGCCCACCAATCGCCGCACACGCCGCTTGTACTTGTTGATCAACAGGTGTTCTCGACCATCGACTTTGCTGATGTACTTGCTGTCTTCATCCTCCAAACCAATGGGGTGCCCGAGCAGAATGCGTTGGACCATGTCAAAGTTCAGCTCGGTTTCCAGCAAGCTGTCGAATGCAGCATAGTTGCCTTGGTAAGCAAACCGGTTGCCAGGCACCTTAGAGTAGAACTTCACCGAATCGGAGGTAAACATCAACCGGGCGACCTCTACACCCAAGGCGGGGGTGATGCTCATCCAAATGGCCGAATCGCGGCGCAAGCGCACGTTGACTTTGAATGAATTGGTTTTTGAATGAATGCGGGCCTCTACCGCCAACTTCATGGCCGCCCACTCTGTGTCGGCCAGCGTGGCCATGTGTTTGCGAATGATGCCGCCGGCCCCTTCCGAACGGATGGGCTTGCCTCGCTCAAGCCTGCGCATGTTGGTGCAGCCAGAAGCGAAAAGGAGAACGCAGAGTGCAAAAACAGCCGCCCTCATTCCCCTTGAATCTTGATTTGGAGCGGTCCTGCCTCGCCGCCAGCATTCAACGCCTCTTGCCAACGCTGTCGCGCGTCGTCCACTCTGCCCAAGGCGGCCAGGATGTCACCAGCGTGTTCAAGGACAGTGGCACTCGGGTTCTCTCCTTCGTGGAAAAGGGCCAATTCAATCCAGGTGAGCGCCTCAGCGTGGTCTCCTGATTGATGAAGAACCCAGGCATAGGTGTCCTCAAAGTTGGCTTCGCCGGGTGCCAATTCGACCACCCTGGCTCCCAACTCTTTGGCCCGGTCAAGCCGCTGACCGCGCAAGGAGAGGTAGTAAGCGTAGTTGTTCAGGGCGAGGATGTTTTGCGGGTTGGCCAGCAAGGCTTGTTCATACCATTCGTCCGAGGCAGCATGTTCGCCGCGATCATGGGCAATTTGAGCCAAGGAGGTCAGAACATCGGACTCAAAACCTGGGCGATCGACAATCAGGTTTCTGGCCATTTTCAATTGGCGCTCGGCGCCTCGGTTGTCGTCCAGTTCCATTTTGGCAATCCCTCGGAAATAGGGGAAAACAGGAAGGTTCGGGTAGAGCATGCCCGCGCGCTCAGCCATGTTGTCGACTTCGGCCCACTGCCCAAGGTCAATGGCCATGTTCAAGGCATCCAACCACCGTTCGGGCGAGTTCGGGTTGAGGTCCAATGCCGTTTTCAATGACAACAAGGCCCCCTTGGCATCCCCAGAAATGCCCTTCAAGGCCGCCAGAACCTCGTGTGGTTCTGCAGCTTGTGGATGGGCATCCAAAAGCAGGTCAACGAGCGCTTGGGCCTCTGTTCTTAGGTCCTCTTGAATCTCGGCCAATTCCACGTAGCTCCACGCGATGTCCATCTTTTCGGCCAGGACCACTTCTGAGGACGAAATGGCAAGCCGGACATGGCTGCGGGCTTGATCGGTGTTCCCCTTGAGGGTCAAGATTCGGGCCCATTCAAGGTGAATTCGGCCATTGTTGGTCCGGGTCAGGGCCTCGGACAAAACGGTCTCTGCCTCTTGATTGCGGCCCAAGGATTGCAGTACGCGAGCGCGTTGAAGAGGAGCCCCTACGACCTCTGGGAAGTCCTGCTCGAGGCGCTGAAGGTCGGCCAGTCCTGATTCGAAGTCGCCCACGGACATGTGCAAGCGGTGCCGTTCAAAGTCCCACTTCGGGTCCGGTCCCCATTCCCGCTCTAAGACTTGAACCACCTCCAGCGCACCTTTGATGTCGCCGTTGTTCATGCGCAATTCAAGCAGCATGTTGGCCGCGATGTCGTCTTCGGGCTTGTTTTCCAACAGCCACGTTAAGGCCTTGTCGGCCTCGTCCAAATTCCCAAGTTCAATGCAGATTTCAGCCAATTCCCTGCGGTACCAAGGGTTGTTTTCAGCGAATGAAACCGCCTGTTGCGCGGCGGATAACGCCGCAGCCCATTGGCCGGCGGAACGCTCGAGCCTGGCCAGTTCGTAGTGCACCACAGCCGCTTCTGGGTCGGCATCCAAACAAGACAGCAGGGCTTCTTTGGCGCCCGCTTCGTCTCCTTTGACCTTGGCGACTTGTGCGGTGTAGTATGCGCTGTGGAATGCCCGGTTCACGCCCCCGTCGGTGTCTTCAGAGGTTTTTCCAGCACCCCCCAACATGGCGCACCCTGGTACTGCGGCCAAGAAAAGGAGGCTCACCCCAAAAAGCAGTATGTGTCGAAAGGGATGGTTCATTGCATTTCACAGAAATCGCCCAGGCTCAGGTCACTGGCCTTTTGAATGACTTTGGCGTGGCTGCCAATCATGGAGCCATTCAAATAAGCGCCATGGATGTGGGTGTGTTCACCGATGAGGCTGTCTTGGATGGTGCTTCTCTCAATGACTGTGCCAGCTCCAACAGTCACGCGAGGCCCGATGATGGAATCCTTGAGAACCGCACCGGGCAAAACTTCACAAGGCGGGAGAATTTGACAGTTTTCGACCGTCGCGCCGTCGTGGACTTTGGCGTCAGCCGCCATGAACTCCAGAACGCGACCATTGGTTTCCACCGTGACTTTCCGGTTTCCGCAGTCCATCCAAGCATTGACCTCGCCGGGCATGAAACGGACGCCTTGCTCTGTCAATTCACGAAGGGCATCCGGCAGCTGGTATTCGCCCCCTTTTTGCACACCACCGTCAATCAACTTTCCGATCTCTCGTTTTAAGCCGGCGGCATCTCGAAAATGGTAAATCCCAATCATCGCGAGGTCTGAAACGGGTTCTTCAGGCTTTTCTGCATAGGCTTGGATGACGCCCGCATCGTCGAGGACCACGACCCCAAATTGTCGGGGGTCTTCAATCCTTTTCACGAAGAGGTGTCCGTCGGCGCCATCGTCGAGGTTGAAATCCGCCCGAAAAAGGGTGTCGGCAAAGGCCACCACAGCTTCTCCGTCCAAGAATTCTTGGGCACACCAAACAGCGTGGGCCGTACCGAGCGGCTGTTCTTGGTGGCGGATGTGACCCTTGGCTCCCAAGGATTCAGCGAGGCTCAACAGGTCTTTTTCGACTGCGGGACCAAAATCACCAATCACAAACGCGATGTTATCAAATGGGCGCGGGCTCATGGAAGCGAGGTCTTCGACCAGCCGCTGAACAATGGGCTTTCCGGCGACACTGACCAGGGGTTTGGGCACCGTGAGGGTGTGGGGTCTGAGGCGGCTTCCCCGCCCCGCCATGGGAATGATGAGGTTCATTTGGTTCCGGTGTGACCGAACCCACCTTCACCGCGCTCGGTGAGGGCCAATTCAGCAGATTGTTGGACAAGGGCCCATTGGACCCGGGCATATTGGGCAACCACGAGTTGTGCAATGCGTTCGCCGGGTTGCAGGGTGAACGCCACTTGTCCGTGGTTGATGAGAAGAACTCCGATTTCGCCTCGATAGTCTGCGTCGATGGTGCCAGGGGAGTTGAGGACCGTCAGGCCATGCTTGTATGCCAGGCCACTTCTGGGCCTGACTTGGGCCTCGAACCCTTCGGGCAGCTCAATGTGCAAGCCGCTGGGCACAAGCTTTCGCTCTCCTGGCTCCAGAACAACAGGTTTGTCGAGTCTGGCCCGAAGGTCCAGTCCTGCACTTTGTGGAGTGGCGTATTGGGGCAATTCTTCTGTGCCAACATTGGCCACGCGCACCACTACTTTTTGAGAGGAACTGTCGCTCATGATCACGAGAATTCAGCCTTGCGCTTGTTCAAGAACGCATCCACCCCTTCGTGAAAATCAGGGTGGTCAAAGCACCGACCGAATTGATCAATTTCCACTTCGAAGCCTTCTGTGGTTCCACTGGACTGCACGCAGCGAATGGCAGCAGCCATGGCGTTGGGGCTGTTTCGTGTCAATGGTTTGGCCGCCTCTAAGGCCGCGGCCATCAATTCTTCTCTGCTGACCACGCGGCTCACCAATCCAACACTCAGGGCTTCGTCAGCCTTGATCATTCTGGCCGTCAAAATCATTTCCATGGCCCTTCCAGACCCCATGATTTTGGCCAAGCGTTGGGTTCCCCCGTAGCCAGGGATCAGCCCCAAGGTGACCTCTGGCAAACCAAGGCGGGCATTGTCAGATGCAATGCGGATGTGACAAGCCAAGGCCAATTCGAGACCACCTCCAAGTGCAAATCCTCCAATGGCCGCAATGAACGGCGTTCTGGACAGGGCAATGGCGTCGAACAAAATGCGCTGTCCTTGCTCGGCGAGCTGTCTCCCTTCGGTGCCATTGAAATTGGCGAATTCCTTGATGTCCGCCCCCGCGACGAAGGCTTTTTCGCCCGATCCCGTGAGGATCACACAACGGACGTCGTTTCGGTTTTGGACCTCTTCCACCTTTTGCCCGAGCTCTTGGATGAGCGCGGCGTTCAAGGCATTGAGTTGTTGTGGGCGTTGGAGGGTCCAACAGGCCACGGATCCGTGTAGGGTTTCGGTGACCAAAGCAGTCTCAGACATGGTCCGAAATTAATCAATTGCTCCCCCTCCTGCGGCCTGAAGTCTGCGGGTTACCGGGTGGTGAGGTGTGGACCAAATGGCATCCGAAGTCCCCTCCTCCACAATCTGTCCTTTGTCCATGACCACAGTGCGGTCACAGAGGTACCTCACCACGCCCAAGTCATGGCTGATGAACAGCAAGGATAGCCCTCGTTTTTCTTGCAATTCGATTAGAAGGTTGAGCACCTGTGCTTGGACACTCACATCGAGTGCAGCCACGGCTTCGTCACAAATGAGCAGGTCTGGATTGGCCGCCAGAGCGCGCGCAATTACAATGCGTTGCCTTTGCCCACCAGAGAATCCGTCGGGCTTTTTGTCGAGGGCACTCCGATCCAAGCCCACCGCATCCATCAGCCCCTCCATGTCGTCTTGCAGCTGGTGCTTTGGCGTTCCCCAACGGGTCAGGACTTCACCCAACATCCGGCTTACACGCAAGGCTGGGTTCAAGGCCGCGCGTGGGTCTTGGAACACCAATCCCACGGTGGCTCGAATGTGCTGAATGTCATTGGGCCGTCCGCCATGGACCATCTTGTCTCCCAATTTGATGGTGCCAGAGTCGATTTGATGCAGACCCAAAATGGCCCGTGCCAAGGTGGTTTTGCCGCAACCACTTCCACCGACAACGCCCAGACTTCCACCTTTGGGCAGGTGCAATGAGACGTTCTCAATGGCCGGCGTTTTTTGTCCGGGATAGGTTTTGGTGGCCCCCTCAATCACCAGCAAGTCTGGAGTTTCAGATTTGGGGGCAGTGCGGATTTGTTGGGGCGCAACAGTGTGGCCAGAGGGGGTCAAAAAGTCAGCCAGGACAGGCAATGGAGTGGGCCTTCCAGATTGTGGCACACGACAGGCCAGCAGGCCTTGGGTGTATGGATGACCCGGGGCCGAGAGCACGTCGCTCACGGTACCTTTCTCCACCACTTCTCCTTGATACAGAACGGCCACTTGGTCGGCGTGTTTTTCCACCACGTCCATGTCGTGGGTTACCAACACCATGGCCAGGCCCCTTTTGAGCTGCAGCGAACGCAGCAGGCCGAGCAAGTCGGCCCTGAGCGTGCTGTCCAATGCCGTGGTGGGCTCGTCGGCCAGCAGAATGTCCGGGTCATTGGCCAAAGCCATGGCGATCAAGACCCTTTGCTTCTGTCCCCCAGACAATTCATGGGGGAATGCGCGCATGGCGCGATCGGGGTCGGAGAGTTGTACCTCCTCGAGAAGGGCTCGGGCCTTTTGGTAGGCCGCATCGCGCTGACCTCCTTGATGCCGGCGAATGACCTCGGCCAACTGAGACCCGCAATAAAGGGTGGGGTTGAGGCTGGTCATGGGCTCTTGAAAGACCATGGAAATCTGACTGCCCCGTGGAATGGGCTGGGTGTGGCCTCCCTTTGAATCTGACCACACTTGACCCAGCCCGACTATCCGGCCTGCGGTGAGCACGGACCCTTCGGGCAGCAGCCCCAGAGCGGCCATGCAACACATGGTTTTGCCCGAACCACTCTCTCCAACCAACGCCAACGCTTCTCCCCGTTTGGCGGTCAGCTGGACTTGACGGAGAACCGGATGTCCCCCGATGTCAAGGCTCACCCCGTCCCAGAGCAGGGCGGCGTCTGGGTTGGCTTCAGAGTGTGCCACGCAAGGCTTGCTCTCTTTCGATGGCTTCAAAGAGGGCTTTGAAGTTGCCTTTTCCAAAGCTTTGGGCCCCCTTCCTCTGGATGATCTCAAAGAACATCGTTGGTCGGTCTACAACGGGACGCGTGAAAATTTGGAGCAGGTAACCTTCGTCATCGCGGTCAACAAGAATGCCCAGCTTGCGCAATGGCTCCAAGTCTTCGTCAATGGCGCCCACCCGGTCCAAAAGGTCATCGTAGTAGCTCTTGGGCACCTGCAAAAACTCGATGCCGCGCCGTTGAAGTTCAGTCACCGTGGTGATGATGTCGTCGGTGGCCACTGCGATGTGTTGCACGCCAGCGCCTTGGTAGAAGTCGATGTACTCCTCGATTTGAGACTTCTTTCGGCCCTCTGCGGGCTCGTTGATGGGGAATTTGATTCGCCCGTTCCCGTTGCTCATCACCTTGGACATCAAGGCGGTGTATTCGGTTGAAATGTCTTTGTCATCAAAGGAGACGAGCTGGGCAAAGCCCATGACCTTGGCGTAGAACTCGCACCAAGTGTTCATCTCTCCCCAGCCCACATTGCCGACCATGTGGTCGATGTATTTCAGGCCCACGGCTTCTGCACCACCGCTGGGCGCCCAAGCCTGGTAACCTGGCAGGAACACCCCGCCGTATTCTTTGCGCTCCACAAATACATGAATGGTGTCTCCATAGGTTTCGATGCCACTGAGAACCACCTTGCCATTTGCGTCTTCTCTGGTTTCGGGCTGGAATGCGCTGACGGCACCTCTCGAGGTCGTTTCCTTCCAACTTTGGGTGGCGTTGTCCACCCACAGAGCAACAGTTTTCACCCCGTCGCCATGGCGATTGAGGTGGTCGTTCAACGGCCCGTCGGCGACCATGGGGGTGGTGAGGACCAATGTGATTTTATCCTGTTGGAGCACATAGCTCACGCTGTCGCTTGAGCCGGTTTCCAATCCCCGGTATGCAAGGGGCTGAAACCCCCAAGCGTGCATGTAGTAATAGGCACTTTGCTTGGCGTTTCCAACAATCAGTTCAACGTGGTCGGTGCCGAGCAGGGGCAAAAAATCCTTCGCGTCTGCGACGGTGATTTCGGGTTGTGGAGTCGTTTGATCCATGGTCATTGCAGGGTTCAGTCGATGTTTTTTGGGGAGTAGCCCAGCCAGCTTTGATGATAGGAACCATCCTCGATGTCGAGGGCCTGTTGGGTCAGTCGCAATGGACGGAACGTGTCCACCATCACGGCCAGTTCAGCCGTCTCTTTCTTGCCAATGGAGCCTTCGTAGGTGCCGGGGTGAGGTCCATGCGGAATGCCGCCTGGGTGAAGCGTGAGGTCTCCTCTGGAGATTCCCTTTCGGCTCATGAAGTTTCCTTCCACGTAATAC
>Ga0208971_1001762_pt1 | contig 12319 bp, 14 predicted proteins | sample AOAMet1_18_M0_10_2_FD_188229 | JGI IMG/M metagenome (GOLD analysis project Ga0208971, IMG submission 188229) | Ammonia-oxidizing marine microbial communities from Monterey Bay, California, USA - CAN11_18_M0_10 (SPAdes) | ecosystem: Environmental > Aquatic > Marine > Intertidal zone | place... | reverse complement strand
TTGGAGCGTCAGCTTCGAACCGATCATCACTAAGGGAGCTTTGAGAATGTCTGAAGCCCAAATGAAAGTTTCTGATGAGATCGCAATCTCAATCGAGAACATGAATAAATGGTATGGCACATTCCATGTGCTGCGCGACATCAATTTAGATGTGCAGCGTGGCGAGCGGATTGTGATTTGTGGGCCGTCAGGCTCGGGAAAATCCACCCTCATCCGCTGCATCAATGCTCTGGAGGAGCATCAACAGGGATCCATAACAGTCGATGGGACGCTGTTGTCCTCCGATGTGAAGAACATCGACAAGGTACGCTCTGAAGTTGGTATGTGCTTCCAGCACTTCAACCTGTTCCCACATCTTACAATCTTGGAAAATTGCACCTTGGCTCCCATTTGGGTGCGAAAAATACCTAAGAAAGAAGCCGAAGAAACAGCCATGCACTTTCTTGAGAAGGTAAAAATTCCGGAGCAAGCCGATAAATATCCTGGCCAGCTTTCTGGTGGTCAGCAACAACGGGTGGCAATTGCGCGCTCCTTGTGCATGAAGCCCCGGATCATGCTCTTTGATGAACCCACCTCTGCGCTTGACCCTGAGATGATCAAAGAGGTGTTGGACACGATGATCGAACTAGCTGAGGATGGTATGACCATGCTTTGCGTGACCCATGAAATGGGGTTTGCACGACAAGTGGCCAATCGGGTCATTTTCATGGATGCGGGCCAAATTGTCGAACAGAACGAGCCGGAAGAGTTCTTCAACAATCCGCAATCAGATCGCACAAAATTGTTCCTGAGCCAAATTTTGGGTCACTAGCGGTCTTTTTTGACCTGTCAGAATTCAGATTGGGCCCCTCGCGGGGCCCTTTTTATGGATTGAGATCTGCGGGCGTCATGAAATCAACGAGCTGTGCTGCGCCGCCCTGGGGATCATAGTCTAGCACAAGCGTGGCGCCCGGCGGATATGTGTAAAATGCAGGATGATCCGGCGGTATTTTAACCAGGGTGCTGGCCACCTCAGCAATGCCGGGATTATGAGCCAGCAGCAAGAGGCTGTCACTTTGGCTCTGGGCATGGATGGCCGCACGCAAAAATGTGCATTCCGCTAGATAGAGGTCAGCCATTTCATCTGCGCCACAGGTAAGCGCGAGCGCTGCAAAGCTCTGGCGTGTGCGTTTGGCATCTGAGACCAATGCATGACCTGGTACATGACCTGATTTTTTGAGCCAAGAGCCCAGCCGGCGCGCCTCATCTTGGCCCTTTGCGCTGAGTGCCCGGGCGTGATCGTCCTGTCCGGGTGCCCAATCGGCATGGGTATGGCGCATCAATATGAGCTTCAATTCAAAAATTCCCGCATGTGATAGGCCGATTGTGCCGCGTCGCGGTCATAGGCCTGACTGATTGGACAGGCGCGCCGGGCCAGACAGCCCTCCGTGAGGCAGCGTTGCGCTGGATCCGACCGTACATAGGATCTGCAAGCCTCAACATCATATTGCTTGCCCTTTAGCGCCCCAACGGGGCAGGCGGTCGTGCAGGGCTTGGCGCAGCTGGCACAGGGGTATCTTGGCGCTTCAGGCGTTTGGATTTCCCAATCCAATTCCAAAGCGCCGCGATAGGAAACCATAAGCCCCGCGTCGGCTTGCACCAGCATGCCCACGGGGCTGATCCAGGCGCAGTCACTGGCCATGGCCCAGGTGAGAAACGGGGCTTGCTCGGCTCCAAAAGGAAAATGGGCCCGCGCTCCAAGCCCGTCTGCCAACCGGGTGATCACACGTTGCGACCAGCGATCTACAGGATCTGCCACGCCATCTTGCCATTCGGGACTCTCACAGAGCACAGGCCAAAACCCCGGCTCATGTGGCCCGAGCAATAGGATTGTGCCACGCGCGCCGAGCAGGGTTCCGACGATGGTCAGCTGCTCTGCCTGCACTCTGCTTTGGAGGTCGCTATATGTCATTTGCGCATGAATGGCAGAGCCAGAGACCAGATCAACCGCGTGGGGCGCAAATCTTGCCATTGCAGGCCGATTTTCATCTGCCTATGCCCGTCTTGTGGGTCTTGGGTGTAAGTTCCAAAAAGGTGGTCCCACCAGGAAAGGGCAAATCCGTAGTTACTGTCATGCTCAGACCGATGCACCGAATGGTGAATGCGGTGCATGTCTGGAGTGACCAACACGCTGCGAATGACCCGATCCAGTTTCTGTGGCAGGGCGATATTGGCATGGTTAAACATGGCCGATCCATTGAGTAAAATTTCAAATACCACCACGGTCCAAGCGGCGGGGCCAAGCAGGTATACGAGGCCAATCTTGAATCCCATGGAGAGGGCAATCTCAACAGGATGAAAGCGGATCGCTGTTGTGACATCAAATTCAATATCGGAGTGGTGGACGCGGTGAATGCGCCAGAGCAGCGGGATTTTATGGCTCAGCAAATGTTGCACCCAGATCGCTAGATCCATAACCAAAATGACCACGATCACCTCGATCCAACCGGGCAGGGCCACAAGGTTGAGAAGGCCCCACCCCCGAGCGGTGGCATCTGCGGCGGCCAAAACTGCGGCGAATGGCAGAAACACCGCCAAAGCCCGCAGGGTGAGCGTGTCGACCGCCACGAAGATCCAATTGGTGAGCCAGCGCCGGTTTTTTTGCGGTCTCGGACGGCGTGGGGCGAAATGTTCCATTGCTGCCAAAATGGCGAAGAGGCCCAGAAATATGGCGAGGCGTAGCACAGCGTCTTGGGACATCTGCGTGCTCCTCTTTATGTTCTAATGGGTGCATCGGGCGATCGGATCAAACTTCCTGCCCCATGATCCGTGAATAATTCCAGAAGGCAGGCGTTTGGCGCGCGCCCATCGATAATCACCACCGCCCGGACACCGCCCGCAATCGCTTCCAGCGCGGTTTGTGTTTTTGGGATCATGCCGCCCGCAATCACGCCAGTGTCGGTCAATTCTTTGATATTGCCGGGTGACAATTCTGTGAGCACGTCACCATCTGCATTCTTCACGCCTGACACATCGGTCAACAGCAAAAGTCGATCGGCCTTAAGCGCTGCGGCAATGGCGCCGGCCACTGTATCGCCATTGATGTTGAAGGTCTCCCCGGCATCGCCTGCGCCAAGCGGTGCAATGACCGGGATCATATCGGCTTCAAAAAGCGTATTCAGCACGGTCGGATCAATATCGCGCGGCCTGCCAACCAACCCCAATTTCGGATCTGCGACATCGCAGGTCATCAAACTTGCGTCCTTGCCCGATAGGCCAACCGCGCGTCCGCCCTGCGCGTTGATGGCCTGCACGATCCGCTTATTGACGCGACCTGACAGAACCATTTCAACCACTTCCATCGTGGCCGCATCGGTGACGCGTTTTCCGTCAACGAAGTCCGATTGAATATCAAGGCGCTTGAGCATGTCGTTGATCATCGGCCCGCCGCCATGCACAATTACCGGGTTCACCCCCACCTGCTGCATCAAAACAACGTCACGCGCGAAGGACTCCATGGCCGCATCGCTGCCCATGGCATGGCCGCCAAATTTTATGACCACTGTTGCGCCGTCATAGCGCTGTAGATAGGGCAGGGCTTTTGACAAAGTGCCTGCGGTGGATATCCATTCGCTTTTCATGGGGTGATCTTTCTGAAGCCGTTCGTAGAAGCGTAGTGAATCCAAGTGGTGCTGCCAAGAGTCTTTTGCAGAGGCGCAGCTACTCTAAGCTGGCGATCACTGCGCGCAGTGTCGCGATGCCGTCGCCTTTTTCTGAGCTTGTTAAAATCAGTTCCGGGAAGGCAGCGGGGTGTTTGGCCAATTTCCCGCGCACTTGCTCCAAAACCCGGTCTCTTTCGTGGTCTTTGATTTTATCGGCCTTGGTCAAGACCACCTGAAAGGTCAGGGCGGACCGGTTCATGAGCTGCATGATCTCCTCATCCACCGGTTTGATCCCGTGGCGACTGTCGATCAAGACAAAGGCTCGGCGTAGATTGGGGCGGCCAGACAGGTAGTTTTTCAAAAGGCGTTGCCACTTTTCGACCACTGCGAGTGGCGCATTGGCATAGCCATAGCCGGGCAGGTCGACCAAATAGCGCGCCTCGCCCAGTTCGAAGAAGTTGATCTCCTGGGTGCGGCCAGGGGTATTGGAGGCGCGGGCTAGACCTTTGCGATTGGTCAGCGCATTGATCAAGCTGGATTTGCCCACATTTGAACGCCCAGCAAAGCAGACCTCGACGCGATCGGCATCGGGCAGCCCGTCCATGGCAACCACACCTTTGAGAAAGTCCACCGGACCTGAAAACAATTTGCGCCCCAATTCGGCGGCAGCGTCGCTTTCAGGTTCCGCGATTGGGAAAGGTAGGATCATAACAGCTCCAACGTGTCATCGAGTGAGAGTGTGCCCGGTTCGATCACGCGGGCATAGAGACCGAAATCCTGATGACCGCAAAGAGCGTTCAAAGCGCCAAGCGTATCGGCATCTCGCAGGCCTGTGTCTGGATTGGCGGTCGTTGCCAAGCAGCGCACAATTGGCTCGACGCCTTCAAACACCACGCCGCCAATGCGAAACTTTTGTCCGAGCCAGCTGTGCTCAACCCATGGTTCTAGCCCGTCGATCCAGAGATTACCGCGCCACCGATGCGGTGACAGCGGCTGGCCCATATGCTCAGAAAGAGCACGCAAGGAAGCATGACTGTTGATGCTGATGGAGGGAAAATTCGTGTCGGTAAAGCCCCGCTCCGCAAGTCGCAAAATACGCGCTGATTGCGCCCGATCCGCAGGCATCAAAGGCTTGACCCAGGCCAAAAATCCCGAGAGCTGCCGCTCATCATCGGGTTGAAAGGTAAAGTCTTTACGGTTCGGGTGCGATAGGGTGAGGCTTTGATCGGCCTCATTTAGCCGCGCAGTGATCGCCATGAGCTGGGGCGCTTTTGCGACGCGGGAGAAATTGGCGCAGGCTGCCCATTCTTGGCCATCAGCCTTGGATATCTCATGGGCCACAGCCCAGCGACGATCCCAGGGCATCGCAGCACCCTGAGATAATGTCACCTCGGCTAAGGCCTCACGCCCATGAGATTTCAGCGGGTGGCGGAATATTTCCGTAACGCGCGGCATATCAGCTCTTCTTTTTCGATCGTTTGAAGCCGCTGATGATATTGCCAAAGACATCGGGTTTGACCCCTTGGCTACGCATGATCGAATATTGCTGAATGAAAGTGATCGTATTGTTGGCAATCCAGTAGACCACGAGCCCAGAAGCGAAGCCGCCCAGCATGAACATAAACACCCAAGGCATCCAGGCGAAGATCATCGCCTGTGTTGGATCTGTTGGCGCGGGATTGAGTTTTTGCTGCATCCACATGGAAATGCCCAAAAGCAGTGGCAAGATACCAATTAAGATCAAGGCCACGATAGATCCGGGATTTGGTGCGCCCCAAGGTAGGAGGCCGAACAGGTTGATTATCGAGGTCGGATCGGGTGCGGAAAGATCCTGAAATGGACCGAACCAGCTGGCGTGGCGCAACTCCAGCGTCACGAAGATCACCTTATATAAAGAAAAGAAAATTGGGATCTGCGGTAAGATAGGCAGGCAGCCGGCAGCGGGATTGACCTTATTTTTCTTATAAAGCTCCATCATACCCTGCTGCATTTTTTGCCGATCGTCCCCAGCGCGCTCTTTGAGCTTTTCCATCTCTGGCTGAAGCTCCTTCATCCGCGCCATAGAAACATAGGATTTATAGGCTAAGGGCAAAAGCAGCGCTTTGATCACGAGAGTCAAGCAGATGATCGACCAGCCCATATTGCCGATGAAACCGTTCATCGTATGCAGTAGCCAAAATATGGGTTTGGTCAAGAAATAGAACCAACCCCAGTCGATGCTGTCGACGAAGCGATCCACACCCTTGTCGTTTTGGTAGCCGCGGATCACTTCCCATTCCTTCGCGCCTGCGAAGAACTGCGATGTGACTGTTGTTGAGGCACCCGCTTCGATGGTCTGTGTTGGCTGCACGGCTTCGGTCAAATAGACGTCGTTGTTGATGTCATATTTGGCAACGGATTTGAACGCGCCCTGTGGCACAATTGTGGTCATCCAATAATGATCCGTGAATCCGATCCATCCGCCCTCGGCGACTTGCACAACATCGGCTGGCGCGCGCTCTTTGGGGTTGATATCGAATTCTGGCATATTGCCATATTTGGTTTCGTTCAATTCACCGTCGGACATGCGCACCATGCCTTCGTGCAAAATGAAAAAGCCTTTAAGGTTGGGTGGCTCGCCGTGGCGGGCAATTTGGCCGTAGGGAGCCAGTGCAACCGGGGTTGCGCCGTCGTTTTGCACCGTTTGCTCAACTGAGAACATGAAATTTTCATCGACCGATATCACGCGCTGAAAGGCCAGGCCTTTTTCATTGTCCCAGGTCAGTGTGACGGGGGACGCGGGGGTCAACTGGGTCGAATTCGAGGACCAAACTGTGCTCGGCCCCGGCACATCGGTCGGATCAACGCCAGAAGCGGCGGCCCAACCGTTTATGCCGTAATAAGCGTTATCGGAGCCTTCCGGTGACAGAAGCGTCACGATTTCGGACCCTTCTCGTATGGTTTCAGTGTAATCTTTCAGGCGCAAATCATCAATGCGTCCGGCGAGAAGTGATAGGGAGCCTTCGAGGCGCGGCGTGCTGATCGTGATGCGTTTGGCAGTGGCGACGGCTTGCACGCTGCCTGTGCCCATATTTGTGCTCACCTCGGCAATGCCGGGGGCGGTTGCGGCAACGGGCGCGGTTTCACTCTGGGCCTGCTCTGGTGGCGGCGCAGTTTGCGGCGGCGCAATTGCGAACCAGGCCAGCATCACTGCAAAGCTAAGGCCCGTGGCCATGAGAAGGTTTTTATTTTGATCGTCCATTTGAGCCCACCATGCGTCATTTGCCCGATATTGGGTTACATGGGGTTCAACCGCCGGCAAGGCAAAAGGTCAAGTAGATTCGGGGATTTCTGGGCTTTTAGCGCCCTTTATGCCAATTTTGCGGGTGATGCATGTGGGTGGGGCGATTGTTGGTATTACAAAGCCCAATTTTGGAATTGTTCAAGGGGCATAGGCCTGCTAATTCCGTAGCCCTGCCCGTGGCCGCAGCCAAGTTTTTGCACGACACGCAGCTCCGCATCGGTTTCAATTCCCTCAGCTATGGTGTCAAGATTAAGGCGTTGGGCCAATAAGACTACAGCCGCCAACATGTCTTGCTTTTTGGGGTCCTGATCGATGTCGAAAATAAAGGAGTGATCTATTTTCATTCGGTTGATGTCCAAATGGCGCAGGGAATCGAACGGATTTTGCGCGGTGCCAAAGTCATCAAGATCAACGTGACATCCGAGTTTAGCCAAAGAATTAACCGAGTGGCGCACGGGCAATGCCGCGTCTTAAACCACAACATTTTCAGGCACTTCAATTGAGAGCTGGTTTGGGTGTAGATCGAATTGGTCCAGCGCCCATAGGATTCGGTTGACCAAATGCGGATGCTCTAGATCGGCTTGTGCGAAATTGACGCCGACATGGGGGACGAAATTCCAGCGTCTTCCAGGTTGCGCATGGCGCTTACGGCGTCATGCAGTATCGTGTCTGCCAATTTGTGCCAAAGTTGGGCTTCAGTGACTGAGGTTAAAACGTCAGCAGCGCAACCATGCCATGGCTTGGATGGTACCAGCGTGCCAATGCTTCCATGCCGGTGATCTGGCCATCGCTGAGGCTTACTTGTAGTTGAAAATACGATCGAATTTCCTGGTTATCGAAGGTGGATTGAAGGTCTTGTGTGATGTTAACATGGTCCTTGGCTTTGGCGGGGAGGCTGGGCGGAGTGATGGTGGATGCTTAGGTCGCCGCAGCCCGAAGCAAGATCGCAGTCATCGTGGCACATAGGATCTCGGCCCAAAGGCCGGCCTCTGGCGCGAAGACCCGTGCTAAGGGGCCACAATAGGCCATTGTACAATTTGCCAGCGGTGGGGTTTTGCCAAAAAGTCACGGGTCGTCCTCACTGTCGTCAGGACAGTTAGCGGACAAATCGTAAGGATTGGCTTAATCGGCGGGAGAATTTCACTCGTCGCGCGGCTCAAGCGCCAGGCCGAGGAAATCAAACAACTTGCTATCAAGCAGATGGGAGGGGCGGGCATTGGTCAAGGCGCGAAACAGCACATTGCGCCGTCCGGGATGATTGGCCTCCCAGCCATCTAAAATTGACTTTACCTGCTGACGCTGCAACCCATCTTGGCTGCCGCAGAGATCACAGGGAATGATTGGGTAATTCATCGCTTTGGCAAAAGCTTCGCAATCTTGCTCAGCTACATGCGCAAGGGGGCGGTATAAAAACAGGTCTTTATCTTCATTGACCAGCTTGGGCGGCATTGTCGCCAATCGGCCGCCATGGAACAGGTTCATGAAAAATGTTTCTAAAATATCATCGCGGTGGTGACCTAAAACCACTGCGGAGCAACCTTCCTCGCGGGCGATACGGTATAGGTTGGCGCGCCGCAACCGGGAGCATAGCGCGCAAAAAGTGCGCCCGGTCGGTGTTTTGTCCATGACCACGGAATAGGTGTCGCGGTATTCAATGCGATGTGGCACCTGCATGCGTTCAAGGAACTCGGGCAGCACCGTTGCTGGAAAGCCCGGCTGACCCTGATCGAGATTGCAGGCAATCAATTCAACTGGCAGCAAGCCGCGCCATTTCAACTCATAGAGCACCGCCAGGAGCGTATAGCTGTCTTTTCCGCCCGATAGGCAGACCAACCAGCGTGCCCCTGGCTCTATCATCCCATAGTGTTCGATGGCTTCGCGGGTATTGCGCAGCAGGCGCTTGCGGAGCTTTTTAAACTCAGTGGATTTTGGCGCTCCCTCAAAGAGGGGATGAATTTCTGTGTCGTCATCTAACATGCGCTCCTTATGCCCAAGCCGCTGATGGGTTGCAATTGCTCTTGGATCGGTCGGGTTACAAAAGGAATTTGCATGGATCGGGCGGTTTATGCGCAGGTGGCAAGCCAATATTCCGGCGGATATGCGGGTTCATCGGCAAGCGGGTAGCGCGCTTGGTTTTGCGCCGCATTAATTTGAGTTTGAGGATTTGGCCCAAGACCCGAAAAGTTCCGTGGTCTTTGATCAAGTCTTGAATATGGGCCAAGAGTTGGTCGCGTTCAATAAGTGTCATGATATGTCTCCTGAACGGGCAGAAGCCACGCTCAATGTTGTAAAATAGACAGCCGTGGCCTGGGGCTGGAGGCTTGTAAATTGGATGGAGTTATGAGGGTTGGGCTCTAAAGTTTAGGCGAGGCAGAGGGCAAAAGAAGCCCGGTGACAGATGCGCTAGGAGGCAGCGCCGTGATTGCCACACGACACAACTCGAGAGGTGCAATTTAAATTTGTCATTATTTTAACCTCCCGTTCAACGAATTGCGTCTGCCTTCGTCGCACGGCACTCACCTTCAGGCAAGAGATTTGGGCAAAACATCCCGCTCGTGTGGATTTTCGGTCACGATTTAGGAGGGTGTTTTTCCGGCACCGGGTCGTAGCCATCGCCACCAAAAGGGTGACACCGCCCCAAGCGCCGGACGATCAACGCAAAGCCTTTGAACGCGCCGTGCTTTTCGAGTGCCTCAAGCGCATAGGCTGAGCAGGTGGGTTGATACCGGCAATTAAATCCCACCCATGGGCTGAAAAACAGCCGGTAAAACCGCACGGGGAGGGCGAGGATATGGGCGAAGATCGTCATGGCTTGGCTTGCAATTTTCGCAAAGAGGCTAAAAGCTCATCCTGCAACGCAGTGAATTTGGTGGAGGCGGTGACATTAGCACGGCCAATGAGCACATAATCATGGCCGATCTGGCCAAACCGTGGCAAAATCAGCCGGGCGATTTCGCGTAGCCGGCGTTTGGCACGGTTGCGCGCCACAGCATTGCCGACCTTCTTGGAACAGGTGAAGCCCACGCGCAGCGCCTGCGCATCGCCCCTGTCACGCGCCTGAAGTACGAAGCTTGTGGAATGGACCCGTTTAGCATGGGCCAGCCGCAAAAAGTCTTTGCGGTGTTTCAAATGTTCCAACACCAATAAGTCCGACGACCCATGATCGCCGGACTTATCGGTGCTACATACAGACATCACTGATCGGGCGCTTATGCGCTCAATGATTTCCGGCCACGAGCGCGGCGTGCATTCAGAATTTTGCGGCCAGCTTTTGTGGCCATGCGTGCACGGAAACCGTGGCGGCGTTTGCGAACGAGGTTCGATGGTTGGAATGTGCGTTTCATCGCGAAATCTCCGGTTGGTTCAGCTCAACTGCTAATCCATTTATTTCAGGACCCAGCCTTTAGGGCCTGATCGTCCGCGAGTCAAATAGACAATGCGTTATTTTCGGCAAAATTCTTTCAGAATGTTTATAATCACTGAAACATTTTCGTGATTCTGATCAATGTCGCGTTAGGCAGGGTAGGAAAACCCTTTTTTGCCAGGCATGTGTAGGGACATAACAATATGTGGGGATTTTGATAATGCAGGCATTCTTGCCATCGGTAATTCGCCTAGTGGGGCATTATCGCTTCACGATCTTATTGTTGGTTTTTGTGGTATCGGTCTCCTGTTTCCTACAAGGGTATTTAAGCTTTGACAACCTGCGAGAGCACCGTGCGATTTTGACTGAATTTCGCGATGCCAATTACCTCGTGGCGGTCGTGCTCTTCATTCTTGTCTACACGTTGTTCGTAGCCTTTTCAGTGCCGGGAGGCTTGCTTCTGTCCCTGAGCGGCGGATTTTTTTTCGCGACCTTTCCGGGAGTGTTTTACAACATGGTGGGGGCGACTTTAGGAGCGAGCGCAATTTTCTTGGCGGCGCGTTGGGGATTTGGCGCAAATCTTGCCGCCATTTTGGAAAATTCCGAAGGTTTGGTCAAAAAGATCAAGGATGGCGTGGATGAGAACCAATGGTCCATGCTATTCCTCATCCGCTTGGTTCCGGGGGTACCGTTCTTTTTGGCCAATCTGGTGCCAAGTTTTCTGGATGTGCCCCTGCGCCGCTTTGTTATTTCAACTTTCCTTGGCATTTTCCCGGGGGCTTTGGTGTTCACCTCCATTGGTGCGGGGCTGGGCGACATCTTTGAGCGCGGGCAGACACCGGATCTTGCGGTTGTGTGGGAGCCGCAAATTATTTTGCCGATTTTGGGCCTTTGCGTGCTCTCGGCCTTGCCGGTCTTGCTGAAGCTTTTACGCGGCAAGAAGGGAATTTGAGTATGGAGCGGATAGATACAGATATTTTGGTGATTGGTGGCGGCGCGGGCGGCCTCTCTGTTGCGGCGGGTGCGGTGCAGATGGGCGCGCGCGTTGTATTGCTGGAGGGTAATAAAATGGGGGGCGATTGCCTCAATTATGGCTGCGTGCCGTCAAAGGCGCTATTGGCTGCTGCCTCTGTGGCTCATGCGCAGGGCGGCAATGCCGCTATGGGTATTGGGCCTGGTCAGGCGACCATTAATTATGGCGCGGCGAAAGATTTCGTGGCCTCGGTCATTGGCCAAATCGCGCCGCATGACAGCGAGGTGCGGTTTGAGGGTTTGGGCGTGACTGTGATAGAAGATTTCGGCCGTTTTACGTCCCCCACAGAGGTCCAAGCTGGAGATCGGGTGGTCACCGCGCGCCGAATTGTAGTCGCCACCGGCTCGAGCCCCTTAGTGCCGCCCATCCCAGGTTTGAGCGATCTGCCTCACTATACAAATGAAACAATATTCGAGTTGCGCGAGCGGCCTGATCATCTCTTGATCATTGGCGGCGGACCAATTGGCATGGAGATGGCCCAGGCGCACCGCCGTCTCGGCTCTGATGTGACTGTGATCGAAGGGCAAAATGTCTTTGCTAAGGATGATCCCGAATTGTCCGCGATCCTCGTGCAGAAGCTGCGCGATGAAGGCATTGAGATTGTCGAGGAGGCTTTGGCGCAAAGCGTGTCAGGCAAGGGCGATGATATCACCGTGTCCACAACACAGGGTGAATTTCACGGGACGCATCTTTTGTTGGCCGTGGGCCGCAAGGTCAATACAGAGCGGCTCAATCTGGAGGCTGCCGGAATTGACTACGACCGAAGCGGGATAAAGGTCGATGCGGGCCTGCGCACGCGCAATCGACGGGTCTACGCGATCGGCGATGTGGCAGGCAGTCTGCAATTTACCCATGTGGCAGGTTATCATGCGGGTGTTGTGATCCGCTCAATGCTCTTTGGTCTGCCGGCCAAGGCGAAGAGGAACCACATTCCCTGGGCGACCTATACTGCTCCTGAACTCGCCCAGGTGGGGCTGACCGAAGCGCAGGCACGGGCA
>Ga0208971_1001753_pt1 | contig 12380 bp, 7 predicted proteins | sample AOAMet1_18_M0_10_2_FD_188229 | JGI IMG/M metagenome (GOLD analysis project Ga0208971, IMG submission 188229) | Ammonia-oxidizing marine microbial communities from Monterey Bay, California, USA - CAN11_18_M0_10 (SPAdes) | ecosystem: Environmental > Aquatic > Marine > Intertidal zone | place... | reverse complement strand
AACTACAGCTATTCCTAAAATAATAAGGGTAATAAATGCGGATTTTTTATTCATTTTGATTTTATTTTTTGGTTTAATATTTTCTTTTTGTAATGATGATTTTAACTGTACACTTCTTTCTGTAGGTTGTTGATTTTTAAAATCAATATAATAACCTGAAGCATTCAAGATAAAACGATCATTCCAAAAACTATTTTTTATTCCTACTTCGTAATTGTTCGTCAATTCAGCTTCGTAATCTAAACCAAAACGAACAGTTTCGTCTTGATTAAATCCACCACTTCGATACCCTCTACCGTAATTACCATATAACAATGTTTTTTCGTCCATTTTGTAGGCAATAGATACTTTTGGTTGTAATTGAGAATCTGTTTTCTCAGGATTTTTATTTAAGGTTCTATTGTCTTGAGAAATCTGATCATTATCATAACGCAGTCCGAAAGAAAGCGTAAGTTTGTCCGAGGCTTTGTAATCTAAAAACCCGAATGCAGCAAATGTTTTGTAGGTATTCGTAAAGTCGGAGCTTGCAAAGTCTGATTGAACTCCAGTTCCTGTAAAAGGAGCTGCAAAGAAACCAAAATCTGCAGTAGCTTTTGTAAATAATAATTTATCTGAGTTTTGATAAAAGGTACCCAGATCCCAACTTACTTTAGAATCATTTGCTATAGAGCTGATTTTTATTTCTTGATTGAAAGTATCAGAATTACTATCTTGGATTTGTCTTAAAACATCATTAACGGTAAAATCTAAATCACCGATATGATTTCTGTCTCCTTTATTTATTGTAGTAGAACTTACAATTTTAACATCATCGAGATTAAATTCTAGTTTTGCATTTCCATAAAAACCTTTTAAAGAAGAAGTACCAAATTGATCTGCAACTATTTTATAATTGTTAAAACTGTCTGGCATAGCGTTCCCAATACCGTCGTTAGGAGTCTCATCTACTGAAGGTACTGCATAATACACTGCTCCTGCTTTAGCATCAATTATTTGTCCGGTAAGTGTTAATTTTGTGTTGTCAGATAAATTTGCTCTAATTTGAGCTCGTACAGTTAAGTCTTCAATAAAATCTACAGGTTTGTTTAGAGTTTCATTATCAATAACTCCATCTCCTTTTTTAAATGATGTAGATATCCTATAAAATAACTTGTCTTTTACTAAAGGTCCTGAAGTAGCAAATTGTGTTTTAAATAAGTTACCACTTCCATACCCAAATAACAGTTTATTTTTAAAATTATTTGTTGGTTTATTTGTTAGAATATTAATTGCACCAGCAATGGCATTTTTCCCATACAAAGCTCCTTGTGGTCCTTTTACTACCTCAATTAAAGCGACATCAAATAATTCTTGATTGATTAAATTTGCATCCGGTAATGTAACACCATCAATTACAAAAGCTATAGGAGATTCTCCATTTCTAATATGAGAAATACCCCTTACAGTGATAAAGTTATTACCAATATTTTGAGATGTAGTAAAATTAACATTGGGCACATGATCTGAAAAAGTTTTAATATTTTCAATTCCTTTTGCTTCAATTCCTTTTGATGTAAAAGTAACTACCGATTCTGGGATATTTTGAATGGATTCAGCTCTTCTTCGGGCTTGACCAATTACACCTGTAAAACCTTTTACAATAATTTCATCTAAAGAAGATCTATCTTCTTCTAAGATTACCATAAGTGATTTCTTGTTAGTAATCTTTATTTCTTGAGTTTTATAGCCTATAAACGAAAAAACCAAAGTAGCTTTTTGATTTATCTTTATAGAAAAATTACCATCAATATCTGAAGAGGTTCCATTAGTGGTTCCTTTTTCTAATATCGATACTCCAGGTAATAAGTCTTGAGCGTCTGAGATGTTTCCATTGATTGTTATTTTTTGAGAAAATACAAATAATGGACATAATAATGCGAAAAGTAAAAGTTTGTGTTTCATTTTATTTTTTTTGTGATTAGCCAAATGTATAAATCATAATTTTCCACTTTTTATTTTCCATATATTTAATTATTAAATTGTAATTCCATTTGATTAATTTGGAAAATACAGGAAAATTATTATTACATAGAAAAGGTAACTCTCATTTTATATCAGGAGTTACCTTTTAAGTTATTTTGAAAGTAATAGATTTAATAAATTAAAATCATTGTTTCATTATTTTCTTTGTTATTACCTCTCTTTTATTGGTGATTTTAATAAAGTAACTACCTGATGAAAGGTTGCTTAGGTCTAAATCTAAAGAAGTATTTGATTCTTTATAAATATAATTACCTACTACTTTTCCTAAAACATCTGTTATCGAAATGAACGAATCGCCCAATGTTTCTTCTGATGAAGGAATTATAATGTGTAAGCTTGAAGCAACAGGATTAGGATATATTAGCGTATTCTCGGAAATAATTTTTTGTTCTTTTTCAAAATTTGAATTCTTGGAAGCATTTTCTACTTCACATTTATTCACAGTTGCCTCCCAGCCACGTTTTGGTCTCCAAAAGTTTGATATAAAAACAACCGATAATGCTCCACTAGAGTGAGTAGAAGTTATTTTTATATTCTCATGACTTCCAGTAAAAAACCCATTATAATTCGTCCAATCTATGGTTGGTCCATCAAATACAAGTAAATAATCGTATGGATTTATATCAATATACTTAAAATCAAGCGCTACTTTTTTTCCTGTTTCAGGAGTAAAAACATATGGGTTATAAAAATTATTTTCAAATATTTCATAATTTCCTGAATTTCCTCCACTGTCTGTAAATTCTTCTTTACAATGATTCTGAGTTTTAGTTGAACATTCTTTAACAACCTTCGCTTTCCATCCTTCTTTTGTAATAGAACCATCTGAAGTAAATATAACTGTTAAGGCTCCACTAGAATCAGTAGAAGTTATTCTTTTATTCTCATAAGAACCACTATATTTTTCAATAAGATTAGCTTCTTCAACATTTAGTCCATTATAAATATTTAAAAAATCATAGTGTTCCTCAGTTTTAATCTTCTCAAAATCAAGTGTTACTTTTTCCCAATTTGAACCAGGTTTGAATACAATTGTATCACGTGTACTATCCTGATAATTCCCATCAATTCCTCCACTGTCTGTAAATTTTTCTTCACAAGTATTTCCAGATTGAATAATTTGAGGTCCACCTACTTTATTGTATAACTCTACATTTCTTGCTTTTAAGACTAACTCTCCTCTTGTATTAAAAGAAATATCATAGGTAAAAACAGAATATAAATCCTCTAAAAGAGTTGTTCCTTGACACCATAAATTGTCAGTTCCACCTAGATCATCTTTAACCTGTATTTGTTTTGTACCCTTTTCATCTCCTTTCTCAATTTCCTGATAGTATTGTTCGGGAGTAATTACAAATCTACCAGTTTCTCCTTCTTTGTTGACTCCCATGCTGTATTCAATATTGGCAGAATGTGACGAGTTTTTTACCATAGTTATCACTTGATCCATCTTTTTGGGCTCTCCTTTTAATCCAGAAGAGCCTGTATCAAAAGCAAACACAGTATTTGAAGCATCTATCGCAATTGTTTCTCCACCTACTTTTACAGAATTTAAGGCTGTACTCCATAAATAGGAAACAGCATAATGATCATTTGCATCCGGATCAACATAGTTCTTTTGAGCTAGCGTTATTTTACTCTCTATATCTACTTTGGTTGCATCAATAACACCACTACCGATAACATAGGTACCTTCTCTAGTGACTTTATCGTAGTAAAAAGATACTTTTAATTTGTCAGGATCAATGGTACCACTGGTTACTAAATCTATAATAACATTACTTATTCTAAAATTTTCATCCTTATATTTCCCACCGGATGAGAAGGAAGGAATCGCTAATGCGCCATCCCATAGGAGTTCTTTGAACTGATCCATATTACCTTTAGGTGGTGGAATAAATTCTTTAATTAAACTGATCTCTCTAGGAACAACATTGTTAGGATCTATTTTTACCAAATCAAACCCCAAGTTAGCTTCAGATCCTCCCCATGGTCCCCAATTTTTTGGTTTTGAATCTTCATTTATCCATGTAAAGCTATTGCTTTTGAAATGATTAAATTGAGTATGGTCATAATTTGTGCAAGCATCCATTGTGCATTGAGTAGAATTTACCCAATCATAGTTTCCACCAGTATCTAAGGCCATTTTAAGAGTTTGATTACTCCCTACTTTCATATTAGAAACCCAATTAGTTGCGCCGTTATTGGTAAATTTGAGTTTCTCCATACCATTCTGAATCACTTCGTAATCAAAAGAACTAGTTTTAGATTTAGTAAAATAAGCCCCTTGAGACCTTACTGCAGAATAGTTATCATTACTGCCATACGCATGTGCTAAGTTTAAGGAAGATTTAATACTATAATTAGATCCATTGTCTATAATTTCACCGACCAAAGACATACTATAAGAATTCAGTTGATAATAATGTTTAGTCTTATCATGTATATCTGTCCAAACGGTGGGTGGAAAAGGGATAGAAATACCGGAAAGTGAAAAATAATAATTTCCATTAGTTGTAGATTGCACATAACCCTTTAATTTGATTAAAAAATTTTGTTTCATATTTGGATCGAAATAATTGTAGGTTGCAGAAATATTATTTCCAATTATATGAATAATATTTAAACCGTTCGAGGCATTAGAATTTTTCCAAGGTCCTATTAATCCCTCTAATGAACTGTTTGAATTTGCTATTTCATTATGAGTTACTAGAGGAGGATCGTTTTCTGTTTTTTTAAAAAACAGTGTTTCTCCACTATTTAAATCATTATTATCTGTTTTCAATACATGAAATAATTGAAGTATTTTTGTATAGTTGTCAACTGTATCTATATACATTTGACCTGTCATCGTTGAATTCACTTTATCTCCTTCGTGATCATTCATTAAACTGATTGAAACTGCGATCGCATCTGGGATGTCCACATTGATTCCATTCTCAAAATTAGATAATCCATTGGCGATAAATTTTAGAGTTCTATTATTTATTTTATTTTCATATGTTCCATTTAATAATTTATCAATTTTTATTTCATGCACTTTGTCGTCAGTTTGCCAAGTACCGAACAAATCTTTATTCATATCGTGATCTTGCCCATATACTAAGCATTGAAGTAAGCTAATTAGCAAAAAAGTAATTGTATTTTTCATCTGTAAATTATTTTGTTTTTATAAATATTTCTTCTGTTGAAATTTGATTGTCGTCAATTTCAGGTATAATATCACTTTTCATACCGCTAGATTTTGTCAAAAACATTTTGATATTGTTAGAGCCACCTTCGGTAGATATTCCTGATAATGCGATATTATAGGAATCATCATTTATGGAGTTTACAGTACCTACTATAGATATTGCGAAAGTATTTACCTGTTCCTCTAAATGAGGGCTTGCAATGCCTTTAAAAGGGATTTCCGTGCCTGTTGATAAGGTAAGATTTCCTGCCACCTCATAATATCTTAGATTTGGATAGGTATTTCCTCTTGGAACTAAATCAATAATATTTATATTTTTAACTAAGCCATAACTATTCTTAGAATCTACAGTCCAATTTCCTTTCAATAAGTTTTCATAATCTATATCTTCTGGACTTTTATTTCCTGGAGTTATTATGGGTGTTCCATTTGTAATACTCTCACAATCAGTCTGCAAAACACTCTCAAATGTTTGCGATTGTGGAAGATTTCCTGGGTTAAATATACTTACAGCATGAAATGGACCTGGTGCAGAAATGACATTAAGTAAATTTAAATGTTTACTATTAGGATCATAACTTCCAGACATTGTTGAGCTCCAGTATTGAGAATTATCATTGGGTTTTGAGGCTATTGTACCCCACCCTATTGTAAAAGTTACAGGAAAAGAAGCATTCAATTTTGGGTATTTTGGAGTTTTACCTATAATTGTATAGATTCCAACAGACCCTGTGGTGGAACCATAGTTTCCTATGAAATCTCCCGTTTCTGCATTGTGTTTTGTAATTATTGCGAGAGAACCAAAAGTATTTTTAAAACATTTGTTAGTTAATCCTTGAGCATTTAAAGTAGTAATGGAGAAAAAAAAGAGTAGAAAAAGCCATGTTAAAAATGGAGGTAATACAAATGGTTTTTTTTTGAAATAAACATTTTTTTGTTTCATAATATAGGTGGGGGTTAATTAATATTTAGCTAGTGAATTAATAGCATAAAACTTACTATTATTTTATTTTTTTTTACAAAAATCTTATTGCATTATTATTTGATTTTTTTATTAAATACCGTATTTTTTTTATTTTTTAGCATTATAAATGTAGTTTTATTAAATATATTGTAATATTTTTCCATATATTTTTATTCTATTTTGTAATTAAATTAATGTAATTAGGAAAGTAATGGAAAATATATTCAACCAATAAATATTGCATTAGATGTAATTTTTTTCCATATATTTATATGTTCAATTTTTTATAAACCCTATGTAATTCTTTGAAAATAATGGAAAACACATTCAACCAAGAAATAAATCAAACCTTGTTATTGACAAAGCAAGTATTCATGACTTTGTTAAATAGTATTATTAGCCAATTTAAATCTTCACACCCTCCTTTTAAATACAGGGACTCTCAATTATATGGTTTTGGAAATTATGATTTAGAAAAACCAAACTTAAAGGATGAACTTGAAACTCTTTTAAAGGGATATGTAAATGGTAAATACCTTTATAATAAATATAGAGAAGCAACTTCAGGCAAACCAATAATAAAAATTAGTAGAGAATATCGATCGTTGTTTTTTAAATATTTAGGTTATAACAACGTTTTTGAATATATTGAAAGTGAATTGTTTACGTTAGAAGAAAAAAACAAACAAATGGTATTGCTAAATAATATAGATACCATTGATGACCATTATTACATCTGTTATTATTATGGAGAAGATAATAAAATGAATAAAGGGCAAGTAATCATATATAATGGTTGGAAAACAATTGAAATAAAATATTTTTATAATTACAATAACAAAGAAAATATAGTTTATACATTTTTTGGAACTGTTAATCATAGTGAAGATTTTGTTCATTTTGATACAAAATACTTTGTTGGGGCGAAAAAGAATGAAGGGAGTAAATTTATATTTTTTATTGGAAAATCATCACCTGACGAAAGACACTATTTAATTGGTACCTATTCGGGTTTTGATAAATATGACAGAGCAATTGCTGGAAAAATGATATTAGAAAAATACAATTCAAAAGCTGAAATTGATGTTGAAGTAAGTGAACCTTCTTTTGACTCAATTATTTGTCAAGAATTAAATAAATACCGAATTATCGTTGAGAGTAATATTAGAAAAAACCCTTTGATGTTATCTAAAAAAAGTCCCTACGCAAAAGTTTTAATGAATACCTTCGGGCAATACTCTTTCTGTTTTGAATTAACTGAAAATAGCCATGAATTAGTAGTGAAAATTGAAAATTATCATTATAATATTGTCAGTTTAAATAATGACATTATCATTGAAGATGATAAAGTTTCTGTAATAAATAAGGGACAAGTATTAAATTTTGATTTTTCTATATCAGGAATGTTTCATTTGCAAAAAGTATCTATATATCTTAATGTTTTTGATTTTACAAATCCTGGTAAAGAATCACGAGGAAATTTTATAGGAGTTGATATTAATAATAATATTGTTTCTGGAACATTACTTATTAAGCCTCATGATTAATTATCTTTTCATAGTTATTTGGGGTTATAATCTATAAAATTATTACCCTTACTTTTTTCTTTTTTAAACGTGTATTGTTCAGTTTTTCAACCAAACCATTCGCAAGCTCTAACGGAATCGCTACAAATGCACAATCTGGTTTCAATTCAATAGTACCTAATTGATCTTTAGAGAGACCTCCTTTTTTAAAAAATAATCCTGCAATATCTCCCTTTGATATTTTATCTTTTCGTCCTCCAGAAATAAATAAAGTTTCCCAATATTGTGGTTTGTAATGTGCTTTTTTCGAGATATTAATGCCCTTACTAACTTTAATAAATTCCGGCAAACGCTCATTTTCCCATTTTAAAATATACGCTGTACCTTTTTCATTTACTCTGGCTGTTCTTCCATTCCTATGAATAAACTCCTCTTCATGCTTAGGCAATTCATAATGAATAATATACTTCATTTCAACGATATCTATACCTCTCGCAGCTAAATCTGTGGCTACTAACAATTGACAAGTTCCATTTCTAAATTTAATTAAAGCACGTTCTCTGTCTTTTTGTTCCATTCCTCCAGAAAAGCAAGCGTGACTAATTTTATTTCGTTCTAAAAAGGTACTTAATTGAGTAATACTATCTTTTAAATTACAAAAGATGATCCCTGGCTCGTTTCCTATGTGTTGAATTAATTCTAACACTGTTTTTAGTTTACTTTTTGTAGGAGAAACGACTGTTTTAAAAGTAAGTTGAGAGGTTCTCTTTCCTTTCAAATAATTGATGATTCTTGGCTCTTTTAGCTGTACAAAATCAGGTATTTCAACTCCTTGCGTAGCAGATGTTAAGATGCGTTTATTTAACATTGGTAGTTGATTGATAATGCCACGCATTTCATATTCAAATCCTACTTCCAAAGACTTGTCAAATTCGTCTAAAATCAAAGTTTTAATATGATCTTTAGAAAAACGATTATTACTAAAGTGGTCTGCAATTCTACCCGGTGTTCCAATTAAAATAGCAGGAATGTGTTTTAATTCGATCTTATCTTTAGACATTGGTCTACCTCCATATACTGCATTGACTTTATATCCAGACCCCATAGAACGAATGACTTGTTCTATTTGTATGGCCAATTCTCTAGATGGAACTAATATCAATGCTTGTATATTTTTAGATTCAGGATCTAACGACTTTAACAATGGTAAAGAAAAAGCCAATGTCTTTCCAGTTCCTGTTGGTGATAACAAGATGGTATTGTTGTTTTTTTCAATAACAGAGGTCGCTTCTTCCTGCATCGGATTCAAAGCTTCTATCTGAAGCTTTTCTAAAATATCCTCTTGGGTTTTAATGCTATTTGCCATATTAATTATTTCTTTTTTTCTTTTTAGAGACTAAAACCTTGTTGTCAGATTTGGCTGTCTGTGCTAAGTAATTAGAGAGAATTTTGTCTACTAATTCTTCTTTTGTTAAGTGATGAAAGATTGTTTTTATCTGTGCTTTAAAATCTTCTGATATTTCCCGATTTGGCTTGGTTTTAAATATTTTTTTTGCCCATAATAAACCATTGTTTTCCTCAATACTTTTGGCATCAGCTTTTTTATATTCCTTGAATACTAGTCCTAAATCTTCTTCAAACTCAGGAATCTCTTCCAACTCTTCCTTTTGTATAATACTTATAGACAGTCCTGTTTTCCCTGCTCTAGCTGTACGTCCACTTCGATGCACATAGGTGTCATATCTGTCTGGTAAGTGGTAATTAACGACATAAGAAATTTCTTTTACATCTATTCCACGAGCAGCTAAATCTGTGGCAACTAAAATATCGATATGTCCCTCTCTAAATTGCCCCATAATACGATCTCTAATCCCTTGGGTAAGACTTCCATGTATAGCTCCTGAAGAAAATTTATTGATAGCTAAATTTTTTGCTAATTTATTAACAGCAGCTTTGGTTTTACAGAATATAATACCTCTTTCACCTTCTTTAGAAGTTAAGAAATGTAGTAAAACATTTAATTTTTCTATGGGTTCAACGACCACATATTGATGTTCGATTCCCTCATGTCCACTAGTTTCCATATCTGCTTCAATATGAACAACATGTTTAGACATGTAGTTTTGAACTAATTGTTTAATAGTACCTGGCATGGTCGCTGTAAACAATAGTGTTCTTCTAGATTTCGGAATTTCTTTGATAATTTCATCAACCTCCTCTTTTAAAGCATTGACCATTTCATCTGCTTCATCTAATATAAAATATTTAATGTCTTTAATATTGATGGCATCACGTTTCACTAAGTCTACTAAACGTCCAGGTGTTGCTACCACTATATGTGTAGTTTCTTTTAAACGTTCTATTTGGGGTTTTATAGGAACTCCTCCACATATAGATGTAATTGTTGTTTGTTGACTTTCTGAAGAAAATGAGACTAAATTAGTATATATCTGTTGCCCTAATTCTCTTGTAGGGGCTAGTATTAAAGCCTGAATTTTAGTGCTTTTAGCATCTATTAATTGTAATAAAGGCAATCCAAAAGCCGCGGTTTTTCCGGTTCCGGTTTTTGCTAAAACAACAACATCTTTTGTATTGTTCAAAATTAAAGGGATGGACTTTTCTTGAACTTTTGTAGGAATAGTAATTTGTATTTCGGATAACCTCTCTACTAATTCAGCAAGGATTCCTAACTCTAAAAATGTTTTTGACATCAAATAAATATTTTTACAAAGATACTGATAAGGTTCTTGTATAATGGATAAAATAACGACTCATGAATATTAAATTTACTATTTTATTGTGCTATTTTATTTGGATTTTAATTTCACAAGCATAAAAAAAGCTTCAATAGTATACCCATTGAAGCCTTTTATACTATGTATTATATACTATGTAAGCATTCCTCCGTCTACAGACAAGGTTTGCCCTGTAATATAAGCACTCATATCAGAACCTAAAAAGACACATGCATTTGCAATATCGATGGGCTGACCTCCTCTTTTTAGAGGAATTCCATCTCTCCAACTTTGAACGGTAGCTTCATCTAATTTCGCAGTCATTTCAGTTTCTATAAATCCAGGAGCCACTACATTACTTCTAATGTTTCTCGAGCCCAATTCTAGAGCCACAGATTTTGAAAATCCTACAATACCTGCTTTTGATGCAGCATAATTACTTTGCCCTGCATTTCCTTTTAAACCAACTACAGAACTCATATTTATGATAGAACCGTTTCGTTGTTTCATCATCGGACGAATCACTGCTTTTGTTAAATTAAATACAGACTTTAAGTTTACTTCTATTACTTTATCAAAATCATCTTCAGAAATACGCATTAACAAATTATCTTTTGTTATACCTGCATTATTTACTAAAATATCAATAGCACCAAATTCTTTTAAAACTTCTTTAGCTAATTCTTGAGCAGCATCAAAATTTGCTGCATTTGATTGATATCCTTTGGCTTTTACACCGATATCTGACAATTCTTTTTCCAAGGCTGTTGCTGCATCTACAGAAGAGCTATAGGTAAAAGCAATATTAGCTCCCTGTTTAGCAAATTCAACAGCAATTCCACGTCCAATACCTCTTGTAGCACCAGTGATAATTGCTAATTTATTTTCTAATAATTTCATATTATCTAGTTGTTTTTTAACGCGGCAAATATAGTAAAATAAAAAAACTCGTAAAGCATATTTACCTTACGAGTTTATATTATAAAAAAATCTAATGGTATGTCATACCAAAAGCTTTTATTTTAAGACCTCTGCAATCATTTCTCCTATTTTAGCGGGAGAACTCACAACGTGAATTCCATTTTCAGCTAAAATCTTCATTTTCGCTTGTGCTGTGTCATCTGCTCCACCAACAATAGCCCCTGCATGCCCCATGGTTCTTCCTGCAGGTGCAGTTTGACCCGCAATAAAACCAACAACTGGTTTTCTATTTCCATCAGCCTTGATCCATTTTGCAGCTTCTGCCTCTAAATTTCCACCAATTTCACCAATCATCACAATGGCTTCAGTTTCAGGATCATTCATTAATAGTTCTACAGCTTCTTTTGTGGTAGTACCTATGATAGGATCTCCTCCAATACCAATCGCAGTAGTAATTCCATATCCTTGTTTTACCACCTGATCAGCAGCTTCATAGGTTAGTGTTCCTGATTTAGAAACAATTCCAACTTTTCCTTTTTTAAAGATAAATCCTGGCATAATACCAACTTTAGCTTCATCTGGAGTTATTACCCCTGGACAGTTAGGACCTACTAATCTACAACCTTTAGTATCGATATATGCTTTTACTTTTACCATGTCAGCCGTAGGAATTCCTTCTGTAATACAGATAATTACTTTAATTCCTGCATCAGCAGACTCCATAATGGCATCAGCAGCAAAGGCAGGCGGCACAAAAATAATTGATGTATCTGCTCCTACTTTTTCTACAGATTCTAAAACTGTATTAAATACAGGCTTACCAAGATGTTCTTGTCCTCCTTTTCCTGGAGTTACTCCTCCAACAACATTAGTTCCGTAATCAATCATTTGACCGGCATGAAAAGTACCTTCACTACCCGTAAAACCCTGAACGATAATTTTTGAATTTTTATTAACTAAAACACTCATTGATTTGCTATTTGATTTATGAAACAAAAATAGTTTATTGGTTGTTTTAA
>Ga0208971_1001751_pt1 | contig 12383 bp, 11 predicted proteins | sample AOAMet1_18_M0_10_2_FD_188229 | JGI IMG/M metagenome (GOLD analysis project Ga0208971, IMG submission 188229) | Ammonia-oxidizing marine microbial communities from Monterey Bay, California, USA - CAN11_18_M0_10 (SPAdes) | ecosystem: Environmental > Aquatic > Marine > Intertidal zone | place... | reverse complement strand
GAGTGAGTGGCAGAAGGGCGAGCATTCCCCATCCCAATTGAATGCTGTGTCCAATCACGGCAAAAGGCAAAACGAGGGCGATTCTCAAGTGCCAGTTGACCCATTGACTCCACTCACTCCCAGATCGCTGGAATACGGTTCGCCCGAGTGTCAGCCCCCATTGAAAGAAGAGCATACCCAGCACAATGATTCCGGTGACGTTGCGAAAGGTGCGTCCTTTTTGAAACTGAAACTCCGGGAGTTCGTCGGCATGGAGCAGCCACGCGAGGCACAGCCAGAGGGCTGCGGCCCAACTGATGTAGCGCACGGCTTTCTTCATTTGGAGTGGACGTTGGACATGAATGCGGCCAGCAAATCGCGTCCAACAAGCGCGTCAATGCTGTCTCTCAGTGCAACTTGATTGGGGATGAACAGTCCTTGGTCGGGCCATTGGTTTCCAATGTGGGGTTGCTTTTCTGCCTCCAGGTCTTGGAGTTCGTCCAAGTAGGCGTCCCAAACCACAGCAACGCCACTCCGATAAGCTTTGAGCATGGCGATGAATTCGTCTGAGCTCACTGAATCCGTAGGATAGGACCAGGTTGTTGCGCCCATCAGGTCCCCGAGGACCCAATCTGTTTTGGGTGAATTGATGTGTTGGTTGTGGCAAGACACGCAAGGGGCGGCGGAGGCGAAGTCGGGGAACATGCCTACAAACTCTCCGGTACTCGGATCTTGAAAATGCTGGGGTTGGAGATTTGTCCGCATGGTGGCGAAGACTTCTGCTTGGCGCTTTTTGAACAAGTTGGTGCCCTCGATGGGGAAATCGGACCCCAAAAACAGGCGAAGAGGGACGTCACTTTTGGACAATTCTCGAGCCACTCCTCGCAAGAAAAGAGCGGGCAAGGGCCCAGCGTGTACATCTTCATCGGCCCAATTCTCGTCAAATGCCAATCCCTGCTTTTTACCTTCTCCCACAATCGCTTTGGTGAAAAGCGTGCGGGTGAAATCATTCTCTAAAGCCATCATTGTCAGTGCATCCTCTGTGGAAAGTGAGGGCTGATTCTGGTTCAGTTCTGAGATCGCCTGTGGTGCCGTGGCCAGCAGATAAGTGAGCAGTGTAGCTCCGGCCAAAACGGTCAGGGTCCAAAAACGAATGGGGCGGGACGGATGGCTCATTTCAGCAAGATGGAAGGTTGGAAATTCAGGGAAATCCACCCCCATTGCTGGAGGTGATTGGCCGCATTCGGCCATTCATTTTGGCTCAGTGATCCTTGACGTGAGACATGGGTTTCGGTGGGGTCCATGATGCTCCAGCCGACATGCCATTGAATGCCGTGTTGGCTTTTCCCTGTGAGCCAAACGTCAATTTCATGTGCGAGCAATTCCGACCCGTTTTCGCCTCTAAAGTGATGAAATGTGGCCCCAAGCGCGGCTTTTTGTTCAAAAATTGGTGTTTTCCGCTCCAGTCGGAGATTCGCAAGGCCGTCTGTGGATGTGCCCACATAGAAGTGGTCCATCCACCCGTAGAACTTGTGGTTGGTGCCCAAAAAAGGCTGAAATGCACCTTTCCCACCGGACAGTAAGTCGAGCCCGCAAGTCCAGACTTCACCTTGAGGTCTGGTCTTTTGGGCTTCTGCGACCAACATGTATCCGGCCGATCCGGTGGGGTCGAATTGAGCGTACGCTTCTGCCCCCAAAGTCATTTGGTTTGAAGTCGACACGGACCAAGTTCCACCAGCGGTGAAAGCTTGTGGTTCTGTTTGACTTTGCTGGTCAAAGAGGAGCACCGTGAGCTTGTGCTGATCCCAGGTCCGGAGGTGGTGTACCATCCAGCGCTGGGTGTTGGTCACTTCATCCCTGGAGTAGACGGCAGAGGTGACGCCGTGTTGACGTTTCCATTGGAGCCGAATGCCGTCTAGAAAACGGCCGGGATGGCTCCAATTCACGGCACCGACAATGCGCTCATTGTCGAAGGCGACATGCTGTCGGCCCACTTTCAGCTGAATGTTGTTGCGAAGGGGGACCGACACCCAAGCTTCGGAAACATTGAGGTCTCCAGGGTACCCTTGGTCTTCCCCTGAGGGGCGTCCAAAAAAGTTCCGGATGCTCTGAAATTGCAGCTTGAATTGAAGAGGTGACAGGTTGCCGCTGATGCCCATTCGACTGCGTTGGATGGGAGCCAAAAGGACGGCGGACTCTCCGTCGTTGGCCAGTTTATAACCGTCTCGCCACTCCGAGCGTACCCGCATTTGCAGGTCGAGGGCAATGGTGGTGTCCGGCAATGCGCGAGTGGCGTTTGCATGAAGACATGACAGGGCCATCAAAAGGGCAAGGCAGCATTTCATCGTGCTTCTTTGGCGGTGTGTTTTTTGGCTACGGAATAAGGGTCCGGTCCGCCGTCTAGGTAATCGAGTAGGGCTTCTGTTGGAATGCCCTTTTCTAGTCGGGTCGGGATTTCGGTGAGGTGATTGCCGTGAAAGTCATGGCAGGACATACAGGTTTCCCAGGCGTCGTCTTCGAGAAGCTGCGCATGGGTTGGCTGGACTTGATCGTAGGCGACTTCCATGTCGCTGTGGCAGCTTTTGCACATCGCAATGCCAACATTGGCTACCCGTTTTCCTTGGTGCTCGCCATGACAGCCATTGCATTCATGGGCCTTCAAAGTGGCCCTTTGCTCGGCAAATTGAGGCTCCATGAAGCGGGAGACGGGATGCAAGTCGTCGGGACGATCGTGACATTCCATGCACACTTTGTTGTCGACCTCTTTGTATCCGACCGCAACCGGGCTGATGTCGTGAAGCCCAAGGAACGCTTGGCTGTTGTGTCCCAATTGTTGTCTGAGGGTACCGGGGGCTTCTTTGTGGCAAGACTCGCACTGGAGACGCTCGTGCGAGGTGTTCATCGGGCCCTTTGCGCGAAGGCCAAGTCCCGGTGGAATGGACCATATCCCCATGAAAATCGCGCCAATGACCAGGGCCAAACTGACAATTTCTGAGCGGTTTTTCCTTTTCGGTTTGAGGATGGGGATTGATCGTCCAATGGGATTGCTAATGCAAGCCAAGATTTCATCGCCATCGCGTTTGATCTCCTTGCCGCAGATGACTTGGCCTGTCTGAATTCGCACAGCACAAGCTCCGCAAACACCCACTTCGCAGGCATGGGGAATTTGAACACCACTTTGCAAGGCCGACTGAAGGATGCTTTTGCCAGACTGATGGGCGATGTTGACGGGTTTTTTGAAGGGGGCCTTCCACTCAAAAGAATCAGACGGAGTGCTGCCACCCCCCATGTCCAATCCATATTTCTCAATGCAAATTCGGTCTTTGGGAATGCCTTTGTTCTCGAGGATTTTTAACGCACTGTTCACCAGACTCGAGGATCCGCAGGCGTAGAATGCCGTGCCTTCGCCATCTGTATGGTCAAGAGCCGTTTGCAGGTCCCGATCGAAAACTTCGACCAGGTTGAGAAGGCCCGCTTTGTGAAGCATGCGCAACGACTCGCCGAAGATGACCTTGTTTGGGTCGCGGTTTGAATAGATGAGGGTGGGGACAACCGATGCAGCGAGCAAGTCATCGAGGATGCAACGGACAGGGGTGATGCCGCTTCCCCCCGCAATAAAAACGTGTTTGTCGACGCCCTGAATGAGGCTGAAATCACCAAAGGGTCCTGCCAGTTGAGCGGTGCTCTTTTGGTTCAACGCATTGAGCCAAGCGGATATACCGGCTGTGCCGTTTTGGTGAACGGCAATGACAATGCCTTTTCCTTCTTTCCGAACAATAGAAAACGCACTTCTGCGGGTGTCGTCTCCAAGGGTCTTTTCCAGAACGATGAATTGTCCTGGATTGAATTCAATCCTCCCGCGTCTCGGTAGAATGGCGACTTCTATCGTGTCCGGCGTGAGTTTATGACGGGGAATTAAATGGACCGACGACCACATAGGGGTCAATGTCGTCAATAATGAATGGACCACCATAGCGCGGGGCCTCAATAGACCAAGGTGTGGTGGAAGCGGTTTGGATATGTGAAGAAAGACTGAAAGAACACCCGAAATTCAACAGAGGGAGGCGGGCTTTGTAGATTCGTTGTACGGGTGAGTCCCTCTTTTTTTGGAGATGGACTGAACAGCACTTGGGAAAATCGGTTGAACAGCAGTATGGAAGGAAAAAACACAGACCCGAAGAAGCCAGTGCGCCCCAACTTCAATTTTTATTGGGTGTATGCGGGCATTGGTGCATTGCTGATTGCGATGATTCTGTCGGGGACTTCGCAAAGCGCAGGTGAATTCAGTCTCAATGAGTTGATTGTCAAGGCAGAACAAGGTGAATTCAGGAAAATCAGCCACAACGGACGGGTTCTTGAAGCTTGGTACACTGACGCCGCCCGTGACTCCATCATGAAAGGCCGTGAGAACGGCCCACTGGGGGGCGGCTTTTTGCAAGGCTCGGATGTGACCTTGGAGTTCGACCCAACGGACCGCAACCGAAACCGCATTGGGGATTTGTATTTGTTCGCGGATGTTCAGTACGAACAGCCCAATGAGTTTGGACAGCAGTTGCTGTTCTACATCATCGTGCTCGCTGTCATGATTGGGGTGTGGATGGTGTTGATGCGTCGCCTCGGAGGAGGAGGAGGGGGCGGAGGCCAAATCTTCAACGTTGGGAAATCGAAGGCGCAGCTTTTCGACAAAGACAATTCCACCCAAGTCAACTTCAAGGATGTCGCCGGTCTAGAAGGAGCGAAGGAAGAGCTTGGTGAAATTGTGGAGTTTTTGAAAACCCCAAGTAAATACACAGACTTGGGTGCCAAAATCCCGAAAGGTGCATTGCTTGTCGGACCTCCAGGTACGGGTAAAACCTTGTTGGCGAAAGCCGTGGCAGGGGAAGCTCAAGTTCCCTTCTTCTCTTTGAGCGGTTCTGATTTTGTCGAGATGTTTGTGGGTGTTGGTGCGAGTCGTGTGCGGGACTTGTTCAAGCAGGCAAAAGACAAAAGCCCGTGCATCGTTTTCATCGACGAGATTGATGCCGTAGGTCGGGCCCGTGGAAAGAATGCGAGCATGGGGTCCAACGATGAGCGTGAGAACACCCTGAATCAGCTGCTAACAGAGATGGATGGTTTTGGCACAAACAGTGGTGTCATCATTCTCGCAGCCACCAACCGAGCCGACATTTTGGACAGTGCTTTGATGCGGGCAGGTCGATTTGACCGACAGATTTATGTGGACATGCCGGACCTCAAGGAGAGAGAGGAGATTTTCGACGTTCACCTTCGCCCCCTCAAAACAGACGACACCATCGACATTGACTTTTTGGCCCGCCAGACCCCGGGGTTCAGTGGAGCTGACATTGCGAACATCTGCAATGAAGCGGCATTGATTGCGGCAAGAAGAGATGCAGGAAAGGTCGGCAAGCAGGATTTCCTAAACGCCGTAGACCGCGTCGTTGGGGGCCTCGAAAAAAAGAACAAGCTCATCACAGCCGGTGAAAAGCGGACGATTGCATTCCACGAAGCGGGCCATGCGACAGTCAGCTGGATGCTCGAGCATGCCTCGCCCTTGGTGAAGGTGACCATCGTGCCACGCGGTCAGTCTTTGGGCGCAGCTTGGTATTTGCCGGAGGAGCGTCACATCACCACCACCGAGCAAATTTTTGACGAGATGTGTGCCGCTTTGGGTGGCCGTGCTGCCGAGGAGTTGACCTTCGGGAAAATTTCGACTGGGGCATTGAGTGACTTGGAGAAAGTCACCAAGCAAGCATATGCCATGGTGAGTGTATACGGACTCAACAAGCGCATTGGCAACCGAAGCTTTTATGACCCACGGGCAGAGGCGACGTTCACCAAGCCATACAGTGAGGAGACGGCCAGGATCATTGATGAGGAGGCGGGCGCCATCATTGAAAGAGGCTATGCCAAGGCCCGTGAGATTTTGGAGCTGCATCAAGACAAACTGACGGCGTTGGCCGAGCGGTTGTTGGACCGCGAGGTTCTGTTTAAGGAGGATTTGGTCGAACTGCTTGGTGCACGTCCGTGGGACAAGCCCGAGGAGAAACCCGAAGAGAAGCCCGAGGAGAAGTCGGACGCCGCAGATCCATCGGCGTTGCCAGAAGCCGAGGAGGAGGGCAAAGCGGAAGAAACCGCTTTGGATGCTGAGAAAACTACAGGTCCCGAGGAAAACCCAACTTCCGAAGACACCGCGTCTTCAGACGAAAATGCAGCGTAATGGAGGGGTGGACTTTGATCTTCTCTGATGCGCAGCCATTTTCGGTAGAGCTCAGAAAGAACCAACTTGACGCAGCGGGGATACAGTCGTTGCTCTTGAACAAGCGAGACAGCAGCTATGGAATGTTTGGTCCCGTTGAATTGTGGGTCCCCAGTGAATTGCTTGCCCAAGCCTCGGGCGTTTTGTCGACTCCCGAAGTCGAATAATGGGAGGTGATCTGTGGGTTCGCGCAGCGACGGGAACCGCATTGGTGGCGGTGACCTTGGGCGCAATTTGGTTGGGCCCCGTCACCTACACGGCACTGCTTTCCCTATTGGTCTTGTTGGGGTGTCGAGAGTTCGAGTCGGCATGGAGACGGATTCGCCCCATGTCCTCTTTTGTTTCCCGTTGGTTTTTGTCTCTGGTCGTTTTGGTGCTTCCTGCATGCGCCATGTTGTGGATGGCAGGCATTGGAGAAGGGTATGACCCCCTGATACCGATGGGGTGGTTTGCCCTCATGTGGACCAACGATACCGGGGCTTATTTGGCGGGTCGGTCATTCGGAAGGCACAAGTTGGCGCCTCAAATTTCGCCAGGTAAAACGTGGGAGGGCGCTCTTGGAGGAGCGGCATTGACCTTTTTAATGGGGGCGTGGCTTCAATGGCATTGGGGTTTTGAAGCGGGCATTTTGTGTGCGGCAATGGTCGCTCTTTTCGGGCCTTTGGGTGATTTGGCGGAAAGCCTGCTCAAGCGAAAAGCAGGCATCAAAGACTCGGGTCAAATCTTGCCGGGACACGGTGGTGTGCTGGACCGATTCGATTCTCATTTTTTTGCTGCACCAATTGCGGCTTTGGTGTTGATGTTTTTCTGATTTTCGCGCCATGTACATCCATCCAGCGGGCTACCGCGTTATCCTCGTTTTTTTCCTGATCGCTGTGGCGCTGATGGTCTTGTTCCATCAGGTGTCTTGGATTCCGGGTCCGTTGAAACTGGTTTTGGACGGCGCCTTGGTGGTGTTGTGCATGCTGGTCCTTTGGTTTTTTCGCATCCCTGAAAGGCCGTTCAATGCTGCGCCCAACGAAATCACAGCGGTGAGCGATGGCAAGGTGGTCATTGTGGAAGAGGTGGATGAGCCCGAAGTGATTGGAGGCAGGGCCATTAAGATTTGCGTGTTCCTTAGCATTTTCGACGTGCATGCGCAATGGGCACCAATCGGCGGTAAGCTGGAAAGTTTTGCCTACCATCCGGGAAAATATTTGGTGGCTTGGCACCCCAAGTCTTCTACGCTCAATGAGCGCACCACATTTGCCCAAAGCACGCCCTCGGGGACAGTGGTTTGGCGTCAAATTGCAGGAGCTGTTGCACGCCGGATTCGTTGGTTTGTAGAGGAGGGACAGCAGATTGAGCATGCCCAAGAGTGCGGCTTCATTCTCTTTGGTTCCAGGATCGACATTTATCTTCCTTTGGGGTCCGAGATTTTGGTCGAGCCTGGAGATCGGGTTGTCGCTCGGGGAACGGTCATGGCAAGGTTGCCGGAAGTGCATTAACTTCCGCCTGAGGCCGAAGCGAGCCTCGCAACCTGAACCACCATGCGGAACGCACTTTTATCGTTGGTCGCCTTGATTTCGGCCATGCCTGTAATGCAGGCTCAATTCATTTCATTGGACAACGCCCACAAGGTGGCGGCTCCCATGTCTACTCAAGAGATGACGGGTGAGGAAATCATTCCTTACCAGCCATTGACGGCCCAAAATGTCGGGGACATTGACCATCTCCAGTTGAGAGAATTGGTGATCCAAAGACAAATCATTGGCTTGACCCAATACGACCTGCAGTCCAATTATTCGGTGGATGACCGTGTATTCAGTTCAGCTGGAGGCGTCAGTGCAGGATGGATCCAGTCTTTGGAAACGTCTCCTTTTAGTGACCGAGGAACTGGGTACAACCACAAGGCTGCAGGAATCGACAGTGACTGGGGAGAAATTCCTTATGACCGCATCGAGGATGTGCGCATTGGATGGCCTTCGTTGGGTCACCTCGAGAACGGTTCTGAGTTTGCTTTGAGCCATGGCAGTACGGGTGGTTTGGTTTTTGCCACCCGCGACGACATTGGAGGAGATGCACCTTGGTCCACCACAACGCTCCCTGCGTTGAGTGCTGAGGACGGAACAGACATTTGGCACTTGTGGCCGCGTGCGACCGTTGGCGGAGCCGATGGGAACAGCATTCACGCCATATGCATCACTGCGCCTGCAGGAAATGGCGGCGTGCTGTACAACGGTCAAGACGGGGCGTTGGTGTACATGCGCTCAACAGACGGTGGGGCAAATTGGGACATGCAAACCTTTGCAGAATTGGACACTGCGTCGTTTGCAGGCGGATTTGTTGCAGATGCCTATGGCATTCATGCTTCTGGTGAAACAGTGGCTTTTGCCGCATTCAATGGTTTTGATGACAGTTTTGTCATGATTTCCAACGACAACGGAGAGACGTGGTCTTACGAAGTGATGGTGGACTTTCCAGTCGACAACTACATCATGGATTCGGGTGCATTGCTGGACACCGCTCTCGCAGACGACATCGACACCGAAGGCAACGGAATGTTCTTCAATACCGACCGCAGCGGCGATGTATTGGTGGACAATGCTGGAGGTGTACACGTATTCTACGGCGCCATGTTCTACGCCGACAGTGACACCACAGATGGGAATACCAGTTACTATCCGTTCACCAATGGTCTGGAGTACTGGCGTCCGTCTATGGGCCCGGACAGCAGCATGACCATTGCCTACGCATACGACATCGACGAAAGCGGTACTTTGGATTATGAGGACGAGATCGCAGGATACTTTGTGGGCATCAGTTCACAGGCTTCAGCCGGTTTGGTAGAAGAGACCAACACGATTGTGGTGGCGTATAGCGCCCTCATGGAGAATTTCAGCACAGGTGTCCAGAATTACCGCCACTGCTACGTGGTGCATTCTACAGACCTCGGTGAAACATGGAATTCAGAGTCGGCTTGTGATGTCACGCCTGACTTGGACTTTGACTTGATTGAGGCCGTCTACCCTTGCATTCCTTCTCGGATTCAGGCAGGAGAACTGAACATGACATTCCAGCGGGACTTTGAGCCCGGTTTGCACGTGCGTGGAGATGAAGATCCCATCGACATCAATGACATTGTGGGGTTGACCATGAATGTGGAGGACCTCGACGATTGCGCGGACGTGGACTTTGAAGATTACGTAGCTGTGGGTGAAATCGCCGAAGTCGGATTTGGCCTTTTCCCGAATCCAGCAGATGCAGTCGTGGAAATTGTGCTCGACGAATTGCTCTTGGGGGCCGAAGTCCGAATCCGTGACATGAGCGGACGCTTGGTTCGTCAAACCCAGGTTCAGGGCAAGCTGGCCAGGATGGACGTTTCTGCGCTGACTCCTGGCATTTATACGGTCGAAGTGAGCGGTTCGGGTGCGCGCAGCATCGAGCGTCTCTCCATTCGCTGATTGCTTTGTCATCGAGGCGGTTGGAGGTAGAGGTCCTGTCCATTGGCGATGAATTGCTGATCGGACAAACGGTGAACACCAATGCCGCCTGGATGGGACAGCGATTGGAGTCCCAAGGGTGGCATGTGGCCCGATGCGTGACGATTCCCGACGAGAGGGAAGTCATGTTGGAGGCGATACGACAGGCTGAATCCAGGGCGGAGCTGGTGCTCATTACGGGAGGTTTAGGGCCAACCAGAGACGACATCACCAAGCACGTTTTGTGCGACTACTACGGCACTTCATTGGTTCGGAATCCGGGCATTGAGGCGCGGATTGTCTCTTGGTTTGAACGCCGGGGACGGGAGGTGCTTCAGGTTAACCGAGACCAAGCCCTGCTTCCCGAAGCATGTGTTGTGTTGGACAACCCCTTGGGAACAGCCAGTGGCATGTGGTTCGACAGAGAGGGAGGGGTGACGGTGTCCATGCCTGGTGTTCCTTACGAGATGGAGCACATCATGTCAGAGGGGGTGATTCCCAGAATGCGCAGTGTTTTGGAAGCGAACGGGCGGTCTCCACGTCGGGCGCATCGGTCATTGTTGACCATGGGCACGGGAGAGAGTCAATTGGCGGTGCGGATCGAAGATTTGGAGACAGGTTGGCTGAGCAAGGGCATCAAGTTGGCTTATTTGCCCAGTCCGGGCAGTGTGCGAATTCGGTTAACGGCAGAGGGAGAGGCCGTTGGAGAATTGGATGCTGCGCATGCTCAGGTATGCTCGCGGCTCCATGATTACGTGGTGACCAAAAATGGAGAGACGGTGGTCCAAGCATTGGCCGACCTCTGGAAAAAGGAAGGTTGGACCTTGTCGGTTGCCGAAAGCTGTACTGGGGGTGGTTTGGGCGCAGCGTTGGTGGCGAGTCCTGGGGCCAGCCAATACTTTTTGGGAGGCGTACAATCTTATTCGAATCAGGCGAAATCTGAATTGTTGGGTGTCCCACCGGAGTGGATTTCGGAGCATGGAGCGGTCTCAGAACCTGTGGCACGGGCCATGGCAGAAGGAGCAAAAAGCGCACTGCACGCCCACTTTGGCGTGGGCATTACAGGCATTGCAGGGCCGGAAGGCGGGAGCGATCAAAAGCCGGTAGGTACAGTATTCATTGCGTGTTCTGGCCCAAACGGAACCCAATGTGAGGTGCATCATTTTGGTCGCGATCGCACCCGAAATTTGGGCATGACCATCCGAGCAGCGTGCCGCTTGATTTTGGAAGTTGGCCGCTCAAATTCGATTGTGATGAATTCTGGTGCGAAAGGTGTTGTGGATTCGCTCTGAAAAATGCACCTTTGCACTCCCGAAAAATTCGGAAACCCTAAAGAACCACTGAATCTCAGGTCCCATGAGCCGCATTTGTCAGTTGACCGGTAAGAAGGTGATGGTCGGAAACAACGTTTCCCACTCCAAGCGCCGCACCAAGCGTCGTTTTTACCCCAACCTGTTCAAGAAGCGCTTCTTCATTCCAGAAGAGGACCGCTGGGTATCCTTGAAGGTGAGTGCTTCAGGCATGCGCAACATCAACCGCCTGGGTGTGTTGGGGGCCATTTCCAACGCCAAAGAAAAAGGCACTTGGACCGAGGCTTAATCAGCTCGGTTTGATGTCATGAAAAAGGCCCGCCAATTGGCGGGCCTTTTTCATGACAAAAGATGGGGGGTTCAATTGTTTCCCAAGATGATGGGGAGGCCGTCGTCTCCACCACCAACCACGACGATTTTCGTGTTCGGGCTTTCTGCCAAGTTCTGCGTGGCTTCAATGCCTTTCCATCGGAGAAGTTCGTCGGAGATCCCCTTGGATACGATGTCCTGAAAGTCCCGAATGCCCGCGGCTTCAATTCGCTTGCGCTCCGCCTCTTTGGATTCTTTTTCCAAACGGAATTCGTATTCAAGGGATTCTTGCTCCTGTTGGAGTTTTCGTTCAATCGCAGCCTCCAAAGTTTGAGGCAAGCGAATGTTGCGGATCAGAACGTCGTTGAGTTGGATGAAGTTCGCCGCAAGCTTTTCTCTCAGACGGTCTTGAATCTCATCTTGAATTTGCTGTCTCTTGGATGTGTTGATTTCCTCTGGGAGGTATTTGGCGATGACTTCACGGGAGACAGAACGCACGGAGGGAACAATGACGTTCTCTTCGTAGCCTCGGCCCCTTTCTACTTCTAGCGCCCCCAAATTGGCCAAGACAGGCTGGTGGAAGACCGTCATGTCGAGTTCGATTTTCAGCAAGTTGGAAGAGAGAACCATCAGCTTTTGCTGTGACTCGTTCTGGCGGACTTCATACACCACGATGCGGTCCCAGGGTGCTTTGAAGTGGAAGCCCTGTCCAATGGGAATTTCGGTGGCATCAATTCCATCACTAAAAGTGCGGAAAATGAGGCCTGCATGACCAGAAGGAATGGTCACAGTAATGGAGGACCAGCTGATGAGGAGGGCCATAAAGATGCCAGAGGCAATGGCGATGACGCGGATGCGTGCAGGGTTGTTCATGCTTCGAATCTACGCATGAAGCCCTGTAATCATGCGGGATTTAATATGTTCCTGCCCACCGACGAATGGCCCATTCTGCGGCCAATAAAAAGGTGAGGATGTAGAGCAGTGTTTTCCACCCAATCAGGTCTTGAAGTCGCTCAGAGAGACGCAATTCTGGCACAAACTGTCCGGAATCGGTCAGGGCTTGTGTTA
>Ga0208971_1001749_pt1 | contig 12391 bp, 8 predicted proteins | sample AOAMet1_18_M0_10_2_FD_188229 | JGI IMG/M metagenome (GOLD analysis project Ga0208971, IMG submission 188229) | Ammonia-oxidizing marine microbial communities from Monterey Bay, California, USA - CAN11_18_M0_10 (SPAdes) | ecosystem: Environmental > Aquatic > Marine > Intertidal zone | place... | reverse complement strand
GGCCCGAAACCTCACGGACAGGCAACACACCCCCGGCAGTACTGCAGGTAAACACCTCATCGGCAGCATAAAGGTCAAAGCTGGTGAGCTGCGCCTGTTTGCAGGAAACACCGATACGCTCAGCCAGCTCTAATACTGTGGCGCGAGTTATGCCGTGCAAAATGCCACTGGCCGGCGTGAACAGCTGGCCTTTTTTCACCACAAATATATTGCTCGCCGCTGCTTCCGCAACATAGCCCTGAGTATCCAGCCAAACCGCATCGTCATAGCCAGCTTCTAAAGATTCCAATCGAATCAGCTGGGAATTGAGTCGATCAAGACACTTAAAACGCGGGTCTAGGGTATCGGGGCTAAATCCTCGACTGGCACTGATCATAAGGCGAATACCCTCACGCCGTTTGATGTCATCTGCCAGAAAAATGTAAGGGGCCGCCCAAATCATTTCGGTAGGCACGATTTCCCGAGGGTCGGCCACCACACCGTCGGGTACACCCCGGGTCAAGATAAAACGAATGCTGGCGTCGGCCAATTGATTGCGTCGCGTGGTTTCAATAATGGCTTCGCGCCATTGCTCCCGCGTTAAGCGCGTTTCCAACCGTGCTGCCCGCACCGAGTCGAAGAAACGATCGAGGTGTTCTTCCAGCTTAAAAATAACCCCCTGCCAGGCAGAGACGACATCGAAAATACCGTCACCCAAAAGAAACCCCTGATCCAACGGTGAAATCCGCGCTGCAGATAACGGCAGGTATTCTCCATTCATGTACAAGGTGGGTTCGGTAGCGGCAGCTGGGGACGTTGTCATGATGATCACCTCACAATAATTGAAAGGGCGCCGGACCAATTAAATGTTGCGCAACCGATCCCGCAGTTCGTTCTTACGAATCTTACCCGTGGTGGTTTTGGGCAATGGCCCAAACACCACTTTCTTGGGGCGCTTAAACCCAGCCAGTAAGGCCCGGGCATGATCGAGCAACTCTTGCTCAGTGGCCGTGCTGCCTTCAGCAAGCTCTACGAAAGCACAGGGCGTCTCCCCCCACTTCTCGTCGGCCATAGCCACCACCGCCACAAAATCGACGGCGGGGTGAGTGTGCAGGGCATTCTCTACTTCGATGGACGAAATATTCTCGCCCCCGGAAATAATAATGTCCTTGGCGCGATCACGAATTTCAATATAACCGTCGGGGTGCTGCACCGCTAAATCTCCCGACCAAAACCAGCCGTCGCGAAACGCAGCGTCGGTTTCTTCGGGGCGCTTCAAATAACCTTTCATCACAATGTTGCCGCGAAAGACCACCTCGCCCTGGGTCTCCCCGTCTAGGGGCACCGGCAAGCTGGTCTCGGGGTCGAGCACGAGCACATCTTCTTCCAGCTCATAAGCCACACCTTGGCGGGCCTTAAGCTTAGATTGCTCATCGAGAGGCAACTCGGCCCACTCGGGCTTCGCCGCACAAACCACGGCGGGGCCATAGACTTCGGTCAGGCCATACACATGAGTAATAGCAATACCCATGGCTTCCATAGCTTCAATAACCGGGGCCGGGGGCGGTGCCGCAGCGGTCATCATGCGCACTTTTTGGTCAAAGGGCTGACGCTCGTCGTTGGGGGCGCTAGCGATCATCGACATAATAATGGGCGCCCCACAGAGGTGAGTCACACCGTGCTCGGCAAAGGCCGCGTAAATGCCTTTGGCGGTGGGGCCGCGCATAAACACATGAGTACCTGCGAGCAGCGTAATCGTCCAGGGGAAGCACCAGCCGTTGCAGTGAAACAACGGCAGCGTCCACAGATAGGTGGGGTGATGGGGCATTTCCCAGGTCACCACATTGTTAACCGAGTTGGTCCAGGCACCGCGATGGGAATACACCACCCCTTTGGGGTGACCGGTGGTGCCCGAGGTGTAGTTCAGTGCCAGGGCGTCCCACTCGTCATCGGGCAAGGCATAGGCAAAGTCTTCCGAGCCCTCAGCCAATAGCGCCTCGTAGGTCAGCGCGCCAATACACGCACCTCCGGGGCCCTCGGTATCTTCAATATCGATCACCAACAGCTCGCGACCCGACAGGCGCACCGCTTCAGCGGCCACGGCAGAAAACTCGGTGTCCACCAACAACACCGAGGCCTCGCCGTGTTCAAGGATATAACCCAGCGTGCTGGCCTCAAGGCGCATATTGTTGGCATTGAGCACCGCACCGAGCATAGGTACCGCGAGGGCACACTCGAGTGCTTCGGGTATGTTGGGGGCAATGAGGGCAACGGTATCGCCTTTGCTCACCCCGCGCTTTGCCAGCGCCGAGGCGAGACGTTTACAACGCGCCGCCACCTCACCCCAGTTGCGGCGAATGCTGCCGTGTACCTGGGCGGGTAAGTTCGGATGAACCCGTTCGACACGCTTTAAAATTGACACCGGTGACAGCGGCGTATGGTTCGCCGCAGTCTTGGCTAACTCGGGGCCGTCAAACAGCACTGGGCGCCGTGGCCGCGCTCAGGGAGGCGGCAGTAATTTGCTTCTTGGGGTCATAAAAAGGCTTTTCCACCACCGTAGCTAACCGCACACCGTCGGGCATGGCAACCGCTATTTCAGTGCCCAACGCTGCCGCGGCGCAGTCGACCATGGCCAGAGCAATGTTCTTTTTCAGCCGAGGTGAATACACCGCCGAGGTGACTTTTCCCACGGGAGCTTCGTTAACACTGAGTTCCCAGAATCGCGTGTTCGGCGCCGGCAACGCCTCGCCGTCAATCTCAAGACCCACCTGCTGCCGGGTGATGCCGGCATCACGAATGGCGGTCAACGCCGCCTTGCCAACAAATTCAAGGTCGGTATCAATAGCCGCCCAGTGACCCAAGCCCACTTCGAAGGGGTTGGTCTGGTTATCCATGTCGGCGTGGTAAGAGAGCATGCCGCCTTCAATGCGGCGAATGGTCGAGGTGTGGCCGGGCTTAAGCCCGAAGGGCTCCCCCGCCGCCATAATGGCTTCCCATAAATCATCGCCCCGGCTGCCATCGAGTAAGTAAATCTCATAACCCAACTCACTAGACCAGCCCGTGCGCGATACGATTAAAGGAATGCCATCTAGGGTGTATTCCCGCAGCCAGTAATACCGCAGGTCGGCAATGTCGTCGCCAAATAGTACTTTGGCAATCTCCCCCGAATTGGGCCCCTGCAGCTGCAACGGTGACACGTCGGGTTCGCAAATGTGCACGTCCATTCCCGCATTAACCGCCACGCCCTGAGCCCACAACAAAATATCGCTGTCGGCGAGAGACAACCAAAACTTGTCCTCTGCTAAGCGCAACAGCACCGGGTCGTTCAAGATACAGCCGTCGTTGTTGGTAATCATGACGTACTTGCACTGTCCCACCGCAAGTTTCGAGAGATCTCTAGGGGTGAGTAGCTGCACGAACCGGGCCGCGTCGGGGCCGGTAATTTGTACCTGCCGCTCTACCGCTACGTCGCAAAGAATGGCGGTGTTCACCAAGTTCCAAAAGTTTTGCTCGGGGTCACCAAAGTCACGGGGAATGTACATGTGGTTGTACACCGAAAAGCCCTGGGCGCCCCAGCGCACCGTGGCGTCAAAGTAAGGCGACTTGCGTATTTGTGTTCCGAAACCAAATTCTTGTGATGGCTGGTTTGTCATAACCACACTCCACGATCTTATTGTTCATTAAACATTTCACTGACTTTTACAGTGATCCCATAGGGCCCTTGGCAGGGAAAAGTGCCCCCAAAACCCCGTAACGGTGCAAAGCAAAGCCTTGGTAGCAGGGCTCTCAGCGCTGTGTAAAACGCCGTATTCAAGGTTATCTACCACAGCATCGATAAGCCTATTGGTGACGGCAAAGCCCTCACCCTCAGCAACCAAACCATAGCCTTGATGCGGCTTTACTCAACCGAGATGCTACGCCTAGGCGTATACGGGAAACAGCCCCCAAGTGGCCCAATAACGCCCTGTTTGGGGATGAAAACGTCAGTCGGCGACGCTGCCGCTATCGTCTAGTTCAGGGAGGTCTTGGGGCACCGGACGACGGCGCCTTCGGGTGCGCTGGGGAATCATGCCGCGCATGACTTCGAGCTTGCCGAAACACAGCAATTTGTCTTCGGCTTCCAACTCACGACTGAGGCGAGGGTTAGGAATTACCCGAGTGGCTCGGTACAGCGTGAGTACGTTGAGCTCGCGATCGTTGAGCTGAAAGTCGGCCACAGTTTTGCCGACAAACTCGGAGCCCTCGGGAATATAAATTTCACTCACCCCGTAGCCCTTACTCACCGTTAAGCGCTGACGCACGTCGATCTCGGGAAAGTCGACTTGGGCGGCAATGTAGTCGACCACCGCCCCGGCAATATCCAGCTCGGTACAGCTTTCAATGCCCTCCAACCCCGGGGAGGAATTGACTTCCATGACCTGGGGGCCGTCTTTGCCTTCGAGCATATCGACCCCGGCTACGTTGAGACCCATGATTTGGGCACAGCGTACGGCGGTCTCGCGATATTCGTCGTCGAGCTCAACGGGCTCGGCAATACCACCCCGGTGCACGTTACTGCGAAATTCCTGACCCTGAGCCACCCGGCGCATGGCAGCCACCACTCGGTCACCGACCACAAAGGCGCGAATATCTCGACCCTTACTCTCGGCCACAAATTTTTGAATGAGCACGTTTTGCTTCTGGCTTTGCAGCAATTCAATAATCGACTCGGCCTGCTTGACGGTGTCGGCCAACAGCACACCAATGCCCTGAGTACCCTCAATAAGTTTAATCACCACCGGTGCGCCACCTACCCGTTCTATGGCCGGTAACACGTCTTTCTTGTCGCGAACGAAGCTGGTTCGGGGAATACCAATATTGTGTCGACTCAAAATTTGCAGGCTGCGCAGCTTATCCCGGCTATTCAAAATACCGTGGGCAGTGTTCGCGCAAAAAATGCCCATCTCCTGAAATTGCCGCACCACCGCCGTGCCGTAATAGGTAACCGAAGCGCCGACTCGGGGTAACACCGCGTCGTAGTCGCTCAACTGCCGTGTGCGGAAATACAAATCTGGCGAACCTCGGTCGAGGTCAATCGAAAAATTAAGGGTATTGAGCACCTTCACCTCGTGGCCGCGCTGCTCGGCGGCTTCGCGAAAACGGACGGTGCTGTAGGCCCTGGGGGCACGGGAAAGAATGGCGAGTTTCATGAGTAGCTAACCGGGTTGGTAGTAATATTAAGCCTCCCTGAGTGGCAGCTACCTCTTCAGCCAATCAGAACGGGAGCGAGACTTTAGAGCATGCCATTGAAATCGCAAGCCAATAACTGCCATATTGCACTATTGCCCCAACAAGGGGTCTTGCAGTGAGCGACCCCATGGTTCGAAAACCCCGGCGCGGCCCCAAACCGCCCAAGGTCATTATTGGTTGGCAAGAGTGGTGTGCCCTGCCCGATCTCAATTTACCCGGCATTCTGGCCAAAATCGATACCGGGGCAAAAACCTCGGCGCTACACGCCGTAGACATACGTCCTAGCGACAAGGGCGACGACTGGCTCGACTTCAAAGTGCACCCCGTGCGGCGGCGACGCCGCCCGGCGATTCAGTGTTCGGCCAAATGCATCGAATACCGCAAAATCACCAGCTCCAACGGTGAAACCGAAAAGCGCCCCGTTGTAGAAATGCAGCTAGCCTTGGGAGGCCACACCTTTCTCACCGAGGTCACGCTCACCAACCGTGACGATATGGGCTTGCGCATGCTCATTGGCCGGCAATCGCTGAAAAAGCGTTTTATTGTCGACCCCAGCCTATCGTTTTGCTGCGGCACCGAAGACGAAGCCGAGCTCTATCCGAAAGTCAGCCGGTAGTACCTGAGGGAATAACGGGTAAAACGCTGGAAATCTGGAAATCTGGAAATCTGGAAATCTGGAAATCGAAAGATACTAAAAACAACAGAAGGGCCGGCACGAAATACCGGCCCTTTTTTTGCTGAACTCAGTTAGCTGACACGCTAGGCGCTGCCGGCGCTGTCGCTTCGCCCCGAGCTACTGCGTCCCAGGCCTGCTTAACCACGTAAGCACGAATAGCATCGGTCTCTTCTTTAGTGAGACGATCACCCACACCTACCATGCCCCGGGCACTGAGAGCGCCATCGCGAACCACGGTGTCCCAAGCGGCATCGCTAGAGGTCATCGCAGACCAGCGTAAATCGGGCAACACCCCTGAACTGATCGCAAAGGCACCGTGGCACCACTGGCAATTGCCAGCGAACAATTTAAGGCCTTCGGTATGCAGCGCCTCGTCACCAATAGGCTGGCTCTGGGGTGTACGGGCTATGCCGTTTTCCAGAGGCTTGGGTAACACGCCGTCACCGCCAATTTTGAAGGTAATGACCCGTCCGGTTTCGGCCGCCACGGCCTCCTCGAAGACCACGCCGTAGACCATGGCAATGGTGCTGCCCCAGCCAGAAAGAATAGTCACATATTGCTCGCCATCGACCTCATAGGTCATGGGTGCTGCGCCGGGTCCACCGACTAGGCCGTGGGCCCAAACACGCTCACCGGTTTCAGCGTCGTAAGCCACCAGCTCACCCGCCTTATTGGCTTGAAAGATCAAACCGCTAGCGGTTGAAAGTGTGCCGCCGTTAAAAGGTACGGGGAACGGTACCGCCCAGCGGGCTTCACCTTTCACCGGATCCCAGGCCAGCAGCGAACCGCCGCCCATTTCACGCAGCCCTTCAATACCCCCCGCAGGAATCTCTAGTGGCCAGCCCGCATCTTCGCGGTAACCAATGTTCCAATTGCTCTTAATGGGGTCATCAGGATCAGGCTGGCTATACACCAATGGCCAAACGTTGGTGGGAATATAAACAAGACCCGTGTCGGGGTTGTACGACATAGGGTGCCAGTTGTGGGCACCGGTGGGGCCGGGCAGCACCACAAAATCTTCGTCGAGGCTGCGGGCCTCGGGCACTTCAATAGGTCGACCGTTTTCATCAATGCCTGTGGCCCAGGTCATATCGGTAAAGGCATCGGCCGACAGTAACTCACCCGAGGCTGCGTCTAGTACATAGAAGAACCCGTTCTTGGGGGCCTGCATGACAACGCGTCGCGGCGCACCATCCACACCCAGGGGCAGGTCAGCCAACAGCATGGGTTGGGTGGCGGTGTAGTCCCACATATCACGTGGAGTGGTTTGGTAGTGCCACTTGTAGGCACCGGTGTCGGCATCGACCGCCAAAATTGACGACAGGAACAGGTTGTCACCGTTGCCCTCAGGGTCACGAATCGCTGCATTCCAAGGGGAGCCGTTGCCCACACCCAGCAGCACCTGATCATTTACGTGGTCATAAACAATGGCATCCCAAACCGTGCCGCCACCGCCATCGGTGGTCCAGGCGCCGGTATCGCCCCAGGTCTCATTGGCCAGTTTGGCGAAAATCTCATCCGAGATGGCGCCGTCGGGCTCTTTGTTGGGGTTGGGCACCGTGTAAAAACGCCACACCAAATCGCCGGTATCGGTATCGTAAGCAGTCACATAGCCACGCACACCCAGCTCGGCACCGCCATTACCAATAATAACTTTGTCCTTAATCACTCGAGGCGCGCCGGTAATGGTGTAAGGCTTGCTTTGGTCAACGGTGACGTTGCTCCAAACCACAGCCCCCGTCTTGGCGTCTAAAGCCTCCAGTCGACCGTCGAAGACGCCGACAAATACCTTACCTTCGTACACCGCCAAGCCGCGGTTCACCACGTCACAGCAGCCTTTGGCCGCGTCTTCGCCCGAAACCTCTGGGTCATAAACCCAAATCTCTTCACCCGTGCGGGCGTCGAGGGCATAGACCACCGACCACGAGCCGGTAACGTACATAACACCGTCCACCACGATAGGCGTTGCTTCCACGCCCCGGGGCTTTTTCATATCGTAGACCCAGCCAATACCCAGCTCGGACAAAGTGTCTCTGTTGACCTTGGTCAAACTCGAGTGGCGGGTTTCATCGTAAGAACCGCCGTAAGTAAGCCACTGCTCGGGCTGTTCTGCAGCGTTGTCCAGCCGCGCCTGACTCACCTCGGCCATGGGTCGCGATGCTTCGGCTACCGCCGCCGGCTCGCTAGCTGCACTATCGGTCGGTGCTGCCACTGTGGCTTCTTTCTCGCCACAACCCACTAGTAGGGCAAGGCCCACGGTTCCAATAAGCAATTTGGTTTGATTTATCACGACTATCCTCTTTTTTTGTTTTTTACGAGGGCTCCACCTCTAAGGGTGCATCGATATGGGCGCAACCCGAGCATCTACCGGATGACGCTCCGCAGGGAGGTAGTCACGACGGTCACTAGGCATTCTCGGATTAACTCTCTGTTCCCTCAGAGATGGAGCGACGAGTGCCTGTCCCCCAGTAGCCAAACACTCAGGGCTAAGATTAGTCGGCCACCGGGCCCGGTGCAACCACGATGACTAACAGCCAAAAGAACTGCCCCTGAAACAGTCGCCAACGTCGACCCTAAGCCAGACAATGAGTTAGGGTGTGGCGATTGCGCATACATTAGGAATCTTTCCTTCATGACCTCGCTAGAACTGTTTTCACAACGCTTTGCTGAACTGGTTTGGGGAACCCCCCTAGTAGTTTTGCTGTTGGGCGGAGGCTGCTTTTTCCTAATTTTGTCCCGGGCACTGCCCTACCGTCATTTGGGCCACGCACTGAACATATTGTTGGGTCGCTTCGAAACCCCCGACCAACCGGGAGAGCTATCCCATCAACAGGCCCTTGCGGCAGCGCTGTCTAACACTATGGGGCTTGGTAACGTTGCGGGCGTCGCCTTGGCAATTGTCGCGGGAGGCCCCGGGGCCGTGTTTTGGATGTGGATGTCGGCGGTCATTGGTATTGCCACCAAATTCTTTACCTGTTCGCTGGGGGTCATGTATCGCGGCACTGACAGCTTGGGCCAGCTGCAAGGCGGGCCTATGTACGTTATTCGCGAGGCCCTGCCCCGGGCCTTCTACCCCTTGGCCGTTATGTTTGCCCTGGCGGGACTCATTGGCACCCTGCCCTTGTTTCAGGCCAATCAGCTCACGGCCTTAATCAGCGATGCCGTATTTTCAGGTAACCCTCCCGTCTGGTCAGGCCCCGTAACAGGAGTAGCCCTCGCTGTTGTGGTAGGCAACGTTATCTTTGGCGGGCTGCCCCGAGTTGCCAGGGTGGCCGTGACGGCCTTACCCGTTATGGTGGTCGTCTATCTGGCCATGACGCTTTGGATTGTGATCGTCCATATCACCGAAGTTCCCGCCGTACTCATTAGCATTGTCAGCGAAGCCTTTCAGCCGACGGCCATTGGCGGCGGCATGCTAGGGGTAATTTTGATTGGTGTCAGCCGCGGCGCTTTTTCCAACGAGGCCGGCGTCGGCACCGAAGTCATGGCCCATGGTGCCGCCCGCACGGGTGAACCCATTCGGGAAGGGTTACTCGCCGCACTGGGGCCCATTATCGATACCCTGATCGTGTGCACTTGTACGGCACTGGTGATTTTACTGGCCGGCGATTGGCAGGCTCCGGGTGACTTATCGGGTATTACCCTCACCGCCAATGCCTTTAGAGCAGAAATGGGACTGCCCGGCATACTGGCACTGAGCTTTGTCGCGCTGGTTCTCAGTACCACCACCATGTTTACGGGCTGGTATTACGGCGCCAAGTGCTTTGGCTTTTTGGTAGGAGCCCAGTGGCAACCCTACTTTCGCTGGTTTTTTATTGCCGCGGTGGTCTTTGGTGCCACGGTCAGTATCGACGTGGTCTTTAACCTCATATCGGGCAGTTACGGGTTAATGGCAATTCCCACCATGGTTAGCACGCTGGTGCTGGCGCCCAAAGTGATGGTCGCCGCGAGAGATTACTTTGAGCGTTTAGGGCGTCGGTCATAGGCTTCTCATAGCAGGCTGACAGCGACCGAGCATTTAGTGGTGGGTCGTGGGTCAGATTAGGAACTACTAAAGTCTTGCTGAGACGAGCGCGCCGTCGAATAACAGCGCGCTTTGGTTAAACCGACGTTAGAGGCCGTCGATCACGTCGCGCAAGGCGGCCATAAACTGCGCACCCACGGCACCGTCAATCACGCGATGGTCACAAGACAAGGTCGCCGTGAGTACGGTAGCAATGCTCTGCTCTCCGTCTTTCACCACCACCTTAGGCTCGGCCTTGCCCAGCGCAAGAATGGCACCCATGGGGGGGTTAATTATGGCGGTAAATTCCGAAATACCGTACATGCCCAGGTTAGACACCGTGAAAGAACCGCCACTAATATCTTCCTTGGTGAGGCTGTTACTGCGAGCCTTCTCGGCCAGGGCACCGGTAGCCTGAGCCACCTCAGCCGGAGACTTGGCTTCAACACCAGGAATCGTTGCCGGATATAAACCGTCATCGGTGGCGATCGCCACGGCAATATTAGCGGCCTCAAACTGATGAATATCATCACCCACCAAGTTCACGTTAACCCTCGGTTCGCGCATCAGTGCCTGACCGACACACCACACCAGCAGGTCATTAACCGATACTTTGGTATCGCCACTGCCATTAAGGGTTTTACGATGGGCCATGAGACCATCGAGGGCGTAATCGGCACTGAGATAAAAATGGGGAATGGTTTGCTTCGCCTCGGTGAGTCGGCGGGCAATGGTCTTACGCGTCGGCGAGAGGGGAATCACTTGAACCCCCACAGCCTCATCATTACCCCCTGCAGCGTCCCGCACATCGTCATCGGTAATTCGGCCCCTGCGACCGGTGCCAGTAACCGTACTGAGATCTACATTGAGCTCGTCTGCCAGCTTGCGTACCGATGGTGACGATCGGGTATAGGCGTCACTGGTTTGTGCAACCGGCTTGGCAGGCTCCGCGGTAGCCTGGGCCGGAGCTTCCTTGGCGTCATCTCCAGCATAACCTGCAATAAAGGTATCAATATCGCCGTCACTTACAGCCGCAGGCGCAATAACGCCCAACAGGGCGCCCACCGGATGGGCGTCACCGGGCTCTGCCAAAACCCGCCGTAAAACACCGTCTACCGGCGCCTCCCAAACATTGACGATTTTGTCTGACTCCATCTCAAACACTTCGTCACCCTTGGCAACCGCGTCACCCTGAGACTTGTTCCAAGTGGTAATGGTGCCTTCCACCATTTCGATGCCCCACTTGGGCACCGCAATTGGGTAAATATCGCTCAACGTTTATATCCTCGAAATAAGACGGCTTCAGGCCATAGTGGCTTTAATAGCCGCTTTAATTTTGTTGGTGTCGGGCAGGTACGCCGCTTCCAGCTCGGGTGAGAATGGTGTGGGGCTGTGGGGCGCGCACACCTGTTTAATAGGGCCTTTCAAACTGGAGAACGCCCGGTCAGCCGCCAGCCCGGCGATATCAGCGGTCAATCCACAGCGTGGCGGTGCCTCGTCGACTACCACCAATCGGCCGGTCGCCTCCACAGATTCTAAAATGGCATTTTCATCCAAGGGCGATGTGGTTCGAGGGTCTATCAAATCGCAGCTAATGCCCTCTGCAGCCAGCTCGTCAATCGCCGCCGCAGCCCTGGGCACCATTTGGCCAAAGGCAACTACCGTGACGTCGTCGCCCTCGCGTACGAAGGCTGCCTCGCCAAAGGGAATGGTGTACATCTCATCGGGCACGTCGCAGGCTTCCTGATAAAGCACCTTGGGCTCAAAAAATAGTACCGGGTCATCATCGGCAATGGCCGACAACAGCAGACCTTTCGCATCGTAGGCGTTAGAGGGCACCACCACTTTAATGCCGGGGAAAGACGTCATGATCTGGTACATGGCCTGACTGTGCTGACCCGCCGCACTAAAACCACCGCCGGCTGAAAAGCGAATCACCGCGGGGCAACGACTCTTGCCGCCAAACATGTAACGAAATTTCGCCATCTGGTTAACGATTTGATCCATACAAACGCCAATAAAGTCGGCGAACATTATTTCGGCGACGGGACGCATACCCACCAAGGCGGCCCCGGCTGCGGCACCGACAATGGCTGATTCGGAAATTGGGGTATCGATACAGCGGTCGGGCCAACGCTTGTAAATACCCGTCGTCACACCAAAGACACCACCCACAGCACCAACTTCGCCAGCACTGCCTTGGCAGCCCGCGACGTCTTCACCAATTACAAATACCGACTCATCCTGCTCCATGGCCTGGTGCAGGGCTTCGTTAATCGCATCGCGCATTGTTTTCTGAGACATGGTCTATTCTCCTCAGGCGCCTGCGCCGTAATTAATGTAAACGTCTTCGGTGACCTGATCTGGCGTTGGTCGGGCAGCAGCCTTGGCATCTATGGTGGCCTGCTCGATTAGGGCCATCACTTCAGCGTCGATCCCATCGAGCACGTCCTCGCTGACCTCACCGCTTTCCAACATGCGGGCGCGAAAATTTTTCAAACAGC
>Ga0208971_1001747_pt1 | contig 12395 bp, 6 predicted proteins | sample AOAMet1_18_M0_10_2_FD_188229 | JGI IMG/M metagenome (GOLD analysis project Ga0208971, IMG submission 188229) | Ammonia-oxidizing marine microbial communities from Monterey Bay, California, USA - CAN11_18_M0_10 (SPAdes) | ecosystem: Environmental > Aquatic > Marine > Intertidal zone | place... | reverse complement strand
AAAGTTTTAGATCCCTCAAGAGATAAATTAAAAATATTATTCTCCTCCTTATAGAATCCCAGTTCTTTTTCTATGTTGTCAAGACTATTTTTTTCTTTTTTAAATAAGTGATCAATCCACTTTTTAGTTTTTTTAGCATACAATATCTTTTGATCTTGTTTAACTTTATCAAGAATTTTAACTGTTGAATTCAAATAATCAACGATTCTTTTTTTATTGGGTCCTTGCTGACTTAATTCTATGATAGAAGAACCAACACTCACTTCCTTAACAAAAATCTGTTTATATTTCGCAACAGTACCGTCAAAGGGTTCAAACCTCATAAAGTAAATTTCTCCAATTTTAAAATCATTGTTTTTTTTGATAGAAAAATTAAAAAAAGGAGTACTTATGACTTCATCAATAGTATATTCCTTTGAAAACTTGTTTTTTAGAACTAAATAATCAGAATAAGAATCCGTATCATAAGTTACTAGTTTGCAATAATCTAAACCGTCAAAATCAACAGATAAATGAAACGTATTCTCTCCAGTAATTTCGATTTGAAAAATTTTACTATACAGTTGAGGTTTGTTTGTTTTAAGATTGATCGAAAAAGGAGTATACCCATAAACATCCTTTAATCTGTACTTACCTTCTTTAAGGTAAGAAATGTAGAATTTTGTTTCTTTTACTACTTTTTCATTGTGAGACCTAGATCTTAAAATAGTTTGAATTGTTTGTATTTCATCACTTGCACCACCCCAATTAAAAGCAATATTAGTACCGGTTGAAAACAGAGGGTTCGTTTCTTCTTTTACCGATATCAAGGAACTTAATCGATACTGCTCTTCTAAAAATCCATTCATAAATTTAGCAATGATAATAGCAGTAATTACCGTGATTACAAATAATTTCCAATAATATAAAAGATATAAGATAAAAGATTTATAGTCTATATTTTCTTTGTTTTTAGAAGTTTTATTTTTTAAACCCATATAATTAAGTATTATTAACAATAAGCAGTACGGAAGTGATCAATGTTATTATAGTAGAAATAGGAAGTAAACTATCGGTCCAGGTATTTAAAGAATTCTTTTTTGATGGAGTAATATTAATAATATCATTGTGTCTGATATAAAAAACTTCAGAATTAAAAGCATTCATAGTTGTTAAATCAATAAAAAATTTTTCTGTGCCAGAAATTGATTTTCTGATAACTTCTACTTGTTTTAGATTTCCATCTTTAGTAATGTCTCCAGAAATTGCTATTGCATCAATTATAGAGAGTTTATTTTGAGAAACAACCTGAACTCCTGGTTTAAAAATTTCTCCAATAATTGTGTATTTAATTCCAGATAATTTAACAGATACAAAGATATCTGAGCTTTTCTTTATAAACTTCTCTAATTCATTTTCAATTATTTTTCTTACTTCTCGAGTGGTGTAACCTAAGACATTAATAGGCCCTAAGTTTGGAATCCTAATAAGACCTAAATCATCAATAGGATAGTTTGAAAAATAACTATCTTTTGATGTTTGACTGCTAAAAATTTGGACTAAACTTTCGTCATTAGAAGTAATACCAATAAACAACTCGTCATTAACTTGTAATTTGTACGGTATGTTATTGATTCTTTTAATTTCTTTTTTCTGAAGTGAATCTCCTTGCAAGTAAATTGAATTTTTGACAGATACACAAGAAAAAATATAGGGAAATATAAAGAACAACAGAAGGTGCTTTCTCATTTCAATATTTTCTTTTTCAAAACAAATATACCTTTAAAATATGGTATTCTATAATTTTTTTTATTTTCGCAGTAAATTAGAAAATGATCTCCATCATTAGAGAGTATATAAAGTTCATTTCAAAATCTTCAAACCAGCATGGAGTTCATTCTCCTTTTGTATATCATTTTGTAACCAATTGTTTGTATAAGAAAAGAAATAATGAGTTTCAAAAATTGTTTTTAAACTGTAAAAATCAGTTATTAAATAATAAAAGAACAATTACGGTAAAGGAGTTTGGAATTGGTAGTACCTTCTTTAAAACTAATAAGCGCTCAATTGCTAGAATTGCTAAAATTGCAGGAATTACAAATAAAAAAGCATCAATTCTAAGTGGTATAATTCATTATTTTAAACCATTAAATATTTTAGAACTAGGAACCTCTCTAGGTCTCAGCACCTCTTCCATTAAAATTGGAAATATGAAGTCTAAAATAATTACACTTGAAGGCTGTTTGGAAACAAGCAAAATTGCACAACAATTATTTGATCATCAAAACTTTGATGGTGTTGATATAGTGATCGGTGATTTTGCAGAAACCCTTCCATTGGCTGTTAAAAACAACCTATTCGATTTTATATATTTTGATGGAAATCACACAAAAAAAGATACATTAGAATATTTTGACTATTGCTTAACCACATTAACGAATGAATCTATTTGGATCTTTGATGATATTTATTGGAGCAAAGAGATGAAGGAAACTTGGTCCTCAATTAAAAAACATCCAAAAGTAACTGTCACAGTAGATCTTTTTTACTTTGGAATTGTATTCTTCAGAAAAGAGCAAGCTAAGGAACATTTTAAAATAAGAGTTTAATACGTTCCTCGAGAATAAACTTTGTAACTTTGGTCTGTTCAATATTGAAATTTTAAAAATGAAAATATATACTAAAACTGGGGATACTGGCACAACTTCTCTGATAGGTGGAAAAAGAGTTAAAAAAAATAATCTGCGTATTGAAAGCTATGGAACTATAGATGAACTTAATTCATATATTGGTTTGATAAAAGATCAAGAAGGTATTGCAAATGGCGACAAAGATTCTTTACTTAAAATTCAGAATGAATTATTTACGATGGGTGCAATGTTGGCTACTGCTCCAGAAAAAGAAACTTTAAAAAATGGAAAAGAGAGACTCACAATTCCTAAAGTGAATGAACAATCAATCCTTTTTTTAGAAGATGAAATCGATAAAATGGATAAGAATTTACCTCAAATGACTCATTTTATCCTTCCCGGAGGTCATCAAACTGTGTCATTCTGTCACTTAGCTAGGTGTGTTTGTAGACGAGCAGAACGTTTAATCGTAGAATTGAATGATAAAGAAAAAGTGTCAAATGAAATTCTTATCTACTTAAATCGACTTTCTGACTATCTTTTCACATTGGCACGAAAATTGACAAATGATATGCAAATAGAGGAAATTAAGTGGATTCCTGAAAAAAAATAATACGTTCTTTTTTTTTCGATTTTAAATACTTTACAGATGATTGTATTGTAACCAATGCATTAATTTTTGATAGATAACGAAATTTAAATTTGTGACAATCGTAAATTTCTTAAAAAAGGCTTGCATAATTGCGTAAAAAAATTATTTTTGCACAAATTAAATAACATAAAAAATGTATTGGACGTTAGAATTAGCATCTTATTTAGCAGATGCACCTTGGCCAGCAACCAAAGATGAGTTGATAGATTATGGGATTAGAACTGGGGCTCCTCTAGAAGTGGTAGAAAATCTTCAAGATATTGAAGATGAAGGCGATTCATATGACTCAATTGTTGAGATTTGGCCTGATTATCCGACCGAAGATGATTATCTTTGGAATGAAGATGAATACTAACTCTACAAAAATATTAAGTCTCTAAAGAGGCTTTTTTTTTTCAATGAAAAGAAAAAATCGGGTTAAAAAAACTTGAACTCCAATAGAAATAACACAGTTATGTAAATAACTGAAAAACGAACAAATAATGAGTATTTTAAATTCAGTTATAAAGCTTTTTGTCGGCGATAAGCAACAAAAAGATTTAAAAGGGCTACAACCAGTAATAGAAAATGTAAATAAATTCGAACTGGCTTTTTCTAAACTTTCTCATGATGAACTTCGTGAAAAAACAAGAGCGTTTAAAAACAAGCTCAAAAATGCTACCCAAGAAGTTGATGATCAAATTGCAACGTTAGAAGAAGAAGCTAAAACTGCACAAATAGACCGACAAGAAGATATTTATACAGAAATAGATACTCTAAAAGACGAAGCATACACAATTTCTGAAGGAATATTAATTGAAATTATGCCAGAGGCTTTTGCGGTAGTTAAAGAAACTGCAAAACGATTTGTCGAAAACGAAGAAATTGAAGTAACAGCAACTCCTTACGATAGAGAATTATCTGCAGAAAGAGAAAATATTACTTTAAAAGACGAGCTGGCTTATTGGTCGAATTCATGGGATGCAGCGGGAAAACCAATTACATGGGATATGGTTCATTATGATGTCCAGTTAATAGGTGGTTCTGTTTTACATCAAGGTAAAGTTGCAGAAATGATGACTGGTGAAGGAAAAACATTAGTTTCTACCCTCCCTGTATACTTGAATGCTTTAACTGGAAATGGGGTACACTTAGTTACTGTTAATGATTACTTAGCAAAGCGAGATAAAGCTTGGATGGCTCCTATTTTTGAGTTTCATGGTTTTACGACCGATTGTATTGATTATCATCAACCAAACTCTGATGCACGGAGAAAAGCCTACAATGCAGATATTACATACGGAACAAACAACGAATTTGGTTTCGATTACTTACGTGATAATATGGCTAGTTCTAAAGATGATTTGGTACAAAGAACTCCAAATTATGCCATTATTGATGAAGTAGATTCTGTTCTAATTGACGACGCAAGAACTCCGTTAATCATTTCAGGAGCTGTACCTCAGGGAGATCAGCATGAATTTAACGAATTAAAACCATTAGTGTCTGATCTAGTTACTTTGCAAAAACAACACTTAGTGGGTGTTCTCGCTGAAGCTAAAAAATTAATCTCAGAAGGAAATGATAAAGAGGGTGGATTCTTACTTCTACGAGTGTACAGAGGTTTGCCTAAAAATAAAGCTTTAATTAAATTTTTATCACAAGAAGGAGTTAAACAGGTTTTGCAAAAAACAGAAAATTTTTACATGCAAGACAACAATAAATTAATGCCAGAAGTTGATGAAGATTTATGGTTTGTCGTGGAAGAAAAAAATAATCAAATCGATTTAACAGATAAGGGAATTGCTGATTTATCTAAAAAAACATCCAATGATAACTTTTTTATTCTACCGGATATAGGAGTTAAAATTGGAGAAATAGATACTTCAGAAATGAATTCTGAAGAAAAAGCATCACAAAAAGAAGAACTATACAAAGACTTTAATATTAAAAGTGAACGAATTCATACTATGAATCAACTTTTAAAAGCATATACTGTTTTTGAAAAAGACGTTGAGTATGTGGTAATGGATAATAAAGTAATGATTGTTGATGAACAAACAGGTCGTATCATGGACGGTCGTCGTTATTCAGATGGATTACACCAAGCAATTGAAGCGAAAGAAAATGTAAAAATTGAAGATGCTACGCAAACCTTTGCTACTGTTACTTTACAGAATTATTTTAGAATGTACAGAAAGCTTTCTGGAATGACGGGAACTGCAATTACAGAAGCGGGTGAATTGTGGGAAATTTACAAGTTAGATGTAGTTGAAATTCCAACAAACAAACCTATTCAAAGAAATGATGAAGAAGATTTAATCTACAAAACAGCCCGTGAAAAATACCAAGCTGTTATTGAAGACATCGTAAAACTAGTAGCACAAAAAAGACCTGTTTTAGTTGGTACAACCTCAGTGGAAATCTCTGAATTATTAGGGAGAATGCTGCAAATGCGTAAAATTCCTCATAATATTCTGAATGCAAAACTACACAAACGAGAAGCAGATGTTGTCGCTGAGGCTGGAAAGCCTGGGGTGGTTACAATTGCAACCAACATGGCTGGTCGTGGAACAGATATAAAATTATCTGAGGAAGTAAAAAATGCTGGTGGTTTGGCAATTATTGGTACCGAAAGACACGATTCTAGGCGTGTAGATAGACAGTTAAGAGGACGTGCAGGAAGACAAGGAGACGTTGGTTCTTCTCAATTTTATGTAGCTTTAGACGACAACTTAATGCGTTTATTCGGTTCTGATAGAATTGCTAAGATGATGGATAGAATGGGGTTAAAAGAGGGCGAGGTAATTCAACACTCTATGATCACCAAATCTATTGAAAGAGCACAAAAGAAAGTCGAAGAAAATAATTTTGGGATTAGAAAGCGATTGTTAGAATATGATGACATCATGAACTCTCAACGTGAATTTGTGTACAAAAGAAGACGTCATGCATTGGATGGAAAACGATTGCAAGTAGACATCGCAAACATGATCTATGACACCTGCGAATCTATCATTAACTCAAACAAAAACGCTAAAGATTTTCAGAATTTTGAATTCGAATTAATTCGTTTTTCTTCAATGACATCTCCTTTTACTGAAGAAGAGTTTGGAGCATTGGCTGAAAAAGAACTCACGAATAAGTTATATGAATTTGTTACTGAACATTACAAAAATAAAATTGAAAGAAATGCTGTTTTAGCATTTCCTGTTATCAAAGATGTTTTTGAAAATGAAGGAGATCGCTATGAGCGAATCGTAGTTCCTTTTACAGATGGAATTAAATCTTTACAGGTGGTCACAAACCTAAAAGAGGCTTATGAAAGTGATGGAAAAACCTTAATTACAGATTTCGAAAAAAATATTACGCTCGCCATTATTGACGAAAAATGGAAAGATCATTTACGTAAAATGGATGATTTAAAGCAATCGGTTCAAAATGCATCTTATGAACAAAAAGACCCCTTATTAATCTATAAATTTGAAGCCTTTGAATTATTCAAAGTCACTGTTGATCAAATAAACAGAGAAGTGCTCTCTTTCTTGTTTAAAGGAGAGTTACCTACACAAGATAAAAATCAAATTTCTGAGGCACGTCAACAAAAAAGAGCGCGCTTAAATACAAGTAAAGCTTCTGTTCAAAACACTTCTGAACAAGCCATTCAAAACTCTAGACAACCATCTTCTGAACCTGTTGAAACTATCGTAAGAGAACAACCAAAAATTGGTAGAAACGAGAAAGTTACTATTAAAAATATCATGAGTGGTGAAGAAAAAGAAGTGAAATTTAAACAAGCAATTCCTTTAATCGAAAAAGGATCATGGGTTCTCATTCAAAAATAACCTAGTTTTAAAAAACTTCACTAAAAAAACCGTTTAGAAATTCTAAACGGTTTTTTTAGTGAAGGATCACTTCGTTTTACTCTTTCATAAATTTTGTTACAAAATATCCTTCTTTAGAGAAAACCTTAATTAAATATAGTCCACTAGACAAGTCATCAACATGGATGTATTCTATATTTGAATGAACTACTTTTAACTTTTTACCAAGTAAAGAATAAATTTCAACCTTTTCTAGGGTTCTTAAGGGTGAATCTATATTTATAATACTTTTAGCAGGGTTTGGAAATAATCTAACTGATTGCATTAGTATGTTGTCTTCTATATTTAATGGACAATTATCACCCACCTTATATGAAAAATATTTTGTTACCGCTAACCCACCAGCAAAACCAAATTTACAAGCGTAACGAATGGTTTCTCCATTTGTAAAACCACCAACTGTTTTTGTAAACTTTTTTCCACCTGCATTGTCCATTTGAATTTCTCCAAAAGGAGTTTGTTTCCATAAGTAAGCTACAACACCAGTTTTATCTGTATCTAGTAACTCAAAAGTAAACTTTACGTTGGTTCCAATTGTTTCAAAATTATAGGAATATCCCGAACTAAAAGCGCCTTGCTGAGCTTCTCCAGATGAACCAGAACAGGATGTGTTGGTATCCTCTGTCGTAGTTGCTTGAAGAACTATTGAATTGTTAGACGCAGCATTCCCGAGCATATCTTTTGCATTTACATTAAATGTATATGAGGTTTCTGGAGTTAGATTATTGATGATTAAAGAGGTTTCAACACCAGAATCTCCTTTTATATCCTGTGAACTTGAACCATATGAAACCGTATATACAACACTACCAGAATCATCTGTCGCATTTAATAAAATTTCGATAGATCGAGATGTTTTACTTCCAATACTGGCTGTAAAATTCTCAGGAGCTTCCTCATCTGCACTACTTCCAGAGCAATCATTTCCTACAACATAACTAATATATTTAGTCACAGCCATTCCTCCAGCATAGGCAAACTTACAGGCATATGAAATGGTTTCTCCAGTAGTTAAACCTCCCAATGTTTTTTTAAATTTTCGCCCTCCTATATTTTCCATTTGAGTTTCTCCAAAGGGAGACTGCTTAAATAAATAGGCAACGACTCCAGATTTATTATCTAACAGTTCAAAGGTTACTGAAACAGAATTCCCAACAGTTTCGTAAAGAACCGTATACCCTGTTGAAAAGGATCCTTCTGACGCTTCACTGGAAGCCTCTGAACACGATGTAACTTTCACTACAGAAATATTCACCGTTTGGGAAGTTCCTTGTCCAGAATTGTTATCTGTTACAATCGCTTTTATTTCGTGGGCACCAACATTGGCATCTGTCCAAGTATACTTATATGGTGAAGTAGTATCTTCTCCTAGTTTAGTGTCTCCATCGTAGAATTCTACTTTGGAAATTGTTCCATCTAAATCGGATGCTGAAGCAGAAATTACAATGTCTGTACCTTGAGCAAAGGATTGGTTTTCTGTTGGAGATGATAGGGTTACAGTAGGGTTAGAATTTGAGGTTTGTTGCACTAAAACCAGTACCTCATCAGCAGCTGTGTAGGTTGCATCAGCTACCGTTAATTTTAACTTATAGACACCCTCTTCTAAATTCGTAATTGTTGGAGATTCCAAACTATCATCATTAAAAGTAATTACAGAGGGCCCATAAATTTGTTCCCAATTATATGTAATCGCCTCTCCCTCGGGATCGTTACTCAAAGAACCATCTAATGTTGCTGTAGTTTCTGGCATAATAACAACAACATTATCACCTGCATCTGCAACAGGAGGAACATAGCCTAATGGCGCATTGTATGTAAAATTCAATTTTCCTAAATTAAATTCACCATTAGTAATTACCAACCTCACAATATGTTTTCCTTTGGTAAACTCTATGTTATTAATTGTTTTACTCGCCCAACTATCCCAGCCACCTGAACTAGGAACACTGATATTTGAACTAATCTTACTACCATCGATTTCTAGATGAAAAGGACCACCTCCATTGGAGTTTGCAGAAGCATACCGAAAATTTAAATTATATTTTCCAGAAGTTTCAACCTCTACAGTATATTCCAACCACTCCCCTTTTGTTAACCAACCAATGTTTTTCCCTTCAGAGTTGTCAGAAACTGCATCAACATATTCTTGGGTTCTGTAATCTCCTTCATTATTTAGAGAAGAATCTAAATAGGCAATATTTTGCCCGATAGCTCCCTCAAAAACATCGTAATTTCCTGGCTCAATGATTCCTGGTATTGCAAATGGAGTTCCTAAAAATGGCGCTTGCTCTCCTACTTGAACATTAATAATATTAGAAACATTAAAGTTGGATCCTTGGTATACTTTTGCGTAGAGTCCATGAACACCAACGATTAGATTTTTAGCTTTCAACTCAAAAGGAGCCTCAGATTTAGAACCTATTAAAGTGGTTCCGTCGTAAAAGTCAACTTTTGTAACACCCGTTCCTGAAGTGGTAAGAGTTAAATTTACACTCCCATTTGCATAGGCTTGATTGAAATCTGAACTGATGACCCCAGAAACAGTTGCGTCTCTATTGGTTGCCATTTTGTTTGCAGGTACGTTTAATTGAAAACCATCAGAATACGTGACTGTAATTTCTGAATCTGAATAATTATGAGCTACATAGGTAGTGACTCCATTTTGTTTAAAAACGGAGGCAATAGGGTAATTTGCAGTAATTGAAGCGTCTATAACCCCCATTGCGTTTACAGAATGTAACCAATGGTATGTTTGCGCATCAGAAATACCAAACTTTAAATTTCTATCTGGATAGGCATTGTATAAATTTACAGCCTCTTGAGGATTTGTAAATGACAAATATTTCCAATAGGTATCATGCCATAAATTATCATTATCCTCCTGACTTAAAACACCTGTCTTTGAAGTAATTTCATTCCACAATTTTTTAGAATATTCTTGATCATGTCCCAAATAGAAAGAACCTCCATGAATTGGATACATTTCTATACCATAAGAGGCAGCAATATCTGAGGTCCAAAAGGTTCCATTATCATAAGAATTTCCCCAGACTCTAGAAACCAAACTATATTGTTGGTTGGATTGAAAGTTACGCTCATACACATCAAACCAATATTCTTCAATAGCTGTTTGTTCTGTGGTATAAATATAAATTCCTAAATCTCTAATAGCGGTATTCTCTGTAATGGTTCCCCAGTGTATTAATGAAGAGGCAAACTGCATGCTTTCAGAGGTAGATTCTTGGTCATTTCCTTGTGGAAAACTAGCAAACCCATTGGCCCAACTATGACCTGCATACGGACTGAAATTTCTCAAAAACGGAAACTTTGTATCATTCCTATCGGTTGAAGCTGCATCTCTAATTAAAAGATTGATCATCTCACCCCATTTAGACGACCATCCTGGCTCAAATTGCTCCATAAAAGCAGCTGCATGAATAAAATAACCCCAGTGAAAATGGTGATCATTAATATTATTATCTTGTCCATGACCTGAAGGATACCCCAACAAAGCAGACCAAGTGTTATTATAGTAAAATAAAAAAGCTTTTTCCCCTGATTGGTATTTCAACCAATCTTCCAAACGCTCTTTTAGAGTTGCGATCATTTTATCTCTGGCTTCAACATTACCTGTCTGATCTGCAATTCTTGCTGTTTGAACCAAACGATTCATTACCTGACCTTCATTATAAGAATCTGTCCATTCTGCCAAACCATCATTTTCTATATTGGCAATTTTAGCATTCATCTCAGAGGGATCAAATCCATTACTGTAATTTGCCAGATAGGGAATTGTTGGTAAAATTCCTTTGAACGTATTTTCAACCGTAAAACTGTTCCCTTCTAACATTTTTAACTCACCTCTCACAGAACTGTAGGAGTAACTACTAGGTACGGGTGAATTTGAAGTTAAATTATACCATTGATGAGGTAACAACCCTAATAACATATTGGTATTGGTACCTTCTTTGACATCTGTTGTAACTTCAAAATTGGTAGTTAAATTAGAGCTTTCCTCATTATAATTCCACGAAGTACTTGTATTGGAAGGAAATACATATGCATATTTTTTTAACTCTTGAGCGACTCCATTTACATTACTGGTATTTTGAGGTAGCATTGCCATCGACCAATAATTTTTTCCATTTAAACTCGAAGTATAGGTGTTTCCTGAAGCAGACCATGAACTTCCTGAAGGAGCGTAAAAAACAAAGTCTTGATTGTCTGAAGCATTTTGAACCGTTAATAATTCTCCTGAAATAGTAACATTCCCTGAGTTGATTTTAATTTCAACGACATCATTATCATCTTTTTCAAAATAAAGAAAAGGCATCCCAATACCTGAGGTCGCTTTTAATTCATGGTTACTATCTTTCCAATTCATCGTAACCGTCCAATCTGAATAATCAGAAACAGTAGCTTTATTCGTGTTTAAACCAGTTAATCCCACTTCAATAGGAGCTGAATCTCCTATGACTCCCCAAGGAATATAGGTAACAATTAAACCCTTATTAGTGGTTTTCATTGTCATTGGATAATTAAACAAATTACCTGCATGATCTTCTTTCACCAATTTCGACCACCAATCATTGGTTGGAACAGGTTTCCCTTGAGCGACTCCTGATAATTGTGGTGTTCCAGAAGGAAAACCATTTCTACCAGCACTGTCGGCACCAGGATACGAATTGGTATAACTACCATTTCCTACAGAAGTTGTTTGAGCCGTGTGAGACAAACTGAAAAACACACATAATAAAATAAATAAATTGAACTTATACATAAACAAAAAAGTGTTAAAATATCAAAGATTAGTGTTAATATACTTGCTATAAAAATACGACAATCAAAAAAAAATCTGAGATTTAAAAACACAACAATAAACATACATCACAAATAATTTTACTTTAAAACGGTAATAAAAAAAATTCTGAGATTTTAAATCACAACAATGAACATACATTACAAATAATTTTATTTATAAAAAATACTATACAAAACGAAAGAAAGATTCCTTTATAGAAACAGAAAGAGATTATTTAGTATGATAAAAAATGAATTAAAAAGCATCTTTACGAGTAATTTCTTGAGAATTGTTTTCGATTTGTTTTTTCATTGTGATTCGTTTTATAAAATTTCTTATGAGTTATTCTAAAATTATTTTCTTATTTAATACACCCTCTACGGTTTCTAAATGAACGATGTAAACACCTTTTGCTAAACTTGGTAAAGAAACATCTTTCGTACCATTAGATTCAAAAACAGTATTTAATA
>Ga0208971_1001745_pt1 | contig 12406 bp, 10 predicted proteins | sample AOAMet1_18_M0_10_2_FD_188229 | JGI IMG/M metagenome (GOLD analysis project Ga0208971, IMG submission 188229) | Ammonia-oxidizing marine microbial communities from Monterey Bay, California, USA - CAN11_18_M0_10 (SPAdes) | ecosystem: Environmental > Aquatic > Marine > Intertidal zone | place... | reverse complement strand
AATGAACCAAACCGCCCACATATCTCTTCAGATACTAAAAATTTCAAATAACGTGACACAAAAATTAACATATTACGCAAACCATTATGCGCAAAATGATCAATTCATATCGATTGTCTTGCTCCGAACCGTAGTCTGACTGACCCGTCGTTCGCACCATAGTCGCTCAGCGACGCCGGTAGAGGAGGGTTTAAGGTTCCGCGCTGAGAGTCGCAAGAGCTATTTTCATCTTTCTTTCATTTTTTTCATTTCCCACAATTTCGGCGAATTTTGGAGGGGCTGCGCAATATTTGAACCCAAAACGAAGAGTGAGGGACACAATCAATCACGCCAAACAGCTCAATGCGATCTTTGCCTGCCGGGGGCTCTTATTTGAAGCGCCAATCCAAGACGCAGCCGCGAATCTATGCGCCTGCGCCGCGCCAATTTCCTCCCGGGCCAGCCCATTCAGCTAGGATGTTGTGGTCACGGCGATTCCCACCAGCACCAAAACCAAAGCACTGCGCGCCACCATAGGCAGGATCTTCATCAGCTTAGGGTTCAGGGCCTGGCCTTTTTTAGCCATCGCCTGCGGATAGATATTCATAAAGATCACCACCCCGAGCAAACCAGTCGCCCCGAGAAGCTTAATGTTGAAAGCCAGACCAAGGTTCATGCCCCCATAGATACGATAAGCCAATCCAAACCCCGTCACCCACAGCAAGACAATTGCCACCAAGCCGATGCGCGCCAATTTCGCCATTGTTTTTTGCGTCGCGGCAGAGGGCAGTTCTTTCGCTATTTGATGCTCTTTCATCAAAAGATTATTGGCAACGCCCAAGCCACCGGCCAAAAATAGCCCTAGAAAGTGGAAAAATTTCAACGCGACAACAGATATCATATGGCCAACCTACTCGCTAAATAATTACTTTTTTACACAAAGCCATATTCTGAAAGCCAGGTCAAACGGCAGGGCTTTCACCGCCTGCATAGCACATGAACACGTCATAGCGCGTAGATTTTCCCAAAATCTGATGCGAGTACGGTTTGATCCCAGGCATTGGTGCGGCTTTGGCGGGCCATTTCAAAACCACCCGCTGGCGCGCATGGCGCAGTGCCACCTGCATCAGCGCCACTGCATCCTCATCAGTGCCGACAATCTCGCGCACCTGGCGCAGCTCGCGTTTGACCAAGGCGGAAGTCTTACGCGGCGGATGCATGGGATCAATCAATATCGCCTCAGCTTTCAATTTTGGCAAAAGCGCTTTCGCATCCCCATGCAACAGAGTCATGCGCGATAGAATTGTGCCAAATATGCCCCCCTCCTGCTGCGCCCGCGCCATGCCGTCTTGCAGCAAACCATGCATGACGTCAGAGCGCTCAATCATCGTCACCTCGGCCCCAAGTGAGGCCAAGAGAAAAGAATCTCGACCAAGGCCCGCTGTAGCGTCGACAATTTTTGGCGTTTTGCCAGCGCGCAGACCCATCGCCTTGGCCAAATCTTGGCCGCGCCCTCCACCAAAGCGCAACCGATGCGCCACAGCTCCAGTCACGAAGTCGACCCGTAAGGCGCCCTTTGCCGATGTCACGATAAGATATTTGGCGACAGGTAAATCAATTTGGGGCGATCCAATTCGAAAGCCGCTGTCACCGCCTCTTGCATCTGCGCCAATGTCTCGGGCGCAGACGCATCTGCCCCATAGGCCCTCGCCAATTCCAGAAAATTTGGATTTTTTGCAATGACCGCATTGGGTGCAATCTGTGCGCTGCGCATACTGTCCTCAATTTCTTTCAATTTGCCATTGTCCCAGAGGATAATCGGCAGCGGTTGGCAAAGCTCAACGGCTGTGCCCAGCTCTTGCACAGAATACTGGAACCCATAATCCCCCGCAATCGCCAGCGTCGGTTTGCCGGCCCGCGCCACTGCACCACCAATGGCGGCCGGCAGCGCATATCCCAGCGTACCAAAACCCGAGGGATGGTGCCAATGTTTCGCCCGAGTCATCGGCCAAATTTCATTGGCGACATAGGCAAATTGCGTCATATCTGAGTAAATCATCGCCTCATCGGGCATAACCGCATGCAAAGCCTCAACGATCGCAATGATCCCCGGGCGTTCCGCTTCAATTTCACCCCGCCAAAGTTCGCGTTGCTCCGCCACCGATCCCGCCTGCCACTGCGAAGGGGACTCCGCCATCAAAGACCTGAGGCTGGACATCGCCTCTTCGGCCCGCGCGAGGATCGCCACCTCTGCGCGCTGCATATCCGCGAGACACTCCGGGTCAATATCAATCCGGTACAGAGGGCAGCGATGCCCCAGATGGGCACGCCATAAATCCACTTCCGCCAATTCAGTCCCAATTGCGACGACGCAATCTGCCTGTGCCACAATTTGCGCCGAACTGGGGCGTGCCAAAGCCGCCCCAAAATTGAGCGGATAATCCCAAGGGACAATCCCGCGCCCGGCATAGGTCTCAAAACAGGCCGCCCCGCAAGCCTCAAGAACCGAAGCGAGATCGGCGCCGGCTTCCGCCGCCCCGCCGCCAATGACGAATAACGGCTTAGAAGCCGTAGACAGTGCCTCAGCGAGTGGGCGCAGATCCGCAGAACACGTGCCAATGGCTTCAGCAAGCCCCACCGACCGGCGCTGCGCAGGCTCCGCCAGCCCTTCCAACTGAGCTATGGGCACTTGGATATGCTTGCTGCGGGGGCGGTGGGTTTGAAACTCAAGCATGGCGCGGTCAATCAAATCATAGGCCGCCTCGGCTGTATTGGCCTGGTAAGACCAATCGCAAACGCTCCCAGCGGCAGCCTCTTGATCCAACATTTGATGCAACTGCCCGCGCTGGGCCGCGGTTTCATCCAAACAGCTCGACAACACCAACATCGACACGGAATCCGAAAAGGCTTGCCCCATCGGTGTCATTATATTGCACAGACCCGGTCCGGTAATGACATAAGCCACACCCGGCTTGCCACTGGCCCGCGCGTAGCCATCGGCCATAAAACCCGCGCCCTGCTCATGGCGTGCCAGGATGTGGCGAATACCGGCCTCTTCAATGCCGCGGTACATTTCTTGATTATGCACACCAGGAATTCCAAAAATAACATCCACGCCGCGATCTTTCAGCATATGTGAAATCTGTGCCCCTAGGGGTTTGTTATCCGGCATCAATTCCTCCAGAACCTAAGTGTAAATAATGTATAGACCGCCAGAAGCTCCAACCGTCCAAGCAACATTGTGAAGGCCAAAATCCATTTTGCGCCATCGCTTAATGTGCTGTAATTGCCCGAGGGGCCAATCACCTCCCCTAAGCCCGGCCCAATATTGGCCAGAGCCGCCGCCGCGCCAGAGAAGGCTGTCAACAAATCAAGCCCTGTAAGCGCCAAGGCCATCGCCGAGACCCCAAGCGAGACGAAAAATATCACGAAGAAAGAAATCACCGAATTGATGACGTCCATACCCACAATCCGGCCCTGATACCGCAGATTAAAGATGCCGTTGGGACTGTGAATTTTACGCAGCTGCATATGAATGGCTGAGACCAATAGTTGATAGCGAAACACTTTAACCGAGCAGGAGGTTGATCCCGCGCAGCCCCCGACAAGCCCCGCATAGAAAAACACCACGACGGCCACCGGGCCCCAGCTACTGTAATCAGCACTGGCGTATCCCGTCCCTGTGGTGATCGACACCACATTAAAGAGCGCTTTTCGAAAGCCCAATTCACCCGCCAATTGGTGGCCCTGCCACAGCACAAGGGTCAAAAACCCGACGGTCACCAGTAGCACGATGAAAAATACACGCACTTGAGAATCCTGAAACAACGAGCCAGGCGCGCCATTAATCAGCTGCACATATCGCACAAAGGGCAATGCTGCCAAACACATAAAAACCACCGCTGCATATTCGGTTGAGGCACCAAATTTCACAAAAGAGCTATCGTAGGTCGAAAACCCCCCCGTCGCGATGGTGGTCATTGCATGCAGCACAGCATCAAAACTGCGCATACCCGTTGCGATATAGATCACCGCACAGGCCCCGGTGAGCCCAACATAGAGCCAAGCAACTTGCGCGGCTATTTCCGTTGCGCGCGGCAAAATTTTACCGAATGTATCAAAACCCTCAGATTTAAAGATTTGCATCCCGCCCACGCGCAACTCTGGCAAAAACACCATCGCCACAACAATAATCCCAATTCCGCCCAACCATTGCAGGATCGAGCGCCACAGCAAGAGGCCATCGGGCAGGTAATCCAAACCGGAAATCACCGTCGCCCCGGTGGTGGTCAGCCCGGACATAGCCTCAAAAAACGCATCGGTGAAACTCGAGTCCGTTGCGCCCAAGGCAAAGGGCAAGGCGCCAAAAACTGGCAAGGCCAGCCAGACCCCTGAGGTCAGCAAGAACGTTTGTTGTAAGGTGAGACCCCGCGCCGCCTCTCGTCGCGTCGCCAAATACATCATACTGCCAGTCAAACAGGTGATCAAAGCAGATTCCAAAAAAACGCCCGCATGCCCATTGCTCCGAGACATATCCAAGGCCATGGGAACTAGCATGGTAAGCCCCAAGCAACTCACCAGCAAACCGATCACATTGAAGACGGGGCGCACATCAAACATGTGTTAAGCGATGGCAACGAATGCCCCGCAAGTCAAGCAATCAGCCGACGTGAAAGAGGCTTGCGAAAGTATTGGGATCCATGCTGGTTTGCGCAAAAGTTGGACCCTCTGTCAGAACAGAAATCGCGTCATGGCTGTGCAGGCTTTCTTGATGACTTGCGATCACACGGAAATCCCCAACACGCGGGTCACCCTGCAATTGCTCACAAAACAGCCGAGCCGCATCTTCAACAAAAATCGGATTGGCCGCATTTAGCTCCGCAAAAGCTTGCTCATCCTCGCGTTTGACCATGACCTGTGTTTCCGTTGCCACGGCTTTGCGGCACAGTTCAACCAAATCTTCAAACCAAAGGCGCGGCTGCCCCTCTGCCAAGACAACCGAGATCCGTGCCACGGACCGCTGCGAATGCGGTGTGGCCAACTGCCCGCGCTGTTGTCGCGCATGTTCCGACAATTCCAACGAGCACGGGCATGTGGACGAATAGACATAGTCCAAATGTATAATCCTGTGACGCTGCTCCGCACGCTCCACAACTTCCAAAGCAATGTTGTAATATTGAAAGCCGCTCAACCCGCTGCGCAGGCTTTGCACCTGCATCGGAAAAGACAGGCGCATTTGCAGCCGTGCATCAAAACTCTCCAAATCGGTTTTGTAGTTGTCCAGCGTGCGCGCCATCACGTCAAAGCTGAATGTCTCCTCCGCCTGGCGATAAAATGTGCGCATGATGCGCGACATATTAATGCCCTTTTTCTCAGCGTCCAAAGAGACCGAACCCGTGACTGAAGTCTCCAGGACCAAAGGCTCAGAATCGCGCGTTTGAAACCGGATTGGTAGCCGAAAATTTGAAATGCCGACGTGTTGAATAAATTTTTGCGCACCGCGGATCAATGAGGTGGGACCGTTTTGTAGATCCGGCAGGCTGCGGATGTAGTCAGCATCCACCACAAAATCCTGCGCGTAGTCGCGGCTCAAGTCTTGCGGCTCAGCTGAGGCTTCCGCCTTCGACGCTGCATCCTCCATGGATGGAAGGTGAATATTCACGGCAATTTCCCCTTTCAAAGGTGCGGGCCTAATCCCCATTACTGTGGGGACCATCGGGCGGGATTTCAACTTCATTCTACCCAAGCTAGTTTGCGTAGAAGAATTTCAAGCGCCTTTAACCGATTATACCGCTGTACCCGCCGCATCCAGCGCCGCCATTAGATCAGCCTCAAGATCTCGAGCACTCTCAAGCCCCACCGAAAACCGCAACAATCCCGGCGTGATGCCCAGCAGGTCTTTTTGCGCCTGCGGCAAGCGCTGATGCGTTGTGGTCGCGGGATGGGTGATAATCGACTTAGAATCCCCTAGGTTGTTAGAAATAAGAATGATCTCCAAAGCATTCATAAACCGAAATGCGCGGTCTTTGCTGCCAACATCCAAGGCCAGTACGGTCCCGCCTGCGCCCATTTGCATCTGGCTCAGAGCAAATTGAGGGTGCGTTTTCAAGCCAGGGTAGATCACACGGGCGAGATCTTTCCGATGCAGCAACGCCTCTGCCAATGCCTGAGCAGTCTCAACCTGCGCATGCACGCGCAGCTCCAAAGTTTCTAAACTTTTTACCATCATCCAAGCGTTAAAGGGGCTCATCGCACCGCCGGTATGTTTCATAAATGGCTCAATGATACCCCGGATGACGTCTTTTGTGCCGAGAATCACCCCGCCCAAGCCACGCCCCTGCCCGTCTATATGTTTGGTCGCCGAATAGATCACCACATCAACGCCCAACTCGATTGCCTTTGAATACACAGGGGTTGAAAAAACATTGTCCACCACAACGTGCGCACCCACCGCATGGGCCAGCGCGCAGACCTGCGCGATATCAATCACCTCTAGGGTCGGGTTGGAAATACTCTCGAAAAATACCAGCCTTGTTTGCGGTGTAATCGCCTCAGCCCAGGCTTGCATATCCAAACCATCCACTAAGGTCACCTGCACGCCAAAGCGTGCCAAAACATCCTCTAAAACGTAAAGACATGAGCCAAACAGCGCCCGCGCCGCCACCACATGATCTCCAGCTTTGGTCATCGCGGCCAAGGCCCCATGCACCGCCGCCATACCACTGGCCGTGGCAAACCCATCGTCCGCGCCCTCTAAAGCGGCGATCCGCTCCTCAAACATCCGCACAGTGGGGTTGCCATATCTGGCATAAATAAACTCATCTGGCCCGGCCTGCTCAAACCGCGCCTCAGCCGCTTCAGCAGAGCCATAGGCAAAGCCCTGTGTCATATAAATGGCTTCAGACATTTCAGAAAACTGCGAGCGCCGAGTGCCGGCGTGTACCGCCAGTGTACGTTTGTCGCGTGTCATTTGATCCTCCTTAAAGGCACAAAAAAACCCACCGGTGAAAGGCGGGGTCTCTGTCACAGCCCAAACCCTTTTAGCGGCTTGTTTAACGTGGCCCGCAATCCGGTAACAAATCGCCACAGGGCACAAATAATGACCCGTCCCGATAGGGTCAACACTCAAAATCGTCTCATTGCCTCTTGCGCTCAAAGCGATAGCCCGAATAGTGGCCCCAGGCAGCAATAGAACAGGCGCTATGATCGATTTTTACTATTGGCCCACACCGAACGGATGGAAAATCGCAATTGCGCTTGAGGAGATGGGCATTCCCTATACCACGCATCTGGTGGACATCGGCAAAAGCGATCAATTCAAACCCGATTTTTTGAAAATATCGCCCAACAACCGCATGCTAGCGATCGTCGATCACAACGGCCCTGACGGCGCGCCGCTCGCCCTCTTCGAAAGCGGTGCAATCTTGCAATATCTCGCGCGCGAGACCGGAAAATTCTATGGTGCGACCTACCGCGATCAGCTGGCGGTCGATCAATGGCTGATGTGGCAAATGAGCGGGCTCGGTCCTATGGCTGGGCAAAATCATCACTTCAACAAATACGCCCCGCTTATGGGTGAGAATTTAACCTATGCCCAAGACAGATACACCCAAGAAACCGCCCGCCTGTACAGGGTTCTCAACACACAGCTGGCACAGAGTGACTATGTCGCGGGTGATTTTTTCTCAATCGCCGACATGGCAATCTGGCCCTGGGCTTCTTTGTGGGAGGGCCAAAAACAGACACTCGACGATAAACCGCATATGGCCCGCTGGCTGCAAGCCTGCGCCGCGGCGTAGCTGCGTGCCATGGGTTACATTTAGACCTGCGTGCAACCCCGCAACCCAGTGACAAAGACAGCTTAATCACCTCTTCAAAGCGACATAGCCACCCTGGCACAGCGCCTTGAGCCTGCCGGAGGCAGGCAAGAGGAAAAAGGTCACGCGCGGTCAATCATCTTTTTCCAGCCCGTATTTTGCCACGAGCGGCGCTTGAGTCATAAAAAAGCCGAACAGCACCGCCGTTAGGCCAAAGGTTTTAAAATACACCCAAGTATCCGTCGAGAAAAACCGCCAGATCACCTCATTGAGCACCGCCAGGCCAAAAAACACCACCGTGAAGCGACGCGTTAAAATCATCCAGCCCTCAACCTGCATCGGCAGCGCGTCTTGCATCACCAATCGGAGATAGGACTGCCCGCGCAGCAATCCGAATCCCAAAATTCCCGCAAAAATAAGATAGATCAGCGTTGGTTTCATTTTGATAAACCGATCGTCGTTCAACCAAACTGTTAACCCACCAAAGACGGTCACCAAAACCGCCGTCATGATCTGCATCGGCGAGATTTTTCCTGTTAGCTTCCACAAAATCGCCGTACAAACCAAAAGTAACGGCACAAACAGCGCGGTTACCAAAATAAACCCATCGTACTCGGAACCGCCGAGCTTATAGCTTGTGCCCTTAATCGCAAGATAGGCCACGAAGAAGGCCAGCACAGGCCCAAACTCCAAAAGCGGCTTCACCCATTTTGGTAGAGTGTCATTAGACATAATTCGGCCTTCCTTTTATCCTGCAAATTCAACTATCACAGCGCCCAGCGCAATCAAAGCCATCAAAGCCAAACGGCGCGGCCCGACGGTCTCTTTCAAAAATAGCCAGCCAATGAGTGCGGCAAAAATTGTCGATGTCTCACGCAGCACCGCAGCTTCGCCAACTTTATCCAATCGCGTGGCCAATAAGATTGCGCCAAATGAGGCCATCGCAACCAATCCCCCGATGGGCGCGCGCCACATGAGGCCCTGTCGCGCCAAGGAAATGCCTTTGCGTCGCGCATAGACCGACGCCACAATTGGCATGCTCCAAGAATCAATCACAAAGAACCACGCCAAGAAGGTGAAAGGATCCGCCGCAGCTCGAATGCCATAGGCATCATAGGTTGTGTAAAACGCCACAAAAAATCCGGTAAACAGCGCCAGCGCCAATGCCAAACCCAGCGTCTCGCGCTCCAGTGTCACCGTACGCATATTGTACACAGCCAGACCAAATATCCCGCAAATAAGGACGGCCACCCCAAACCATTGCCCAACAGTGAACACTTCGCCAAACAATAAATAGGCACCAATCACCGTGAAAAACGGCCCCGACCCGCGCACCACAGGATATACAACCGTATAAGCGCCGCGGGTAAAGGCCATGGCCTGCAAGACTTTATAGACAGTGTGGATTGCCCAAGCCCCCGCAAAAATTGGCCATAAATGCGCCTGAGGCCATGGCACCACGAACAGAGCAAAGGGCAAAGCCATCAATCCGTAGCTGGCATCCATCGCCCCGCGCATCACCCAGGGGTCAATTCTTCCCTTTTGCATGGCGGCGAAAACTGCGTGTAACACAGCAGCCAATAACGCCAAAAGCATTGCGACCAAGCGGCCTGTGGGACTGCCTTCAATCGCAAGGATCCACTCGGTCACTCAGAGGCCCCAGTCAAGGCCGCGGCAAATTCCTGCGGGTCAAAAGCGTCAAGATCATCTATTTGTTCCCCCACGCCAATGGCATGAATAGGCAAAGCAAATTTATCTGCGAGCGAGACCAAGACCCCGCCCTTGGCGGTCCCGTCCAATTTGGTCATCACCAGACCGGTGACATCCGCCATCCTTTGAAAAACTTCCACTTGGTTGACCGCATTTTGTCCGGTTGTCGCGTCGAGAACCAAGACCGTGTTATGGGGTGCATCAGGATCTTTCTTGCGGATCACCCGAATGATTTTGGACAATTCCTCCATCAAATCCGCCCGGTTTTGCAACCGTCCCGCCGTATCAATCATCAACAGATCAGCGCCATCTTGCTCCGCCTGACCCATGGCTTCAAAGGCGAGGCTTGCGGGGTCTGACCCCTCGGCTGCGGTCATCACCGGCACCCCGGCCCGCTCGCCCCAAACTTGCAATTGTCCCACCGCGGCGGCGCGAAATGTGTCGCCAGCCGCGATCACTACAGATTTTCCAGCCCTCTGAAACTGGCTTGCGAGTTTGCCGATGGTGGTGGTTTTGCCCGAACCGTTCACACCCACCACCAAAATCACCTGGGGTTTCTTATTATAGATCGGCAAAGGTCGGGCCACAGGGTCCATGACGCGGGCGATTTCCTCAGCCAAGGCCGATTTGATTTCCGCTGTCGAGAGTTTCTTGCCAAAACGCCCCTCGGCCAAATTCGCCGTGATCTGCACGGCCGTATCCACCCCCATATCAGAGGAGATCAACAGCTCTTCGAGCTGCTCGAGCATGTCATCATCCAGCACGCGACGCGGCGTGCGCCCGAAAACACCAGTTTTTTGCGGCAAGGGATTAAGCGGCCGGCTGTCCACCTCGAGCGGATCAATCGCGAGTTTCGGCGCGCTGGCGATCGGCTCTGCTGCCTTCTGTGGCGATACCTTCTGCTCATGCTCTGGCGCAAGCGGGCTGTCACCCACAGGATCGAGCACCGACAAAGCCTCGGGCTGCGCCACTTGCCCCGCCTCATCAGCTATGGCCGGACCGGCAGGCGCTTCCTCAGGGGCAATATCTTCTTGAACAATTGCATCCAGACCCTCTTCAAGCTTGGCAGAGGATTTAAAAAGTTTGGATTTCAACTTACCAAAAAAGGACATCAACACGCTCCATTGTTCGCCGCGTGCTGCCAGGTCGCCGCAGACGGTAACGCAAATGTAATCCTAGCCCCCGGCAATGCCAATGGCAGCGGCGCGCTAAATTTCGTTCGGGAAATACTTGATGACCGATTTGATCGGATTGGGTGCCGCTTGACCAAGCCCGCAGATCGAAGCCTCCACCATGGCCGCGGTCAAATCCTCTAAAAGCGGCTGATCCCAAGTCTCTGCCTGCATCAATTTTACCGCCTTTTCACAGCCAACCCGACAAGGGGTGCACTGGCCACAGCTTTCATCCTCAAAGAATCGCAACATGTTCAAAGCCGCCGCGCGCGGGCTGTCGTGATCAGACAGAACCACCACAGCGGCCGAACCGATGAAAGTGCCGAGCGGCTGCAATGTGTCAAAATCTAAGGGCACATCATTGATAGATGCCGGTAATAGCCCCGAAGACGGGCCGCCAGGTTGGTATGCTGAAAAGATATGGCCGTCCAACATCCCGCCACAGGCGGCAATGATATCCGTGATCGTGGATCCGGCAGGCAACAGATGCACCCCAGGGTTTTTCACCCGCCCAGAAACGGAGTAACTGCGCAGACCGGTCCGACCATTATGTTCCACCGCGCTCAGGCACTCGGGTCCTTCGCGCACCACGCGCGCAACCCAGAGCAAGGTTTCAACATTATGCACCAAAGTGGGGCGATTGTGGATCCCGACCGCCGCCACAAAGGGGGGGCGATGCCGCGGCAAACCGCGCTTACCTTCAATGCTTTCGATCATCGCGCTTTCTTCGCCGCAAATATAGGCCCCCGCCCCACGCCGCAGATCGATATAACCCACCGGCACGAGCCCGGCCGTCTCCAAAGCGGCAATCTCTTCAGCTAGAATATACAGAACCGCTGGATATTCATCGCGCATGTAAATAAAACAGGTTTCCGCCTCAACCGCCCAAGCGGCAATCAACATGCCTTCGAGAAACAGATGCGGTTGACGCTCGAGATAATGGCGATCCTTGAACGTTCCTGGCTCGCCCTCATCTCCATTTACCGCCAAATAGCGCGGCCCCGCATTCCCGCGCACAAAGCCCCATTTTGTGCCCGATGGAAAACCCGCGCCACCCAGGCCACGCAGACCACTTTGTTTTATCTGCGCCTGAACCTCTTGCCAATCGCCACCTGCGCGCAACTCTTCAAGCCGCGCATATCCACCAGCCGCGCGATAGGCCGCGAGGTCTTCATAATCGGGAATTTCAGCATGGGTATGACCGCCAGAAATAACCGCCAATACCTTTTCTGGCGTAGCATGATCAATATGACGGTGCCCCAGCTCAAGCACCGGGGCGGTGTCACAGCGCCCCATACAGGGCGCGCGCACAACCCGCACAGCTTTAGGATCCAGCCCTTGCTGCAAAGCCTCTTGCAATTGCGCAGCCCCGGCCAATTCGCACGATAAGCTGTCGCAGACCCGCACGGTTAAGGCCGGCGGCGGGGTCTCCCCCTCTTTGACCACGTCAAAATGGGCGTAAAATGTCGCAACCTCATAGACCTCTGCCTGGCTCAAGCGCATTTCCTCGGCCAAAGCGCGTAAATGCGCAGCCGAGAGATGGCCATAAGCATCCTGAATAAGATGCAAAAATTCGATCAGAAGATCCCGCCGGCGCGGTCTTTGTCCCAGCAAGTCTTGCACCTGTTGCCATGCCAAATCGTCGAGCTGACGCCCTTTTGGTCGCACCCGGCCTCTGCCCGGTCCAGATTTCCAAACACCTTTTGACGATTCGATAGACATGATCTG
>Ga0208971_1001737_pt1 | contig 12444 bp, 10 predicted proteins | sample AOAMet1_18_M0_10_2_FD_188229 | JGI IMG/M metagenome (GOLD analysis project Ga0208971, IMG submission 188229) | Ammonia-oxidizing marine microbial communities from Monterey Bay, California, USA - CAN11_18_M0_10 (SPAdes) | ecosystem: Environmental > Aquatic > Marine > Intertidal zone | place... | reverse complement strand
TGTCACCTCCTTCAATGGCTGTTAAAACTGAAGACCAAGAACTTCAAGAAATAATTAACGGTGTCTTGCGTGGTATTGAAAAGGCTAGTACAGCCTCAAGTGCTTATGTTGGTGCTATGAAGTGTGCAGTGACAGCAGGTTTAGGTTGGTTATTTTGGGCGGTTGAAACTGAAAACGGTTTACCTGTTCTAAGATTGAAGACTACAACAGACCCTACTGCTATAATGATTGACCCACTAGCAACTTATTTAGATGGTAGAGATGCACAATACGCTGTTAATTGTAGCCACATGGACAAAGACCAAGCCAAAGAACTTTATGGTGAAGAAGCTTGTCAAGGTTCAGAAATGGCTTTTAGTTCAAAAATGACTTTTAATGTTCCTAGCTCTGCTGTGCTTGATTGTATTTGGTACATTAAAGAAGAAACTGGTGTAAGAATTACACGCATGATAGGAAATTATGAAGCTTATAACCAATTGTTTGAAGGTTTAGATGGTTTACCCATTGTTCCTGTAATTGGTGAAGAACTACTAGGTGACACAACTAGAAGATACTCTGGTCTTATTGCTAGAGGTAGAGAGATTAATGAAAACTTAAACCTTACAGCTTCTAATATTATGATGCTTGTAGCTTATGCTCCTAAAGTTCCCTTTGTTGTTGATCCTAGAGGCATCGAAGGTTTTAGTGAATGGGAAACAGCAAACTCAAGAAACCATGCGTATTTGAGAAACAGAACAATAGACCCAACTACACAACAGCCCATCATGGCTCCTTATAGGCTAGACAATACAGCACAAACTCAAGGGCTTCAAAGTGTAGCAGATTGGTTACAAAGTTTGATAGGTCGCACAAATGGCATAAGTGATGCTTCATTGGGTGGTCTTGAAACTGCTATGGAAAGTGGAAAGTCATTAATTGCAAGAATGGAACAAGCAGAAAGTGCTACTGCAATGTTTGTTGATAACTTAATGAGTTCAATAACACAACTTGCTAGAATAGGTCTTCAAATGATGCCAAGCATTTACAATGGTATGCGTGACTTAGTTATAATTGATGAATATGGCCAAAGCTCAAGAATGGGTTTAGACCTTGGCTTGATAATGACTCCCGAAATCGTACAGATGTTAGATGTAGAGATTGGCGCAGGCCCTCACATGGAAATGAAAAGAAAAGCCTCAAGTGTAGCACTTGAAACAATGGTTTCTGCACTTGGTCCAGATCGTGGAGTTGGTCTTATGGATATTTGGGCCGATTCACAACCTCTTAGCGACAAGCAAAGAATTAAGAAGCGTATGGAAAAACTTATGCCTCCAGAGTTACAAGATCAAGAAGAAGGTGACATTCCTCCTGAAGCTATGGCTATGATGCAAGAAGCAGAGCAAGCACTAGCACAGAAAACACAAAACATTGAAGCACTTAAAGGAATGATTACTCAATTACAGGCTAAAGTAGAGAGTCAAGAAGTTATTGCACAGGTTGAACTTGAAAAAGCAAGCATTTCTGCTCAAACTAAAATTATGGATAGGGAGATGCAAAACGATAACAATATTAGAAAGGAACTTATTAAGCAAGGTTCAGAAGACCAAAGACTTTCCGCAAAGCTCACAGCAGACGAGCAGAGGCAAGTTGATGAGTTTCAAGCCGACCTTATCAAACAGAAAGAAAAAGCTATTCAAGACACTAAAAACGAAGTAATTACAACAGGAATAGAACAGACTGCAAAAATTCCAAGGTATTTACAAGATTAATTAATATATATTTAAGCTATAAGGTGCTAACACGAGAGCATCTTATAGTTTTTTCTTTACTCGTGGGATAGGGGCTTAGATGTCTGATATAAAAGATTCAATAGTGGTAACTGGTAGTCAAGAGGTAGCACCTGTTGCTCCGATTGCACCTGTTGAAACCGAAACACCTTTAACTGCCGAAGGTGTGGGAAATACAGAAGGGCTGGCTGTGGGTGATTCTGACCCCGTTGTAAAAGACGAAGCAAAAAGTACGGACGAAGAGGTAGCTCCTAAGAATCCCGAAAATAAAAGCAAGGATGAAAGACGAGAAGAAGGTAGCAAGGTTGAACGCAAGATAAGCAAGGTTAATAAAGAAAAAGCTAAGGAGGCAAGAAGAGCCGACAAAGCAGAAGCTGAGTTAAACGAACTTAAAAAGCGTTATGCAGAATTTGAAAAGGCTAAGGGCGAACAAGATTTAGACTCTATGAGTTTTGATGATAGAGTGGCTAAGGTAGCAGAAGACCGCTATCAAGAAACTGCAATGAAGGCTGAGGCTGAGAAGCTTCAAACTGAAATATCAACAGAGCAAACAGCAGACTGGAATCAAAAAGTCGCTCAATTTAGAGAGGTACACGCTGACTATGAAGACGTTGTTAAGTCTTTGGCGGTTCCTTTAGAAATTGCTAATTCAATTAAAGAGATGGATAATGGGGCTGAGGTCGCTTATAAGTTGGCCAAAGACCCTGCACTAGCTCAAAGAATTTCAAACTCTACACCTATGAATGTTGCAATGATTCTTTTCGGCTTACAACAGCAAGGTGGCCCTGTGGTGCAACCTAGCGTAGAAACACCGCAAGAACCTGTAAAGGCTCCTGTACAAGCAACGCCAAGCACTAGCTTGACACCGCAACAACAAACTAAACCCCGAATCACTAGACCTTCTCAATTAGGGATGGATGATTTTATAAAACATAGGCTTGAAATAGGCACTCTAAGAAAGTAGCCACAAGCTAAAAAGGATTAAAAATGGCAGATTTTATCGCAATTAACTCGATGCTTGCTAAGAACGCTTTGGCAGTAATGCACAATGAGTCGGTATTCCCACGCACAATTGACAATCAACTTAAAGACCAATTTGGAACAGAAGCTTCAAATGGTTACAAAACAGGAACAGCGATTTCAATTAATCGTCCTGCTCGTGTTAAATCTACTAATGGTGCAAGTTTAACACTTGATGCTAATGGTAACGCTATTACACTAAATGACTTTGTGGAAGACCCTATAACATTCCCAATGGATAACACTTACAGTCGCTTGAAAGTAGCACATGAGTTTGACACAATGCAACTACAATTAGAACTTACTAATGAGAAGTCACGCTATGGTGATCCTCAAGGTATGCAATTGTCAAATGATATTGAACGCAAGATGATTGGTGAATGTCTTGTAGGTGTACAGAATGGATTTATTGCAACTGGTGTAGGTGCATTTAAAATTTCTGTTGACGATGTTCTTTATGCTCAAGCTACTCTTGACTCTCTAACTTGTCCAATGGATAGCAGAACAATGCTAATCCCTCCATTTGCAAGAGCGCAACTTTCAGGACAAAACGCAACATTGTTCACTCCTGGCATTAACGAGTCTATCGTTAAAAAAGGTTATATTGCTGAATATGCAGGTTCTTCAATGCATTCTTACAATATGCTCCCAACTCTTTCTGTTCCTGCTCTTGGTGGTACAGGTCTAGTAGCGGTTAATGTAGCTGAAGGTGATAGCACAATCAGTGTAACATTTAGCAATCAAACTGCAAACAAAGTGTTTCCTGCTGGAACTATTCTTAGTTTTGTAGGTGTTGAACGTGTAAACCCTGAAACTAGAGATTCAATTGGTACAGATTACACATTCACAGCTAAAACAGCGTTTACAATTCCTGCTGGCGGTGCAACTGTTGCTATAACTGTTGATGATTCAGCTAAAATTTATGGTGCTGGTGATCCAGGTGGAAGACAAAATGTCGTTTCTTTGCCAACAACTGCAACTGTTGTAAGCATCTTAGGTGCTAAAGACAGTGCTGTAACTGATACAGTAACAGTGTTTGATCGTGTACTTATGTACAATGAAAAAGCATTTACTGCGGTATGCTTACCACTTAGAACAGACTTAGAGGGTGCAAACGCTCAACGTGCTGATTATGAGGGTATGTCAATTCGTGTTGCTACTCAGTATGCAATTGGTAATGACAACCAAACAACACGTTTTGATGTGTGGGGAAAAGCAATTTCTCAACGCCCAGAATACAGTGTTGTTGTTTTAGTGCCTAAAGTTTAGGTTTTAAAGTTACATTTAATGGGGTAGGGTTTAGGCTCTACCCCTTTTTTAATATAAGAGGCATTTATGAACGAGTTAAATTTAAAAACACCGAAGCCAAAACCAAAAGCTACAAAGACTAAGCAACCTAAGAATATTAAAATTATTTCCCCTTGTGGAAATGGTAACATGACTTTTTTAGAAAACGACCCAATGCTTACTGATTTAATCAGTAAAGGCTGGAAAAGGGGTAAGTGATGGAAATACCTAAAGCTAGTGATTTGATAATTGATGCGTTCCAAACAAGTGGAGTAAGGGGTATAGGCCAAGCTGTAACTGCTGAAGATACTGATATTGGTTTAAGGTTTTTAAACTTACATTTAATTCCACAGCTTAGGTTACAAAGATTGTGGTCGCCATCTATTACTGAATACAACTTCACAACTACAAACAATACAAGCTCTTATAGTATTGGCTTGGCCAACCCTATAATAACAGAACCACAACCCGATATAGTGGTTAATCAAGAAATCATACAAATATTACAATCACAAGTGAACGTGGGTAATGTATGGGTTCCCCTAAGTCAAATGTCACCCGAAGACTTTTATAGAATGACTCTCAATGATTCAATAACTAACATTCCTTCTCAATTTATGTACAATAGAACAAGAAACCCTTTTGACGAGTTAGTGTTTACTAACCCTAATCTAGCAGGCTATAATGTAAGGATAGCTGTAAATGGTGAAGTTAAAGCTTATGAGTTAGATGATGATGTAAACTTACCAAGCGGAATGTATGCTGGGCTTTTATATGGTTTGTCTGAACTTATTGCTGAATATTATGGGTTGACTGAAAAAGCTAGAAGCTTAAACTCGAAGTTTTCAAGTGCTTTAATGAGAATAAAAGAAGTGACTGGCGCTCCTGTTCCTAGACTTAACAACTATTTTTCAAAATCAAGGTATGATATTAACTCCGATTCAATAGTTAATGGAGGTTTATGATGCAAGAAGCACAGATGGCTCCTTGGATTGGCCCGAATTATACACTTCAAGGCAATTCAATGGCCTCAAGGCAGGCTATTAACTGCTTTATGCAAAGCGGTGAAGGTAAAGCTAAATATGAAGCTTTATTAATTGGTACACCTGGAACTACTTTACTTTCAGACTTGGAAGAATACCTTGTTGATGGTGTTGGCTCTTGTAGAGGTTTACATCTAACAGGCGCTAGCCCTTATGTGGGTGGTAATCTTTATTGGGCTTATGGCTCTAAGGTTGGTTATACATATAAAGACCAATACGGAGAGCTTATAAGTGTAGTTCTTGCTGATATTGGTTTAGATACAAAACGTGTGTCATTTGCAGATAATGGTTTTGATGTAGTACTTGCAACAGGTTCTGCAATGTTTTCTATTGATATTTTTACAGATAAAGTTGTAGATATAACTTCAGAACTGCCATTCACACAGCCTCTTCAAGTTAAATTCTTGCTTGGGCGCTTATACGCAATCACAGCAGACCCTTCAATAACTTCAAGTGCTACGTTGGGTGATGCAATAAAAAACAACCTTATTTGGTATTCAGACCTTGCTAATTCTAAGGGTTGGGATGCACTATCTTACATCCCTGCTGATTTAAGTAGTGATCCTATTACTGCTATTGAAGTAAGACAGGGTGACTTGTGGGCTTATGGCACACGAACCTATCAAATATTTACAACAACAGCTAACCCAGACGAACCCTTAGCCTATACAAGTGGCTCCGGAACTTCTATTGGTGTAGGCGCTCCTGATACTGTTGCAACAATTGGCAACAATATATTTTGGCTTGGCTCTAATGCAAGCGGTAGGAATATGATTTTTAAGGGTGCAGGCAATGGCTCAGTTCGTATTTCTGACCATAGTGTTGAAGATGCTTTAGAGAAACTAGCAGACTTAACACCTTTTGCTTATGGCTTTACATATCAAGATGGTGGTAATCAGTTTTACTGCGTAACTATTCCAAGCGGTGACTATGTATTTCAAGGGAAAACAATAACCTCTAGGGGTGTAACACATTCATACAACACATTAACAGGTGAATGGCACATAAGTGCTTCAAGAGACCCTAATAGGGGTTTTGTTGAAGCTTGGGAACCTTTGTTTTCTGCGTTTGCTTGGGGCAAAATAGTGGTAGGTAATCTTATTTCCCCTGTATTAATGGAACTTAGAAACGATATTTACACAGATTATGATCATAACACAGTAGACAAAAAAAAGCCAATTATAAGACAATACGCTGGCCCGCAAATGTTTAACAATCTACAAAACTTTGTTTGCCATGAGTTTAATTGGGATATTTTGCAGGGAATAGCCCCTCTTACTGGCCCTAGTGCAGATGCTGAAGCTGTTTTAGAAGTTTCTTATGATGGAGGTAATACTTATCCAGGCGGTAAGATTCCCGCAAAGCTTCAAAAGACAGGTAACTATGCTGGGGTTTTAAAGTGGATTGGGTTAGGAGCTTCTAGGACTTTTGTTTTTCGTGTTACAATTACGGAAAATATGCAATTTATGGCAGGCCAAGCAAGAGTTCGATATTCAATGAGTAGTTTACCATAATGGCTAAGTTCTACACCTTTCCAAGTCATTCAATGTTGGAACACGTTGACGAATTTAACAACAAAGTTAATAATACAGAGCATTTGCTGACACAAGGTTGGAATCAAGCCTTTTCGGATATTACTGAAATAATGGCAGGAAAGTGGGTAAGGACAGCCCCAACAAAGGAAGCTAATAGCTCTTGCTGTTGGACACCTTGGAGTGCTAATATATTTGTAGAGTTTGAAAAAGCTCAAGAATATACGCTGAATATGCCTAAAGCTTACAAGGGAATATTGCAAGTTTTAACAAGTGGACTCATTCACAAGGAATATATTTTAGTGGATGGATTAAGTTTTAAATACACATCAAATGTGGGTGATATACTTCAAGGTGCATTAAGTACAAAGAAGTAGTATATTTAATTAAGAAGGGGAATTTTTATGGGATTAGGTCAAAGTCTAGCTGGTATATTTACCGGTGACTCTATAAGAGATGAAAATAGGCGTGGAATAAGAGCGCAACAACAAGGCATGAGAGATGCACAGGCAATAGGCGATGAGTTCTATGGCGGGCAGATTGATGCCTATGGTCAAGATGCTGTAACTTATGGTGATGATTTAGCTAGGTATCGTGAAGCACAAACTCGTGACCTTCCACAAATGGGGCAGTTCAATAGTGATCTAAATGTTGAAAAGTTCTTAGACCCTTACCAAGACTATGTTCAAGAGCAAGAAGCAAAGGCCATTGAACAAAGTGCTGCGGCTCGGGGTGGTATGTTCTCGGGTGGTGGTGCAACTGCCAAAGCTTTACAAGATAGAAGTCAACAAATTGCTGGACAATTTAGAGATAGAGCCACTAATTTGGCAAAAGAGGAACGCCAATTTGGGTACAATGACTTTCTAAATAGATTTAAACAAGAGCGTGAAAATGATGCTTTAGAAATGCAAGGTTATGGAAACCTATTGAAGCAAAGCGGTGGCGCTCGTCAAAATATGTTTGGCGCTCAAGGTGGTCAAGCTAACTTAGGTATGCAAACAGAGCAAGGTCTAGGACAATTAGAGCAACAAGTTTATCAAAATAATGCAAACTTTATTAAAGGCATGAGTGACAATGTTGGGAGTGCTATTGATGAGGGTGTTGAGTTAGGTGCTAACATTTACTCTGGTGGTATGACTGGTATGGCTAGTACGCTTGGTGGTGGAGGTGATGCTCCAAAAGGTGTATCAAACCCTTATAACAAAGATTATAGTATGTTTGGCGCAAATAAGGCTTTAAGTTAATGGCTTATCAACTAGGCGCACTCGGAGCCATTAAAACACCTGAGCTAGTAAAAATGAGTAAACCGACAAGTGGTAATTATAGCCAACTTTTCGGTCAAATGAATCGAAACCAACAAGCACTAGGACAACGTGAAGATAGAGCAACTTTAAACGCTTTAGGGAGTGCAAGAGCTGAAGCCATCATGGGTGGTCAAGCTGGAAGTGCTGCACTTCAAGGTATTAGAGATGCTCAAGCTAAGGCTTTAGAAGCTCAAGATGTTCCGTTGTATGACAAGCTAACAGGTGATTTAAAAGCTCAAATGCAAATTGAATCTGCTGAGGCTAAGGCCGACCCACTTGGGAAGAATCAACTTGGCAGGGATAAATTGGCACAATCACAGAAAAAAGGTAGAGAGCTACCATTGATTGAGCAAGCAGTTCGTGACCAAACTTCGGCAAAAGAAAATGCTTTGAATATCTTAGATGAATACTTTAATCTTGAAGGGGATAAAGACAAGGCTGTTAAGAGTCAATATAGACAGCGTTACATGGATGAATGGAGAAAGCAAAAAGATGCTATGGCTACCCTAAGTCGCTACTCTGATTCTTCAAGTCACAACTTCCAAAAATTAGACGAGTGGTCTAAAGCTATTGCAGGAGGTGCTAAAGAAAGAAACGCTGAGGCAGTCGCTAATGCTACTATTGAGAAGTTAATGGCTGAGGCTGGCATGAGTAGAGAAGAGGCTAAAGGGTATGCTAAGAAATTAGAAATGGAAGAAAAAGAACGAGAACAGAAGCTTAGATTTGAACAAGAAAGCCAAGGCTTTAAACGTGAAAAAGAGAAGCTTGATTTAGCTGTTAAAAAAGGTGCTGAGGTTAGAAAAGAATTAGCTGACTTAGATTTAGCAAAACCTGCTTATTATGAAGGTCTTAAGTCTCAAGCTAAAGTTACTGCTAATGCTAAGAATCCATTTATGCTAGCTAAGTTGTTATCACAAATCATTGAAAAAGGTTTGGCTGTTAATGAAGGTGAAGTTAGAGGTCTTATGGGTGCAAATGATTCTTCAATCCGTAAATGGGTTGACCAATTAACAGGAGCGCCAGAAGATAAGATTCTTAAACTTCAATCACTAATAACAGAGCTTGCAGATAATAGGATTGAGGCTTCTAAAGGTGTATTGAGTAGAAGTCAATACAATACAAATAAAAAAACAGAGCCTAAAAAGACAGAAGTAAAAGCTTTGAGTTTTGACCCTGCAACAGGTAAATTCTTTTGATTGACGATATAAACGAAATCGCAATAGGCGCTTTTTTATTACTTGTGATTTTTGCAGTAAAGCCTACAATTAATTTTGTAGGTTCTTTTGCTACTCCTTGCAAGCAAAGTTTTTATAATTCTAGTACGCTGTTTGAAGCTTCACGCAATTGTATTTTGAGAAAAGTAGGCAATGATGAAAGTTAATATTAAAGGTTTTGGGGAATTAGAGTTTCCTGATGGCACAAGTGAAGAGCAAATGAAAGCAAGCATTAATAGTGCTATTGCAAGTGGTGCGCTAAAACCACAAGTAGAAGAGAATATTGAGCCTCAAAAAGAATACACACCGCCTGAGTTAAAATACAATTTGGATGACCCACAAGAACTAGCTCAAGCTATTTCACAGAAAGAGGGTGTTTCTTATGAGGAAGCTTACGAGCGTGTAGCAGGTAAGCCTAGAAGTGAGAGAGCGAACTATGAAGGTGCGAGCTTTCCTCTTGCTTCTAATGTAGCTGATGTTGTCACATTACCATTTAGGAGTTTAGCAGGGTTAAGTTCTGTTTTCTCAGGTAAAGACCCGCTAGATAGAATGGCGAAGCCTGTTAGTGATGACGAAAACGCCTATACAGGTTTCTTGGGTAATATGGCCAATGATGCTTTTTCTTATACTCCAACGGGTGTTGCTAAATTAGGTGGCCAAGCTCTAGCAAACTCACCTAAATTAATGCAAGGTATTAAAGAGGGTGTTGTAGCAGGTTTGGGTGAATATGGACTTAGTGAATATCAAAAAGAAGAAGAGGGGATTGAAACGGGTAACGGATTAGGTACTGGTTTGCTTCAATCTGCAATTGGTGGTGTTGCAGGTGGTGCATTTGGAAAATTTGCAGATATGGCTAATACAAAAAAATCTTTTCAAGACTCACCAAATATCTTAAGACAAGCGGATGAGGCAGAGCGCATAAGACCTGATGATAATATTGAATTAGATTATAGTGGTGAAGGTCTAGATCAAGTAAAAGAAAGTGATATTTTGGAGGTGGCTTTCAAAAATCCTAAGCAGTATAGAGAGCGTATTATCAAAGATGTAATGGAAGGTACTGGTTTTAGTAAAAAACAAGCTGAAAGCGTACCTCCTTACGCTAGGGGTATGTTTGCAAATATTGATGAACAAGGAAAGAAAGACCTAAATAAATACATAATGCAAGCTGATTTAGCTAATAGTGGAAATAGAAACGCTATGACACCATATGAGCAAGTTGGTCAAATGTTTGTTGATGGTAAAAACGCCATTGATAAAGCTCGTAGTGAAGCAGGCTCTACAATGGGAGATGTTGAGAGGAAGTATTTGAGTGGTTCAGAAGGTGGTGTTTTTGATGGCGCTATAAGAACTGATGATTTCAAAAACAAATGGTCTGACCTCATGGCTGAGTATGGCGGTATGATAAGAGAAATTGGTGAAGATGGGAAAGTCACTTATGTAAGTACTCCGAATAAAAAAATGGTTCCACCTTCAATGCGTAAGGATTTCCAAGAGATTGACGATGAGATAAATGAGTTAGGTGATTTTGTTACAGGTGAGTATTTACGCAGTGTAGAGCAAAACATGAGTGAGATTATGCGTTCAGGTTCAGGTGTATCTACTCGTATGGGAAAAATGAACACTAAAGCAGATGTTGCTACTAACAAAATGATACAAATGGGTCGTGAGTTGGTGGGTGACCAAATTGAAGCTAAAGGCGGAAAAGAAGCTAGGGATTTATACAATAATGCTCGTAAGGATTATGCGAAATATTGGAATGCTCAAGACTTTATCCAAAGAAGGTTGGGTAAAGGTATAGCAGACGAGGAAACAGGAGAGGTTGCTACCCGTGGTGGTTCTATGGTTCAAGCTATGCTTAATAATAACCAAGACCGAAATACCAAAACTTTAGCTCGTATGATAAATAACTTAACAGGTGAAGATATTGGTAAACACGCAACAATGGCGAAATTTGCGATGCAATCCATCGGAGATAAACGAGGTGGTGCAGGTGGGAGTTTATTAAAATCAAAAGGTGAGTATCTAAGCAAAGCTATTGATTGGGGTGTTGATAAGGTTTCACGAAAAGGATTTGGCAAAGATTCTGATGGTATGATGTCAATGGCTATTAGTGCTAATCCTAATCAAACTCCATCTATTTTGGAGCAAGCAGGTGATAACCCTTACATTTCCTCAGTAGGAAAAACATTTAGTAATTTTTTACAACCTAAAGTAGTTCGGGCGGGTGGTCGTAATGCCCTTGGTACATTCAGCGGTAAGCAAGAAAGCAACAAAGTAACAGAGAAGCCCATAGGTGGAATTGGTGCGGAAAAAATAAGACAAGGAATGGGTCAATAATGAGTTTAAATTTAGCAGTAGCTCAAAGAGCGCAATATTTTGACAATGATGGAATTCCTTTGTCACAAGGTAGAGTTACTTTCTATGAAGTAGGTAGCTCTACTATCTTGAAATCTATCTATGCCGACCCCGATGGAGTTACTTCTTTAGACAGTCAACTCTTACTTGATATAGGTGGATTTGTTCCTGCAACTGGTGTTTTTTACGAGGCTGGCAACTATTCAATTAAAGTAGAACGCAGAACTAATCCAGAAGGTGTGGTTCCTGAGTATGCTTTAGCTTATTTTATGCCTAATGTTCCAGGTTCTTCAGTTTCAAGTGCTATAAATACATCGAGAATAGTTTACGTTGAATCTGTTGAAGCTATGGCTAATTTAGAGCCTAACTCTTATGATTATGTTTATTGCTTTAATTATTACACATCTAACATTGATAACGGTGGAGGTTGGTTTAGGTGGGTTCCTTCATCTACTGCTACAACTGACTTAGGTATGATATTTTCACTTTCTGCAAGTGCAAATGGTCGTAACTTCCGAATGTATGATGGTAATGTAAAAAGCTCTTACTATGGTGTTACTCCTAATCGTGGTGTGAATATGGGTAGTCGCATTGCTCAAGCTTCAATTTGGGCGGTGGCTAAAAGTGAAACTCTTGAACTTGTAAGCGGTGAGATTGAAATAGATGGAACTATTACTGTACAATCTTGTGATGTTCAGATCAACGCTGGCTTTTCTTTTGATAGGCTTACAGCTCTAACAACTTCAGTTTTAAGATTTAACCAATGTAATGTAAATGTTTTGCAAGTGAATGAAGAGATTGCAGTAAGTACAGACTCAACGCATTATGTTCAATTTGAAGGTGATGACAATTTCCCAAAAGATTTTTTAAATCAAGAACTATACCCGTTTAACTCTAAAAATTGAACTGTCTTTGAAGTAGGT
>Ga0208971_1001729_pt1 | contig 12476 bp, 9 predicted proteins | sample AOAMet1_18_M0_10_2_FD_188229 | JGI IMG/M metagenome (GOLD analysis project Ga0208971, IMG submission 188229) | Ammonia-oxidizing marine microbial communities from Monterey Bay, California, USA - CAN11_18_M0_10 (SPAdes) | ecosystem: Environmental > Aquatic > Marine > Intertidal zone | place... | reverse complement strand
ATGGCCGTTTGCAGGGTTTTGTGCAAGCTGATGGCGCTAACGTCGAGGGTTTTCTCGAGGTAGTTGTAGTTGAGTCCGGTGTAGTGCTTGCCTTTGCGCACGTTGGGTGACATTCCAATGGAGTGCAGAACGAAGTCGACTTTGCCGCCGAAGTGCTCCATGGCGCCCTCAAACAGCGCCTTGAGGTCTTCCATGCTGGTCGCGTCTGCGGGGATCACGGGGGCGTTCCCGCATTGCTCGGCCAGCTTGTGGATTTCGCCCATCCGCATGGCGACGGGGGCATTGGTCAACACGATGTCCGCTCCCATCCGGTGGCAGGTTTCCGCCGTTTTCCAGGCGATGGACATGTCGTTCAAGGCACCGAAAATGATGCCTTTTTTTCCTTGCAGGAGGTTCATGGTAGCGTTGGTTCGAGACGCAAAACAAGCGGTTTCCCGGGAATTGCAAGCACCTTAGGGGAGTATCTTATCCGGATTCAGTGTGTGGACAGGATCAAAAGCGTCTTTGATGCGGCGTTGCAGTGCCAATTCTGCGGGGCTGAAACGGATGTCCATGTAGGGTTTTTGAACCCATCCAATGCCGTGTTCACCACTGATGGTGCCGCCTAGGCTCACGACTTTTTGAAAAATGGCCCGAATGGCTTGCGGCAAGGTTTGCTCCCAAACAGCGCTGCTGAGTTCGCCTTTGAGGATGTTGACGTGGAGGTTCCCGTCACCGGCATGGCCATAGCAGATGCTCTCAAAGCCATATTCGCTGCCCGTTTGTTTGACGGCCGCCAGCAGTTCGGGCAAATGTCCCCTCGGCACGACGGTATCTTCCTCTTTGTAGGTTGAGTGGGCTTTGACGGCTTCTCCCACCTTGCGCCTCAGGTTCCACAGCTGGTCTTTTCCTGCACTGTCCATGGCCATGAGGGGCTCGCCTGCTTCAAACCGTTCCAAGGTGTGGGCCAACCTTTCGAGCTGAGGCATGAGGTCCTCTTCACGAAACCCGTCCACTTCTATGAGCAGGTGGGCCGCTGTTTCAGAGGACAATGGGAGTTGTCGGTCCCCTGTGAAATCCATGGCGAGTTCAATGGCGGCGCGCTCCATAAACTCCAATGCGCTCGGCTGGTTGCCGTCTTGAAAGATGCCCGCTACAGCGCGGCATGCATCCTTAGGATCTGCAAAAGGAACGAGCAAGAGGGCGTTGAATTTGGGCCATGGCAGGAGCTTGAGCGTGGCTTCTGTGATGATGCCCAAGGTGCCTTCGGAGCCCACCATCAATTGGGTGGTGTTGTAGCCCGTGCTGTTTTTGAGCGTATTGGAGCCGGTTTGGATGACGGTGCCGTCGGCGAGGACGACTTCTAGGTTGAGGACCCAGTCCTTCGTGACGCCGTATTTCACTGCGCGGGGTCCCCCGCTGTTTTCGGCGAGGTTGCCGCCAATGGTGCAGGTTCCCCGGCTGGCCGGATCGACGGCATAGAACAGTCCTTTGGCTTGGACGGCCTCTTGCATTTCCTGAACTATGACGCCGGGTTGCACCACAAGCTGGTGGTTCAGTTCGTCGATTTTAACGATGCGGTTGAGCCGCTTGGTGCTCAAACTGATGCCGCCATTCACGGCCAAGGCTCCTCCACTGAGGCCGGTCCATGCGCCGGCAGCCGTCACAGGAATGTGGCGCTCATTGGCCCAAGCGAGCAGCGCGGATACCTCGGATGTACTGCTGGGAAAGGCAACCAAATCGGGCAGAAACTGCAGGTCCTCGGTGTGGTCACGGCTGTGGGCATCCAGAATTTCGGGGAGGTCTTGGACCTCGAGACTGGGAATGTCCGCTGCCAATTGCTGGCCCAACCGAGATTGTGGAGGGGGGGTCGAAGAACGCGTCGTCATGGGGGCTTAATTTGCCACTTCGATGGGCTTTGTTTCCCATCCAACACCTGCGAATATTCACAACCATGCGAACGGCATTCCTTTTGGCCTTTCTGGCCCTGCTCCCCTCCCTGTCCTCCACAGCTCAGAAGAACACGGTTCCGACCGAGCGTTGGTCCAACGAAAAAATCTGGTACAGCTCCACCTTTAGGTCCGAGGGGGTGTACGGAATCCGGTCTATGGCAGACGGGGTTCACTACACCAGTTTGGAGTATACCGAGGATGGCAATGCTGTTGTGAAATACGCTTACCGCACTGGCGATGCCGTGGATACCCTGGCCAAGAGCAGGGTGATCTTTGGTGGAGAGGGCCGCATTTCTGGCTATCAATTTTCGGCCGATGAGCAGCAGTTGCTGGTGAGCAGTGAGCACGAATCCATCTATCGCCACAGCTATTCGGCGAGCTATCACGTCTATCAGATTGGCGGAGAAGGCGCTGGGCAACCCCTTTTGCCCGAAGGCGCCAAGGTGCGTTTGGCGACATTCTCACCCACGGGCGACAAGGTGGCCTATGTCCAAGACAACAACCTCTGGGTGGTGGGGCTCGGTGCCGACAGTGCACCTGTTCGCTTGACTTCAGATGGCCGTTGGAACGAGATCATCAACGGGGCGTCTGACTGGGTGTACGAAGAAGAGTTCGGCAAAGACCGCGGATTTTTCTGGTCGCCCAACGGGCAGTACATCGCCTACTACAGGTTCGACGAGTCCGCAGTGCGGGAGTTTGGGATGCCCATGTATGGCAGCCTCTACCCCGACCCGTACACCTTCAAGTACCCCAAGGCTGGGGAGGTCAATTCAGAGGTGAGCATTCACGCGGTCGATGTGAACTCGGCCAATTCGGTGGAACTCACCAAGGTGGATGGCGACAATTACATCCCTCGCGTGATGTGGATGGGGGGAACCCAAGACCTCATGGTGATGCGCATGAACCGGCATCAAAACAAAATGGAGCTGTTGCGCTTTGGCATGGGGGCGTCATTGGATGTGGTTCCTGCTGCAGAGGAACTGATGGTAGAAGAGGCGGCGACCCATGTTCCTGTTCAGGACAACTTCACCTTCCTCAGCGATGGCTCATTCTTGATGACGAGCATGATGGATGGCTACAACCACCTCTATCACGTCAAGGGGGCAGAAGACCGCAAGCAATTGACCTCTGGCACGTGGGACATCACTTCGGTGCACGGCTATGATGCCAAGAGAAAGCTGGTGTATTTCTCGGGCTCTTGGGCAGGCGCTACGCAGGGTCATGAAGCCAAGGTGGACCTCAAGGGACGCATGACGGTATTGGACGAGACTCCTGGAACCCACGGAGTGCGTTGGAGCAAAACGTTTGACTTTGCCATCCACGACCACAGCGATGCGGCCACCCCTGCGCGCTACGTTTTGCGCGACCGCAAATGGAAGGAGATTCGGATGTTGCGTGACAACGCCGGTTTGCGTGAGACGCTCTCAAATTATGCGGTGGCTCCCCGGGAGTTCTTCACTTTCAAGGACGATGCTGGCGAGGATTTGAACTGCTGGATGATGAAGCCCACGGACTTTGATCCAACTAAACAATATCCGGTTTATGTGGCCATTTATGGTGGTCCCGGCGTGAATACAGTCAATGACAGTTGGGGCGGCACGACGTTCTATTGGCACAATTTGCTGTGTCAAGAAGGCTACATTGTGGTGAGTTGTGACCCCCGGGGCACCCCGAAGCGCGGCCGTGATTTTGAGCACAGCACCTACCTGCAGTTGGGCAAACTCGAGACCGAGGACTTCATTGACCTTGCCGAACATCTGAGTGCCAAGGATTACATCGATGGCGATCGAATCGGCATTCAAGGCTGGAGCTATGGGGGCTACATGACGCTGCTGGCCATGACCAAGGGGGCCGATCACTATGCAGCGGGCATTTCAGTGGCGCCTGTCTCGAACTGGCGTTTCTACGACAGCATCTACACAGAGCGGTTCATGCGCACGCCGCAAGAGAATGCCGACGGTTACGACGACAACAGCCCCATCAACCACGCCGAAAAGCTCAAGGGGGAACTCTTGCTGGTCCATGGATCAGCCGATGACAATGTCCACTTCCAGAACGCTATGGAAATGGTCGATGCGCTTGTGGCCGAAGGCAAGGACTTCGACTTTTTTGCTTACCCCAACCGCAACCACGGGATCTACGGCGGAAACACCCGTTTGCACCTTTTTGACATGATGCTAGACTTCCTTCGTGAAAACCTCTAATCGGAGGGGCTCATAGAGCGATTCCGCTCCTATATTGCCGCCAACACCTTATTCGAGATCTTTTATGTCTGATTCAAACGTGGCCAAGACTGGCCATCCGCGTGGTCTTTACACGCTGTTTTTCTCCGAAATGTGGGAGCGCTTCTGCTATTATGGCATGCGCACATTGCTCACATTGTACTTGGTGAAGTCCCTCATGAAAGGTGACTCTGAAGCCAGCTTGATGTATGGCGCATACACGGCGCTCATTTACGCAGCACCTGTTTTGGGAGGACGTTTGGCTGACCAATACTTGGGGTACCGTTACGCCATCCTGCTCGGTGCAGTCTTTATGGCCATCGGTGAGTTTTTGATTTTGGGGGGCAATGAAATGTTCCTGCTGATTGGCATGGGGGCGTTGATTGTTGGCAACGGATACTTCAAAGCCAACATCTCTACCATTGTGGGCAAGCTTTATGAGGACAATGACCCGCGCAGGGATTCTGGCTTCACGATCTTCTACATCGGCATCAACGTAGGTGCGCTGCTGGCGACCACTGTTGTCGCCTATGTGGGAGAAACCTACGGGTTCCATTACGGGTTTGGTTTGGCTGGCATCGGTATGCTGTCGGGGCTGCTGATCTTTTGGATGGGCCGAGAGAATTATTCCGCCGCCCCTGGTCTGGACATTCGTGAGGCAGGCCATGAGGTCAAGTGGGGCATGAAGATGTACCAGTTGATCACCTTGGCTTCGGTCCTTTTGATTCCCGTTTGCTATGTTTTGATCCTCAAGAACACCTTCCAAATTGGAGAGGGCGAAGGGGCATTCACCTTCCCTCTTATGACGGTGTTGTTGACGTTGCTCTTTGTTTATGTGGCCATGAGCCTCATCAAAGCGGGAAAGGCCGAAGGAGCCATGTACCGCGACCGCATGGTGGCCTTGGTGATTTTCATGGTCATCAATGTGATTTTCTGGGCTTGCTTTGAGCAGGCTGGTACGTCTTTGACGCTTTTTGCTGACCGCAATGTGGACCGCATGGTCATGGGCTGGGAGATGCCTGCATCGATGACGCAGTTCTTCAACCCCTTCTTTATCGTCCTCTTTGGTTCCATCTTCACGTGGATGTGGGTGCGTTTGGATGCCATCGGCAAGAACCCTTCGATTCCAATGAAGTTTTCCTTGGGCATTTTGCAGTTGGGACTCGGCTTTTTGGTGACCATCATCGGCTTGCAGTTTGTGGACGAGTCTACCGCCATGGTTCCCCTCTTGACCTTGTTGTTCCTCTACATGCTTCACACCACTGGTGAGCTGTTCCTCTCCCCCATCGGCCTTTCTATGGTGACCAAGTTGGCCCCTAAGAACATTGCGGGCACAGCGATGGGCGGATGGTTCCTCAGCTTTGCCATTGCCAACTATGCGGGCGGCCTGATTGCTACGCTGACTGGCGGGCATGGTGGCGGCGAAATTGCGGCTGCGGATATGTCCGAACTGGAAATGAAATCAGCTGGACTGAGCCAGTACATCGATGTGTTCTCCACCCTCGGGTTCGTCCTGGTTGGATTTGCCATCCTCATCGCGTTGCTGAACAAGCCGCTGAACAAGTTGATGCACGGCGTGCGCTGACCCTTCTTTGAGTTTTTCACCTCTTTTACCGCCCCAATGTGCTTCGTGCCATTGGGGCGGTTGCTTTGTTGTGCGATATTTACCACATGATGCGTCCCCTCGTTTTAAGTGTTCTCATGCTTGCAGCCAGTGCTTCACTGTTTTCGCAAGGCGCTGCCATCAATTGGATTTCTGTCAATGATTTGGAGGCCGCTCAGGCCAAAGAGCCCAGGAAAGTGCTCATCGATGTCTACACCAAATGGTGTGGTCCTTGCAAAATGATGATGCGGAACACCTTCACCAATGCGGATGTGATTTCTTACATCAACGAGAATTTCTACGCGGTCAAATTCGACGCCGAAGGTGCGGACCCTGTGGAGTTCAAAGGCAAGACGTTTAGCAACCCCACATATGTGCCCAATAAGCCTGGCCGCAATGGCGTCCACGAGTTGAGCAGGGCGTTCCAAGTGCGGGCTTACCCCACCATTGTCTACCTGGACGAGGAGCTGGAAATGATCGCCCCCATTAGCGGATATAAGAGTCCACAGCAATTGGAACTGTACCTGCGCTTCTTCGATGAAGCCTGGGCGGCAGGAACTTCTCAGGATGAATGGGATGCCTTCCAGCAGTCTTTCACTCCGACTTTTAATTGAACTTGACCGGTAAATCCGGTAAAAACCGCAAAGACTTCCGGCCCGCCCTCGCAAGAAGGCGGGCCGGCGTGTACTTTCGCGCCACGCAATGAACGTAGATACGATGACCGATACCGCCCGCTTGACATTTGAAGACAAGGAAGTCGAACTGCCCGTCGTCCGGGGATCAGAAGGGGAAGTGGGCTTGGATATTTCCAAGCTGCGCGCACAAACCGGGTTGGTGACCTTGGATAAAGGCTTCAAAAACACGGGCTCTACTACCAGTGGAATCACCTTTCTGAACGGTGAAGAGGGGGTTTTGCGCTACCGCGGATATTCCATTGAGGACTTGGCGGAGAACACCACTTTCATGGAAGTGGCCTACCTGTTGGTGTATGGTGACCTGCCAGACGCTCAGCGATTGGAGTGGTTCAACAAGAGCATCAGCCAGCACACCCTCGTCCACGAGAACATGCGCAGGTTCTTTGACGCTTTCCCGATGGGGGCTCACCCCATGGGCATGTTGAGCTCAATGGCGTCTTCATTGTCAACCTTCTATCCGGACAGCCAGAATCCCAACCGTTCGGTGGAGGACATCGACATGACGATCCACCGGTTGATCGCCAAATTGCCTACCCTCGCGGCCCAGTGCTACAAGCACAACATGGGGCATCCGACATGTTATCCGGCCAACGAGCTCTCTTACACGGAGAACTTCCTCTACATGATGTTCGGCTTGCCGACGCAGGATTACGAGATCGACCCGATCATTGACGATGCGATCAACAAGCTGCTCATTCTTCATGCGGATCACGAGCAGAACTGCAGCACTTCTACGGTGCGCATTGTGGGCAGTTCACAAGCCAACCTCTACTCCTCTATTTCTGCAGGCATTTCTGCTTTGTGGGGACCGTTGCACGGTGGTGCCAACCAGGCGGTGATTGAGATGCTCGAGCAAATCAAATCCGATGGAGGTGATTTGCAGAAGTGGATTGACAAAGCCAAGGACAAGACCGATAGTTTCCGTCTGATGGGCTTTGGGCACCGCGTCTACAAAAACTTTGACCCACGCGCCCGCATCATCAAAAAGTCAGCTGACGAGGTGTTGGCCAAATTGGGGATCGATGATCCCGTGCTCGACATTGCCAAGAGGCTTGAGGCGGTGGCCTTGGAGGATGAGTATTTCGTGAAGCGCGGACTGTATCCCAATGTGGACTTTTACAGCGGCATCATCTACCGCGCCTTGGGCATTCCCACGGAAATGTTCACGGTGTTGTTTGCCTTGGGCCGTTTGCCGGGTTGGATCGCACAGTGGAAAGAAATGACGGAAAACGGTGAGCCCATTGGGCGTCCCCGCCAAATCTATACTGGTCACACAGACCGCCAAGTGCAGCCTTTGGATCAGCGTTGATGTTGGATTCCGCTTTGACAGAAGGCGTCTCCCTGTCGGTGGACGACCGGGGCGTAGCCTACCTGACTTTTGCCCATCCCCGCTCCAACAGTTTGCCGGGGGCCGTTTTGGCCGAATTGGCCAAGTCCGTGCGTGAATTGGGGTCAAGGACCGACGTGAAAGTGGTGGTGCTCGGCTCTGCTGGTGACCGCGCCTTTTGTGCAGGTGCTTCTTTCGATGAGTTGGTGGCCATTTCAGATGAAGAGGCCGGACTGTCATTCTTTATGGGGTTTGCCCATGTGATCAATGCCCTTCGCAGCATTCCACAACTGGTGATTGGCCGGGTTCAGGGCAAGGCTGTTGGAGGCGGTGTAGGCGTGGCAGCGGCTACAGATTACTGTTTGGCAACGCAACACGCTGCGGTTAAACTGAGTGAATTGGCCATTGGCATCGGTCCTTTTGTTGTCGGGCCTGCCGTAGAGCGAAAGTTGGGGGTGTCGGCCATGAGCCAGCTTTCGATGGACGCCACTGCTTGGCGTTCCGCAGATTGGGCTTGTTCGCGTGGTTTGTATGCCGAAGTGTTGGACGATACGGCGGCTTTGGATGCTGCTGTTGAGGCCTTGGCAGGCCGATTGGCCTCCTCAAATCCGGAGGCGATGTCGGCCCTAAAGCGGGTTTTTTGGAGCGGCACAGAACATTGGGACACTTTGCTTCCAGAGCGCGCTGCCGTGAGCGGTCGTCTGGTACTGAGTGATTTCACGCGTCAGGCCATCGCGCGCTTCAAGGCGGGATGATTCGTTTGTAGGAATTGCACACCCTTGGGTTGACGACCCGAGCCATTGCCCCCACAGTTTCCATTCTAACGTTGCCATCTTGCTGTTATGCAGAAGCACAAGCAAAAGCGTCTCCGTTGGGACCGCATTGCCATGGTTGGAGGTGTGGCGTTGGTGGCGGCTTATGGCTTGGCTGCAGTTGTTCCTGACAACCAGAACTACAGCGGGACAGATTCCGAAGGCAGGGTGGCTGCGGTATTGGCACCAGAAGCGGAGGCAGACAACGTAGAGACCACCCCTGTGGTGCCCGAGCCGGAAGTGCTCCATCCTGTGAGCATCCAAGAGGTGCCTGCGCGTTCAGCTCCAGCTCAAGTTTCCGTGGGCCCTGCCCCATCAGGCCCCATGCCCCGCAAGGGCATTGCCCCTTGCAGTTGCTCCAAGTACACGATGAAGTTGGCGCGCAACCCCTACACCCAGCACCAAAAGCGGGCCCGCAGTTTGCCAGGCAGCTTCTTCGTCAAGAACGAGTCGGAACTCCAAGCGGGATTCAATCGGGGAGATTTGATTCGGGTGCCCACAGTCGGTGATGGTTATCACCTGGACCGCCTCACGCACAGCGAGCCATTCTTGCTGCCTTCTGCGTTTTCAGTATTGGAAGAAATGGCTGCCCGTTTTCAAGCGTCCATGAAGGGAACCTCGGACGAGGGGGCGTCGATTCGAATCACCAGTCTAACCCGAACACAGACCCAGCAGCGCAAATTGCGGCGGCGCAATGCCAACGCATTCAATGGCCAGAGCACCCACAATTATGGCGCAAGTTTTGATGTCGCCTTCATCGACCGGCCGAATGAATCGGTAAAATGTGGTGGTCCATCTTGGGCGCTACAATCGATTCTACAGGACATGCAGAAAAACGGCGAAATCTTGGTGATCCCAGAGGGGAACTGCATGCACATTACCCCGCGCAACTCATGAAGCTGTCTTGGTTTCGGTTCTTGAGTGGGTTGAACAAAGCCCTCCTCCCAAAGATGTACCGAAGGCCTGATTTGGAACAGCTTTCTGGCTTCGACAAGGCCGTTATCGGATGGAAGATGTGGGTGACTTACCGGCGCCTCGATGCCGAAAGTGCCCGCCAAGTGACCAACGCTGACGCCAGCGCTAGGCCTGCCCAAACAGCGCAGGCCTGAGTGCTATCTCCACCCACCAAAGCCGCTGAAGGGACAAAGGTCAGGTCTACCAACCAGGCCAAGAGCATGCGCTTCTTGCCCCAGCCTTTGTTCCAGAGTTCGCCCACGGCGGCCAGCGCGGCAAAGACCCAGACCAGTGCGGCGGCCAGCTCCCGCTGTGTCAGTGCATCCTTGTTTTCCAAGACGAGCAGCGCCACCGTGAGCAGCAACAGCCACCGGGCGATGAGCAATACGGCAACAGACCGACCTGGGTGAGGATTGAATTTTTGTTCTTGGCCACTGATTGCGGGTGGCGCCTGCGGCCCTCCGATGCTTTCGGGGTACCAACCGGGGGCGGCAAACAAAAACCGCAGTCGGTCCCACCAGCCCGGGATGCGGTTCATGTCGCTCCACAGGTCTGATACTGGTTTCCATTGCGCGTGCACCGGATTAAATGTGTCGGTCGGTCGGGTAATGCCGTAAGTCGGTTTGGCCAGCTCTTTCTGGAACGTCCCGAACAGCCGGTCCCACACAATGAACACGCCGGCATGGTTGCGGTCTATGTACTCTGGGTTGCGTCCATGGTGTACCCTGTGGTGTGACGGTGTGTTCATGACCCACTCCAACGGCCCGAGTGTCTGAATCAGCTCGGTGTGGATCCAAAATTGATACAGGAGGTTGACCGCCATGCAGGTGAGGAAGATTTCTGGAGGAAACCCTGCCATAGCCAGGGGCCAATACACCCACATCAAGAGCACTTTCTGTAAGACGCTTTGCCGCAGTGCAACAGCGAGGTTGTAGTCTTCGCTTTGGTGGTGTACGACGTGGCCGATCCAAAGGATATTGACCCCATGGCTGAGGCGGTGCGCCCAGTAGTACGCCGCATCCGAAAGCACAAAAGCGGCCACCCATACGCCAACCGATGCCGTCATCTCCCATGGGCGCCATGCGCTGGTCAGGTGAAATACTGCGGTATAGGCACCGACCACCAATACTTTGGAAAACAATCCGGTCGATTGGTCCATGATTCCGCAGCCAATGTTGGCCAAGCTGTCTCCCAAACGGTAGAGCCCACGGCCTTTGAGTTGGTCCCATGCGACCTCCAACCCTATGAGAGCGAAGAAGATGGGGATGGAAAGGACAATTAAATTCACGGTGCTTAAAAATAGCAAGGTCAAGTACACATTGTTTGTGCGGGTGTGTGGATGTCGTTGTTACCTTTGTCTCACCACAGGAGAGATGGCAGAGTGGTCGATTGCGGCGGTCTTGAAAACCGCTGTACCGCAAGGTACCGGGGGTTCGAATCCCTCTCTCTCCGCAGAAACCCAGGCTCAACAGCCTGGGTTTTTTCATTCCATCACATTTCCATTGAATTGCCGGGGTTTTTAATGCTGCATGGCCACATGGGCGGAGGTGATCTGCATGCTTCTCTTGAGCAGATCAAGGTGAGGGAAGTTGTGGCCGTGACGATGGAGGCCTCTTGGCATTGTAACTTCTGTGCCATGAATGCCCGTTCATTTTTGTTGAAGGTCTGCCTCCTGTTTTCTGGGTTTTCTGCGTGGGCTCAACCTTCTGGAAGGGTGCTCATGATTGGCATTGACGGGGTGCGTCCCGATGCACTTGTGGAGGCACCCACACCCAATTTGGACGCATTGATGGCCGAAGGCTTCTCCACCTTGGACGCATTGAACGACGACATCACGATGAGTGGCCCAGGTTGGTCTTCCATTCATTGTGGGGTGCGGTCGGGGAAGCACAACGTGATCGACAACAGCTTTTCAAATCAGAATTACCTGCAATACCCTGGATGGCTTGAACGCATCGAGGCATTGTACCCTGAATGGAATACCGCTTCCATTTGTCAGTGGGGTCCAATCAATGACCAGATCGTTGGGGCCAGTGCTGATGTGACATTGAACACCTCCTCGGCAGAAGCGGCAGCGGAAGCAGTTGTTCAACAGATGGAGAATGAAGATCCGCACGCGATTTTCGTTCACTTGGACGACCCGGATTATGCGGGGCACAGCACGGGCTTTTCTCCCTCTTCAGGGCCCTACCTCACGGCCATTTCAGAGATGGATGAGCAAGTGGGCCTCATGGTGTCATCCTTGCAAAGCCGTGCCAATTATGTCGAAGAAAATTGGATGGTGTTGGTCACCACGGATCATGGGGGGAGCGGCACCTCTCATGGGGGAAACTCGGAAGGAGAAAGAAGGGTGTTCATCCTCGCTTCTTCCCCAACCCTTCCGGTAGAAGTGGTCAAAAGGGACACTTTGTGGATTGGACTTGAAAGCGAAGACTGCTTGGGGCTTGAGACGGTGTTGAATTTTGCGGGTGACGACCGGGTCATGCTCGCTGATCATCCGGATTTCTTGGTGGGCTCCGATCAAGATTTCACTGTGGAAATGCGTCTGAGATCCACGGTAGCTGCAGATGTAGCGATGGTGGGGAATAAGGACTGGGGATCTGGTCTGAACCCAGGTTGGGTGTTTTCATTTGAGTATCCCGATGGCCCGGCTTGGAAGGTCAATGTGAGCGACGGCTCCAATCGGGTCGATGCCAATGGCGAGGCCGGTGTTGCCGACGGGCAATGGCACACCTTAACCGCTTCTTTTGACCGCGACGGCATGATGCGCCTACACACGGACGGCGTGTTCAACGCCGAAACGGACATCTCTTCTCTTGGGAGCTTGGATGTCGGTGGCGGAATGAGCTTTGGGGCGGATGTCCTTGGAGGTTACGCGATGACGGGGCAGCTGTCCGAGGTGCGATTCTGGGGCAAGGTGTTGGAAGATGAA